>ENA-OWPI01001469-OWPI01001469.1-marine-metagenome-genome-assembly--contig:-NODE-1469-length-25997-cov-10.678434_pt1 | contig 25997 bp, 24 predicted proteins | sample MGYA00238138_ERZ651775 | MGnify/ENA primary metagenome ERZ651775 (study PRJEB26906, sample SAMN06265043) | marine metagenome | isolation source: Helgoland LTER site | place: Germany:Helgoland, sampling...
AGGAGGGGGATGCTCTATCCCCTGATAACTACCCTAACCTATTGTTTTAGTTACACTTTAATCAATGGTTAATGTGTTTTTTTAGTATATAAGATTAAATCAGATTTGTGTTTATATTCTTTAAATTTTTTTGAAATGAATCTAATTCCTCACCTAATATTTTTTATATTAACTAACAATAAAGAACCTATATTGCTTCCCAGAAAAATGAAGTGCTTTCGTTGCAAAACCTTCTTATATAGCCTAAGATAAAATTAAAGTATTTTACGGCACCAATATAAATTCAATAGTGCCTTTTTGGTAAATTTTTTTAGATTAGTACCTATTTATGAAATTGATTGATAAGAAAATTGCACAAGCAGAACTAATCGAGAAAAAATACCTTCTAGCTGACTGTATTGCCCGAAAAATCACCCCCAATGATGGTAAATGAGTAATGTAATAAATATTCTTGGCTGCGCAGGAAGTATTGACAAAAACTCTCATACGACATGCATAAGAATAAATGATAGCGTTTTGATAGATGCAGGAACTGGTCTTCTTTCTCTTACAACAGATGAATTAAAAAAAATAGACTCTCTTTTCTTAACGCACTCTCACATTGATCATATCTTAGCCTTGCCTCTCATGGCAGACTCTGTTGGAAATCAAAGAGAGAATCCAATCGAAGTGATGGGTTGCTCAGAGACTTTATCTTCCTTACAAAAACATATATTTAATGGATTGATCTGGCCAGATTTCTCTATCTTACCTAACAAAGAAAAACCTTACATAAAATTTAAGGAAATTTTATCAAATCATATGATCAATAAAGGGGGTGTTTCTATTTTGCCTTTTTATGTCAATCATACTGTTAAATGCTTTGGTTATAAAATAAGCTCAAATAATCACTCGATTATATTTTCTGCAGATACTGGGCCGTCTAAAAATTTAATTGAAATGATTAATAAAACCAATAACTTAAAAGCCATCATAATTGATGTTTCTTTTACTGATGAAAAATCAAAAATTGCAGTCGCCTCGAAACATTTTCATCCCTCAAATTTTTTGGCCGAACTTAAAAAAATTAAAAACAAACAACAAATTTATATCACTCATGCAAAACCTGGAAATGAAAAAACGATTCTTAATGAAATCAATTCCATGCAGAATGAGCATAATATTGAAGCGTTAAAGCAAGGACAAACAATTACTTTTTAGGAAGAATAACTAACAATGTGGCATCGTCATGAAGTTGTACGTCTTTTCTAGAGATATATTTTTTTATCTGCCCATATCTGTCCGGTGCCGATAATCCAGTTTGTTTTGAAGCCATTTGAATAATACCTGACAAGCCAATTTCCCTACCTTCAATTTTTGCTTCGGTAATCCCATCGGTTGTAATATATACAGCTTCATTTTTACTTAAAGTAATTATTTCTTGTGTGGGAGTAAACTCTGTATTCGCGGCAATCCCAAGTGGAGGTGCAGATGCTTCATATTGAACAGCATTATCCTTAATATAATGAATTAACGGGTTATGGCCACAATTTACGAACTCAATTGAATCATTTTGATTCACCCAACCTAACAAGCAAGTAATAAATCGATCGTCAGTGCCCTGACCAAATATTTCTTTATTCATTTTGATAGCAATTTCATGTGCTGAAAATCCCTGTTTTGCGAATAAACGGAAAAGGGCTGAACACTTTGACATTAGAATTGTGGCAGGCACTCCCTTACCTGATACATCTCCTTGGATAAATGCCGTCCTTGAATCAACTTCAAAATAATCTATAAAATCACCTGATAGTTGACGAAAAGGTTGAACTCCACCCGATATAAAAGAAAAATTATTTATTGCTGGAAATAATACGCTTTGTGCTTGTTTAGCATCTGAAATATCTTTTTGGATTAACTTATCTTCAATCAGCCGAGCTGATAATAAAATATTTTTCAACGACATTGCTAAATTTAAAGCTAAGCCTTCAAGAACAATTAAATCATCCTGGGTAAAAAATTCGGATTTCCTAGAATTCAAAGCTTGAAGACATCCAAATACCTCATCACCAAACACTACTGGGACTGTCATCATAGACTTAGTTACAAATCCAGTCTTAACATCAACTTTTGATAAATGGTTGGCGGATAACGAAACATCCTCTATCAACTTAGATTGTTTTGATGTGAAAACTTCTCCTACAATTCCTTGGTCACTATTAATTTTTAATCCCTTAATATCGACAGGGCCGACACAGACCATACAATTAAGTTTTTTTTCATCAATCGAATAGCGAAAAAAAGACCCCGCTTCAGCTTGAATTAATTTTAAAATTTGAGGGAGCGCCCAAGATAGAGAGTCTTTTATATCCATACCTTTTGAATATCTAGACATCATCTCAACAATTAACTCAAGGCTATTCTTCATAAATTATGTTGCTTATCAATTTTTTTTAACTTATCCAAGCTAAATGTCAATTTTGTTAAATTACCGTCATTTAAATCTTCAATAATATAATCCGTTACGATATTCATAATAATGCCTATACCCATACCACCTTCCTCAGTTGGTTCATGTTTCTTAGTAATAAAGCTTTTATCTGAACAGTTAGGGCCAAAATCTTTAACATTTATATATAAATTATCAGGGTCTTTCTTATAATTAATGAGAATTTTTTTTTGATTTTTTTTTTCATAAGCATAACGATAGATATTTTGAATGCATTCATTTACAGCCAATATAATTAAACTTACACTGTTTGGTTCAATTCTATGATCCAACTCATGATTTAACCAGAGTTTAATTTCAGGAAGAATTTTTTTATTAGTTAGGAATAATTTTTCCATAAATTCGTCAAATTTTAATAAAATTTAATTCTACATATTAAATCATGAATATCTTATTTACCTACTATTAAATTTTATCCAAAAAAAAAGCCACATCAACTGTGGCTTTTTTATTGCTAATTTTTAAATTAGGCTGGGTCTACTAAGTTTACAGATGAATCAATATCAACTGAATCTGTATCTGCAGCCGTGTCACTTGCACACCATGTAATTGTCCCTGCCGCAGCCATCCAAGGCTGACCAACTTGTCCAGTGTTACAAACAATCGCTGTAGTTCCTATAGCTGTATACGCTGCATTAGAATGCGGATTTGTAAATGTAGATGCTGTAAGTACTGTATCAGCACAAGCATTTTCAGTATCTCCATCTGCACATGATGCGCCAACGCCTGCTTGAAGAGCTAAATCTTCAGCAGCAACTGCTTTAGCAAGAGTTTCCATATTTGTTGTTTGGACACGAGCTCGCGTTCCGTCAATATAGTTCTGATATCCAACTGTACCTACGGCAGCAAGAATACCAATAATGGCAACTACCACTAATAATTCAATTAATGAAAATCCTGATTTAAAATTATTCATACTACCTCTCCTGTTTTAATTAAAAAAAACTTACTCAAACGTACCTGGCTTAAAAGAAAACTCATCGTCCGTTAAGTCTTTGTCCTTTTCTTTATCATGATTTTCTACCGATTCTTTACCTGTGTCAACCTTACCATCATCAATCTCAGATTTATCTTCAGTTAGATCAATATCCAAAGGTTTATCTTCAGTTAGATCAATATCCAAAGGTTTATCTTCTGTGAGATCAATATCCAAAGGTTTATCTTCTGTGAGATCAGCATTGTCTTGAAGTATTTCGTCAGATCCGGACTTAGATTTAGGTAGGACAAATAAAGAAGATAAGCCTGCCAATTTTATAATTTTTTCCCCTTCTGCGGATATCGATGAAATACTAAACTTTAACTGATTTTCTTCGGCGATTCTTTTGACAAATATCATAACCGCAACAGCTGATGAATCCATATATTCAACTTCTTCTGCTTCTATTACAAACTTATTAAATCCTGCTTTCGGTTCAGATTTTATAGTCTCTTTAATTTCACTTGTTTCGGAGAGATCTACGCTTCCTGACAATGATAATGTTAATGTTGTTTCGCTCAGTAATAATTTATATGGCATTTTAAATTCCTAATCCATTGATTCTATTAAATCTTTAGATAATAACATTTCTTTGTATTTACTCATTAATATCATGCCATCGTTTGCTCCGGTCTGCATCATATTAGCAACTTGAGATATTTTTTTCTCTCTAATTAAATTAGCAATCGCTGGAGTATTAACCATGACTTCAAAGGCTCCAATTCTTCCTCCACCCTTCTTTTTCAAAAGTTGTTGTGTCATCACTAATCTTAAAGAAAGGGATAATTGGGCTTGTGCTTTATTTTGTTCTTCTGGTGGAAATGCATCTACCAGTCGATTAATAGTTTCTGGTGCACCATTTGTATGCAATGTTCCAAAAACAAGGTGGCCTGTTTCAGCGGCGGTTAGGGCCATAGAAATAGTTTCATAATCTCGTAACTCACCCATTAAAATAATATCAGGATCTTGACGCAACGCTCCCTTGAGAGCTGAAGCAAATGTGTCCGTATCTTTCCCTACCTCTCTCTGAGTAATAATGGACTTAATATTTTTGTGAGTAAATTCAATTGGGTCTTCAACCGTAATAATATTTTCAGCTCTTGAACGGTTGATTTTGTCAATCATAGCAGCCAGTGAAGTTGACTTCCCGGACCCAGTAGCACCGGTAACCAAGACTAACCCATCCCTCAGCTCTAATGATTGATGAACAGCTGATGGCAGCCCCAAAATATCAATGTTAGGGACTTCGGATACTATTACCCTCAAAACAAGACCTGGGCCAGTTATTGTACCGAATGCAGATGCTCTAAAACGAGTTTCCTTAATAACAAAAGCAAAATCAATATCATTATGTTTCTTAAAGCGTTCATACCAGTCTGGAGGTATTTCAGAGCTTATTAGGTCCATAATATCTTCTTCCAATACGACCAAGTCTGGATATGTTTTAAGTTCACCTTGTATTCTTGCTACGAGAGGTTTTCCTGAGTGTAAATGCAAGTCAGACACCCTTTCATTTTCTACGATGTCGTATACATAATCATATAACTTATTATTTTCATCCATACTTTATGATATCAGCATTTACATAAATTGGTCACCGGCACTAAATAATGGAAGGTATAGGGCCACAACCATCACACCGATCATGCCTCCCACAAACACAATCATTACAGGTTCAATAACAGTCGTTAAACCTTTTACTACAGCCTCAAATTCTTCTTGGTAATATCGAGCTATAGAATTTAGCATCTCATCCATGTTCCCTGTTTTTTCTCCCACCCTCATGAGTTGAGATAAATCTAATGGAAAAACAGACTCCTCAGAGAATAATTCCGACAAATCTGTACCAGTAACAACTCTATCGTTAATTCGGTCCATTGCTTCGATAAACCTTGTGTTAGGCGTAATTCGTGCACCTACCCTTAAGATTTCCTCCACCCCGATACCTGCAGCGAAAAGATTGGCCATCAGTAATGATAATCTAGCCACGGTTGATTTTATGATGATATTGCCAAACAAAGGAAGTTTTAGCATCATGCCATGAATGATAGAGCGATAAGGATAAACAGATTTCATCATGAGTCGATGAAGAAAAATTAAGCCAAAAATAGAAGCTACAAAGCTTAAGAAATTTCCAAGATCCATAATCCAATCACTAACATCAATTATTAATTGTGTTGGTCCAGGCAGCTCACTGCCCATGCCTGCATACATTTCCTGAAATGTTGGTACGACAAATACAAGCATACCCCACACAATGAGCAGGGTTACTACTACTAATGTAATAGGATAAAAAAGTGCACTTTTAATGCCTGAGCGAATTTTATCAAGACGCTCTTGGCTCTCCACGATTCGGTCCAAAAACTCATCCAACTTACCACTTATTTCACCAGCTTCAATCATATTGCAAAAAATACTATCGAAACATTGGGGGTATTTTTTTACGGTAACTGAAAGAGGGACGCCTATATTAATATCCTTAATCATTTCATTAATATATTTTCTAAATACAACGTTTTGAGTTTGTGAGCTAATTAAAAGTAATGCGTCTAAAAGAGTTAGGCCACTACGAACCATCGTAGCTAGTTTTTTTGTAAAAATTGATATTTCTTTATTTGGAATATTGCCAAATGGGCCCCAAGTTATAGCTGTTAATGTTGCGTCAGCTTTTGGTTTAATTTCCTTTACCCGAATTGAGGTAAACTTTCTCGTTTTTAATGTGTTAAGAACGTCATTCCGGTTGACACCTTTAATAAAACCTTTTACGCCTCGCCCCTTTTTATCATTCGCTTTATATTTAAAATTTTTCACTTAAACATCCAGAGCCAGTGTATTTGCATACTCCTCAATAGAAAGTACACCCTCTTTAACAAAACCTCGCCCAATTTCCTGCATATTTTTAAATCCATCCTTCTTAGCAGCTTTCTCTATATCAGAAGCATTACCGTTATTTAAAATGGCAGATTCAATTTCTTTAGTCATACGCAACACCTCATATATACCCTGTCGTCCTTTAAGCCCTGTGCCATTACAAATAGAACAACCTGCACCATATTTTGCTGTAAAGCTTTTTATTTCAGATTCAACAAACCCCAGCTTTATAAGTTCTTTAGGAGTAGCTCTTGGATCATCCTCGAGGCATTTAGAACAATTTTTTCTTGCTAAGCGTTGGGCAACAATAATAGAAATAGCTGTTGCAATCATAAAGTTTGGTACACCCATATTTTGAATTCTTGTGATCGTAGCTATAGAATCATTTGTGTGAAGTGTTGAAAGTAGAAGGTGTCCAGTAAGAGCAGCTTTTATACTAATATCAATAGTTTCCTGATCTCGAATTTCTCCGACTAAAATAACCTCAGGATCTTGACGTAAAAAAGCTCTTAGAATATTACCAAAGGTCAATCCAATTTTTTCATTTGCTTGCACTTGACCGGCACCCTCAAGATAATACTCCACTGGATCCTCGGCTGTTAAAATACAAGTTTCTGGTTTATTAATATGCTGCAAGGCTCCGTATAATGTTGTCGTTTTACCCGAACCAGTTGGTCCCGTAACCAAAACCATGCCTTGAGGCGCACTGATGGCATCAACAATCTTTTCATAATCACTAGAGTCGAAGCCAAGCTTTTCAAGAGATAAGGCCGGGTCTCCAGCTAAAATTCGCATAACTATTCTTTCGCCATTTTTGGTTGGCATAATACTAAATCGAAAATCAATATCGTCTTTCCCGCCAAAAGGATCTGGTCTTGTAATGGCTCCATCTTGCGGTAAACGCCTTTCCGAGATATCACAATTAGCAAGAATTTTAAATCTGGTTACAACTGAGGCATAGTGCTTGGAAATAAATTCTGTATAGAGTTTAATGATAGCCATTGAGCCGTCTATTCTCATTCTAACCTGCGCAAATTCTCTAAAGCTTTCAATATGAATATCAGATGTACCAGTGATTATCGCCTCATTTAAAATTTGGTCGCAAAAATCAATCACTAAATCTGGATTACGGACATTAAATTTATCGTTATATTTCATTCCCTTTGGAATTTTCAAGCCTTTAAACACAGACTTCTTTCTAAGCTCAGGTTTAGTCTTTTGTATCTTTTTATTTTTGTCCTCCTCATTAGAATCTCCACTTGATAGATTCAAGGCATTCATAATAGGATGAAATGTGAGCATTTTTTCAAAATGTGAAATACTGCTAACTTCAAAAGTAACATTTAAGTTAGACTGATTTTTTATTTCCGAAGAGAGAGATATGTGTGAGGGGTCTAGAATAATTACATGTAAAACGTCTTCTACTATCTTGTAAGGCAATATTGAGTTCTCGACAATAAGATTAGAATTAATTGCGCTTACTGCTTCAGACTGACAATCTATTTCAGATGGAAATGCTCTTGAAATACTTATATTTTTTGCAAAAATATTAACGAGCCAATCTTCTTCAATCGACCCATCTTGTAATAAATTTTTTAATTTATCTGGCCAACCAAGCTTCTTAAAAAAATCACTTTCAATTTTTGATGCATCTAATTTTCCTGCATTGATTATCGCATTTATAGTTTTTTCACTCGTCTGAGCGGAATAGTTAACAATCATACTAGTTAGGACTGGTTATTATATTTGTACCATCAGGAATAGGTGAAGGTTTTGGAGGGATATTTATTGGGAACGTTGATGCGGGTATTAGAAGTACATCACCATTCAAGCCAGCAACTGAGACACCCATTTCGTTTATATTAGCAACATAAAATCCATATGGACCAAGTGTCTCACCTTCCATAATTTTAATTGTAATCCTTGATAACTCATTTATATCAAAATCATAAGGTTTATCTTTTAGTGCTAAAAGCCCAAACTGTGAAAGACCAACCATTGCAAATGATTTATTTTTATCATCCTCACTATCGGATACAAAATGCTTATGAATAGATTGATTGCAATCTAATTCTAGGCTCTTAACAAACTTAGCCAAGTAATAACAATTTGCAACTGCCAACTTGATAGTGGGAAATGATCCGTACTCCATAGCATAGGACGAATTATTTTTTTCAGAAAAATTGCGAATTATAATATTCCTATTTAGGCTTTTGTAATGAGAGATTTCTAATGTTTTTGCTTCAACCATTAGTTCTTTTAAGCTAGTAGCTGATTTTAATCTTACGTAATAAGCCTCATATACATCGCCAGACAAATCTTGGTCAAAAAGTTTTAATATCTTTGTCCTGGGCGCCTCGTCCATCTGGATTATGCTTGATAAGCGGTAAAATTGTATATCTGTTAAATGCCTAAGGTCATCTGGACGATATTGTATATCTTCTGCATCATCATTAAAGGTGGCATAGGCAGGCGATCTAGTTACGCCAGTTTTAAAAGGATCTTTGATGGTAATAGTGTTGATTCGATCAAAGACAACTTGCGTATCTTTATTATTTTTTTCACTTAAAGAGGTTTTAGGATTTTCAATCACCTTCTCATCCTCAGCAATTATAAAATCTTCCTCAAGCATTCCATCTGCTTGGCTATGCAGAACATGTATAGTGGAAAATAACAAAAAAAAGAATAATTTAATTAAATGATGCATTTTTTTCCTTTCTTTTTACTTTGTTCACTGGATAGGAATATCATAAATAGCTCTTATATGCAATTTGGATGTATTTTTCTGAGCAACAATCTCTTCAACTGGCATCCTTAGGGATGGATAAATTCTATTTAATCTCCCCCTCACCCTAACGTAATCAAGATACTGACCTTTAAGTTGGAATTGATAAGAAATAAAAGAAATATTTTTTGACAAATCTTTAGTTATTGACTTATTTTTTGCCATTTCTGATGCTCTAATATTATTAAGTAATGAGTCAAAGCTATTTTTAACAGATGTGACTGATGAATCACTTTTTAGCCTTGCATCCTTTTGTTTTTTTTCTTCTAGTTTTTTCTTTGCTCTCGCCTTAACATTCTTATTTAAACTTTTACCAGATATTTTTTCTCCTAAATTTTTACTTCCTCCTCCCTGTTGATTAATATTTGAAGGATCACTCATATTAATTGGGGTAAATATTGTAGAAGCTATCTCAGGATTTTTTATTGGGGGAAGAGAAAAAGTGACGAATAATGGTACTTTATTGATCGAAATATCCTGTTTAATAATTTGAAGGTTTGCATCTTCAAAAAGCCTGCTGATAACGTATAAAATTTCATCTGTATCCTTAGACATTGGAATTTTTAAGGACTCAAGCTCAATAATTTTGTCCAAATCTAACATTTCATCCTGACTTTTTTTTATCTTTTTTTGGACAGCCAAATTATCACTGATAAGTTTGGGAAGTATTGATTTTTCAATATCCTTATAACTAACATATTGATGATAATATCCGATACCTAATTTGGAAATGAATAATATAACGACAATCATGATTAAGGAATATATAGACCATGTTACTAATTTATTGCCGTTATTAAATTGGCGATATTTATTTGCAGAGAATTTTTTAAGGCTTAAGGGCTTGTAGATTTCGAAGCTAGCGCCAGGGTTCTTGTTTGACTCAGATAACTTGTCGTCTTTTTGAATCTCGGCTAATAATTTTTTTGCACGATTAGATAATTTTTTTTCTTCAGCCATTTTTAATCCTTGATAGACCCTACAAGTTCAAACCAGTTAAGTGGCTTATCAGACCTACGGTAGGCATCAACTTTCATATCAATGAAACTTTCATCGTTAACAAATTGACTATAAAAGCTATTCAACGCTTCAACTTTTTCACTGTTACCATAAATCTGAAATATATTTTCTCTTATGATTATCCTATCAAGCTCCACCCCCTGAGGTATGGATTGCAGTAACTTAAGAAATAATTTTTGATTATCATTTGCATTCATAAGCTCAGATAGAGCTGTAAGCTTTGATTTTTTTTTCGCATACGAAAGATTAGTAGATTTATATGTTTGTTGAGATCGGTTCAAGTTTTTTTCAGATTGCACAAATTTATTATTAATATCAACATTTATTCTGCTGAACATATAGGACGATCCAGTAAGAACTATAGCCGTAATAAGTATCAAAGATAGCCATATAAAGGTTACGCGAAACTTGTTTTCATTTGAAAAGTTTGAGGTAATGAATGAATGCTTCTCGTGAAAATTAAATAATTTTTTTTCAATTATTAAATTTGGTATCGCTGGTATTGAAAAATATGACATATTGTATGCTCCGATATTTGGCATGAATTTGCTACCGGAATAGAATTTATAATTCTCTTCTTTTTTTTCTAAGTTTAAAATGTCAGGAGTTTGAATAGATATAAACTCAAAGTTCCTATTAAGCATAATTAGATTATGCTCTCTATACTTTTCCCTTAGCAATGAAAATAATGAATCCTCATTTTCATAATCACAAATAAAATAAATATTCTCAAATTTTGGCATCTGCGCCTCTACTAACAAAAAGTTAGTTGCAACCTTTAAATTATTAGATATTCTGTCAACCACATCCTCCCAGAAAGCTTTATTTGTCTCGTTTAATTTTGGAATATCTTCAAGCAATGTTTCGTCTAGCTCATCAATATTAACTTTGGCAATCTCAACACGCTCTAAACTTGCATATATAACCCTGCTCTCCCCTTTTGCTATATGAAAAATGGCAAAAGGTTTTTCTCTGTGAATTCTCGATAATCGTGATTCAACAATGCGAAGCAAACTCTGATCAGCAGCTATAAATTCAACTGGATAAAGATTTGCTATAAGAGATAAGTTATGAAAATTACGAATAACTTGTTTATCGCATGCGCTATAAAGAAGTTCTGATGAATTCGCCTCTGCATTTGTTGTTAAGAGTTCAGATCTAATCTCCGCACCTCTTAACTCTGCAAGATCAGGATCATACTCCTTCCAAAAATCAAATGGCGTCGCTTTAGTAAGCGTATGAAATTCTTTTTTATCAGCTTTAATATTTAGATTCAATGGGACACTAACAACCTTAACCTTTGAATTTGTACTAGGTATAATCCAACTTACACAGCTGCCTGCTAATCCATAACTCTTTACCATCCTTGATAGAAAGGAGCCTAAAAATTCCATTTCTGGATTTATGTCGTTTGGATTAATGATTTTAGGAAGTTTCCATGAAAAAACTCTTGTTTTAACTGTAATCTCTTCTGGGAAATAACTTAAAGTAACGAGCAAATGTGAGTGCGTTAAGCGGAGCACTAGTTTTTTTTGTAGGGCTTTAGATTTAGTTAGTTTAACCATTAGGTTTGTTTTTTAATTTCTTCAGCTTTTAAGTTGTATTGTTTTTCATTAATGAAATTACCATCTAAAAGCTCTTGAAGCGCTTCTAGTTGCATCTTTTTTTCTTTCTCTAATTTATTAGCGCCCATTTTTTTTTTATTTTTTGATGAGATTGCAGGAGCACTTAATTCTAAATCTATACCTTTAACTCTATCCAGGAAATTTTTGCTTACAGTAGATTTATTTTTTTTTATGCTTTTTTTGCCTTTTATACTTTTAGTAATGAGATAGATAAATAAGCTAATAAAAAATAATAATGATATTAATAAATAATCGAAAGAACCCAGCGAGTTTATCCATTCAGTCAGCAAATGAAATATTTTTTCAACCCAACTTAGTCCAGTTTTTATGAACGCATTTAATTTATCCATAATAAAAACTCATTCACTAATACCTTGCGCGCGTAATAGTTTTTCCAATATTTTCTTTAGTAATAACTGTAGGGTTAATAAATACAAGCAATTCACTTCCTTCGTCAGCATCTCTAACACTGCCGCCTCCAAAAAGAGCTGCAAATGGAGAAAATGCATCATCCAGCCCCATTAATCCAGGAATTCCCTCTGTTTTTTTACTTTTTGTTTGCTGGAATAATCCAGCCATCATCACAACCTCACCAGGTTCAATTTTAAGTTTTGTGGTAATTATATTTGAGGTTGAAGCTGAGGTTGGTTCTGTAGTGTCATATTTTTCCTCAATAAAATTAAAATCTAAATCTATGACATCGTTATGTTGATTGATTTGAGGGGTAATGGTTAGTTTTAGTGGCGCTTCGTACGAGTCAATCGTCCCTTCTTCGGTAGTTGTGGTACTGGCATTAGTGACAGAAGTTGAGGATCTACTTCTAAGTGTTCTAGTTTTGTCGACGACGCCTGTTTCTCCATCCTTTACTAAGATAACTGGGTTAGATATTTTTCGACCAATTGCATTCGTTTCAATGAGATTGACTAACCAACTAATGTTATTACTACCACCCAATTTTACGTTTGTTGTAATACCCCCTCCAGATGTAGCCGTTGCAAAATTTAGGAGGCCACTAGCAAAAGAATATAAACCATCTGAATCATCACCTTCATCCTTAGCCCCTGAAATTTGACTTTCAACTTCATTTTTCCAGTTTGAATTCACTTCCAAAATAAAGGTCTCAATCATGACTTGTTTAACGGGATGGTCTTGATCGACTAAAAATTTCTCCACAAGCATTACATCTAAAATACTGCCTGATGCAATTATTCCATAATCTTCGGCTATAAAATCAACACAGCCCAAGACAGATTTTGCTTCCAATGAATCTGATTCCTCCAACAGATCTTGAGAAGAGTTTTGTGAGGTTAATTTTTCTTTATCAACAATTTTACGGTTTCCATTGACCGCAGTGTTCGGTTGCATGTTACCTTGAACAGAGTCGTCAATAATTTTAAGGTTACCAATAGTAGCTGGGTCAGTTTGCTTGTTGTTTTGAGTAGATTTTTCGTTCTCACTAGCAAGACTTTCTGATGTTGGATTACCTTCTTCATCTTTAGACAAATCTGCAACATCACATTTATTAAAAACAGTGAATGCTTTTAATTTCTTAAACATTGCATTAGGGCTATCATGATAAACAGCAAATTTTTCAATGACCTTTTCGTTGCCATTGATAAGATTATCTTCAAATATAGAAATAGTTGTAGTTGAGCTGTCTTCTATTTGTCTATCAGCTCTATCAATGAGCTCATTTCTGTGATTGCTTGCCACCAGTTTTAATTGTCTTAGATTGTTAATATTTTCCCCCCTGAACATTAAACGTCTAATGATATTTTTGCCAAAAACAGTGGAGACTAAATTTTCGTTATTTATGTAACTACCAATACTTTCTGAATTATTATCAATTTGATCAATAAGGTCCGAAATAACATTTAAATCTATTTGAACCGCTTCTGGATTTTCCGCAAAACTCCAATCTACTATATGCATACCTTCATTAACTGGAAAATTTCTTGTCAAATATAGTGTTTTGTAATCACTTGAGAAATAAACATAAAGATTATTTGTTTGTGAAATAGATTTTATAATTGCATAAAGAGAATCATTATATTGGCCACTAACATATAATTCATCCGATATTACCTGCAGTCCCGGAGATTTAATTATTGACCTCAACGTGCTTTGAAGATTTGAATTGTATAAATTTATGATTGTCTTTTGTTGTGTGAATGTTTTGTAAACTTTAATTACGTCTTTATAGTTTTCTATCTCCTCCCTAATCAGTCCTAAATTATTAGATAAGTCTTCATTCTCGTACTCACTCTCTTTTTCTAATAAATCTGAAATTACGTTATTGGGAAGCTGGGCATTAGATAGAACCAAATATTCAAGAAAGGCATTATTATCTAAACTTTCTGGTCCATAGGTGAATTGAAGCAACTCCCTCCTTGGCCTTATTGGCTTTTCGTCATACTCAAACTGTTCATTAAAAGTATTAGCGCGTTCGACATAATCATCCATAACTTCTTGCGCTTCATCTTTTTGAAGGTCGATATTACTCTTACAGGAAATTGAAAGAAGGGAGAAAGATAAAATAATGCTTAAAAGCAAACATTCCTTCATGGAAATATTATTGTGTTTTAGCATATAACAATAATACATTAAATTACTTAAATATTAATTAGTGATAATAAAAAAAATGCAATGGCATTAAGCTTCCTATCACCAATGCACCTAAAGGTAATTTTTGTATAATTTTTTTTGAAAATAAATAATAAACACCAACGATGACCACACCAATCCATGAGGCTAGAACTAAGGACTGTATTGTGATTACTGGACCAAGCCAGGACCCGATAAGTGCCATTAAATAACTATCGCCATCACCAAAACCTTTTTTATTTTTTATCTTCATAAAAATTAAATTGGGTATAAAAATAATGAAATATCCAACCACCATACCAACGAAACTCTCAAAAAAAAGAGTCTGTTGAATGCTAAAAATTAAGCCTAACAAGATCCCAGTAATCATGGTCGGTAGATGGAGCAGCTGAAACATAAAATCTGTTAGAAAAAGAAAAAATAAGATAGAAGTAAATATAAGCCAGAATAACAATATAGTTGACATGCCAAAAAACTGGCCTATATAAATAAATATGCCCCCTAAAAAAAATTCACTTAAAAAGTAATAAGGAGAAATTAGAATCTTCTTTTTGCAACCACATCTGCCTAATTGAAATATCCATGAAAGTACCGGCACCAACTGAAAAAAAGACAAATTTTTATTACAACTTCGGCACCTCGAGCGAGTCATTATAGATTCACCATTAGCCGCCATTCTTAAAGAGGTAGCATACAAAAAACTGGCTATTGAAGCACCAAGAAAAAACAGTATACTTTGATGGAATATATGCATAAACGAATAAATAAATTTTTTTGAATATAACACAAAACCCTTTTAAAGATGGATTTTCCCTTGTCGAACTCATTGTATACGCTGGACTTGCTGGAGTTGTAGGTCTTTTTATATGGAGCATCATGGGGGCCTTAATCACAAAGGAACACAATATCAATGAGCTTCAAAATATTGTGCTTGAAAAAAATATGTCCCTTCAAAGAGTTCAAAAATTATTCGCTAAATCTGAGGCTAACCCTATTGTTTATGTTCCAGGTATTGCAGTAACTTTCACAAGTGATGGCTTAACTTTTGACAACTCAAATGGAAGGTGTATCGATTTTAATGAAGTCGTTAATGAATCTTTTTTTCCGCAATCACTCTGGCTAGCTTATTCAGATGCCAACGGCGCGCACGGGATATATCATGGTGAAAATATCAGCTGCGATGAAAACAGTCCTGGCAGTATGATTCGCTTTTCCGATCTTATTTATGTCAAAACAGACACCACAAGGCCATGGTTTGTAACCAACAACGCAACCGTACAATTTAATTTTAAACCCAGAGGCAATTTACTTAGATTGGGTTTGAGTAATACCAATCTTGATCTAAATATTAATAGCTCACAAACAGTTATAAAATACAATAAAGTAGAAGAGATTGGATGTCGTATCGCTAGCACAAATCAAAGTTGGTTTGCGAATCTGCCAACGGACTATCGGTATGGGTTTATTATAATTGCTAGTAATTATGATGATGATCAGGATAGGCTTTCTCTCTCAGATGTTGATTGCTCGGGAAATAACTCGATAGTCATTGATGGCGTAACTGTTAACTGTTTGTTTTGCCATGAAGGTTCATCAGGAACTAAGTGCCCAGTTACAACGCATAACATCGGCGCAGATGATAATGTTTCAGGTTTTCTTCATCTCGATGCAGGGGCGGCTCGCACTGGCCCACAATGGGGAAATATTTTAAATGAGATTGAATATGTTCCTCAATGTAATTCAGGTGATGGTTGCACACCTCCAATCATTATCGATCCAAACTCCGAAATTGAGTCAAAGCGCCTAATAACAATCCTTATGTCTAATAATGCAGATATTCTTCAGCATGATCAAAGTCTCGGTACTAACCAAGGCAGCTTTGTATTGAATTTGCACCGATTATCTCAGTCTTGTACCGATGCAAACTTCTAATAATCAATTTAAGTCCGGCTACATGCTTCCAGCCGCAATGATGGTAGTTTTTATCATAAGCATTATTACAACCAGCTTAATCACACGGTCCGATTTCATATCAAACAGCCAATACAAAGAGAGTAATAGATTAAAAGCTGAGAGTTTGGCAAGAACAGGTTTAGAAAATATCACTTTATTACTAAGAAATTTATCATCCGAGTCAACCAATTCCACTAGCGCTATAATTTGTAATTTTCTTCCGCGTATCGGCGGAACCGGAGACTGCAATGTTAGTAATACTATGCTCCCCACTGTGGCATCTATGTCAACTGAGCCTTTTGCTAATTGGTCAGAGCTTCCAGCTGTAACCAACCCGCCAGCAAGCTTTACAGAGGAAGAGTCTGATGCAAACCGATGCGGTTTATCGGGAAGTTACGATGGGCAAGATTCATGGCCTGCAAACCTTATAAGAAATCTGGCCACTACTTTTTATATTTCTGGCAGTGACAATCCTGGTGGTGGAAATATTGCTAGGGGTCAAGCATTGCTTCAGTCGATTAACTTGGGTGTATTTGAAGATACTGAACTCAACCCTGGAGACGAAGGTTTTACCCTTGAATCATGGGTGTTTATTGAGGCAGATGATTATTTAAGCAATGCGCATTGGCCAAGAATATTTGATATAGGCAATCCAACGCCAACACATAATCGTGGAAACTCTAATATTCTTCTTGCGTGGCAATCGGGCAGTGAAAGATTAACTGCGCACTATTTTCAACCTACCGGTCAGGCTAATTGTGATTGCCCAAATGATGACAATAATAAAACAAAAGTTGGGGGGCTTACTAATGGTATTCTTTTTCCCGCTCGAATCTGGGTTCATACTTTTCTTACAGTGAAAAAAGATATGATACGAATAGGCCTTACTTGTAATAATGACTCAATGAATGTAGGAATTAATGATGAATGGGTCGCCTCTGATGGTCCTGATACATCTGATACAGCATTAACAACCCTTCATTCAAGATGTAATTCTGGTACAACTATATATCGAGAAATAGCTAATCCAACTGATGCCGAAGGAAAGAAAATTTTACCTACCGCACTTGATTCCCAAGGATGGACTAATTGGGGAGCTGATACATCAATAAATACTAGGCCGAATAGGGGTGTGCCCTATACATCCAATTTTCTAGGTAGGAGTAATTGGGAGCAAGATTCATTTACTCAAGGTTATTTTCATAATGCACGTGTATGGTCCAGAGCTTTGACTAAAGCTGAAATTCAACAAAACATACAAAATGATATTAATGGACTATCTATTTCTGTTCCGACTGCAGGGAGTAACTCAGCTATTCTTGATGATCCTTTTTTAAAGTCGAGCACCCGCATGTCCCCACGCTATGATCATGGCTCACACTTTCTGAGATATTTCACCGTGATGGATAATAATAATCCCAATAACATTAACAATGCAAATTTTCCTTTCACCTTTAGGGTGATGAGTTGCGCTTGGTCAAAGCAAAATGAAACAGCAGCGACTGCAACTTTTTCATCACAATTACGTTATGGTTTGACTGATGATGGCAGAGGGATTGTTACTAACGTTAAAAGATATTAATTAAAAACTTGTAGGTTCTCTAACCGTAATGTTGTCACTAAATTTATTAACAGGGTTAGCAAAACTATCCATCACAGATTGAACAAATTGCAATGTAAAATCTGAGGAATAAAACACCAGACGAGGAGGTAAAAAATAAACTGTAGGAGATGCAGTAGGATCGGTATCTGACGCACTTGCTGGGCAATTTGAGGCTGAATCTAAAGTCAGGACCTCAGTAGAACTGTCATAGCCTACAACTCTGCATAATGATCCGTCAAGCATCCCAATATCAAAGAATGGAATATTATCCTCATTCATAAGACTATTAATGTCTTCCTTTAGCAAAGTGTAATCATCGTCGTCAAAACAATCGAATGTGTATGCGTAATTAGTGCCTCCAGTAAACTTACAAGTTTCATCCGGTATGGCTAGCACACGATAATAGATGGCCTCGTTATCTGATAAAACTAGGTTGGTAAGCGGTAAAGTAATAAATGGCTCATTTACGCTCGGTACTACTGACTCATCAATTAATTGGTCTCGGTATACGTTTAACGTTCCAGCGCTTGATGGCCATGGGTTGGTGTTCTGAAATTGTTGTGGGCCAGAATACACGACATCACCGCCTGGAATATTGGAATCCACACCCGTTCCCCATGCGCCTTGATTGCCATCTGCCCAAGCCGGGAGTTCATCTAAAGGCCCGAGTTGGCATTGTCTTAATATGTCAGTTAAGTCACAAGTGCTGCTAACGTCTATTATTTTACGGTTATCAACCCAAAGTCGGATACGCCCTGGGGAGTCAGTCAAAGCATCACCGGTATCTATATCCCAAGTTATCTCATGCTGATTACCATCGAACTCTGGAATATCATCTATATCGATACTGCGTATAGCTCTATCTTGGCTACTGGAATTATCATTTTCGCTAATAGTGCTTCCTCCAGCCCGCATACGAAGAAAATAATCACCATTAATATATGCAATACCAATCCACGTTCCTCTCACCCCTCCCATTTGAAAAAGTTGCTTAGTCTGTGTTGGGCTACTTTCATCAAACACCCCGAGGCTTGCTTTCGTGGGGAGCGTTACTGTTCCTGAAGCGATATAATCTTGATGAATAAATGAAGTTGGATCGTCGAAGTCAACAGTTTGACCAAAACCTGCAGCAATAATACCATCAGAAAAAGTATAGGTTGGCGTAAGATCTGCTGTTAAATCCTCAGGGTTAGCATTCAGGCCTAGCGATGTTTCGTTTGGATCAAATAACACCCTGACTCGGTCTAGCCTATATCGATTAGTATTGATAAACGCGTCGATATTTGGAGTTAAATCTAATACTTCGATGGCAGTTGAATTTTCTTCATCCTGATTGTATTGGACAAAAAATTGATTAAAAGCTGCTACTGGTTTGTCAATATTTTGTGTCGCTTGTATTGCTTGATATTGGATTTTTTCAATTGAATAGAAAGATTGATATGCCGCTGTTGCAGCTATCCCTAAAATACCAATAGCTACAAGAATTTCCATCAAAGAAAATCCTGAAAAATAGAATCTTTTACGTAATCTCATACACCGGAATTTTTTCTTTTTTACCCCTTACAGCAATATTATTTATGAAGGTTAAATTGATACCTGCTTTTTTATATCGGCGAATAGTTTTATCATTAATATCATCAGCACCCACTAAAATAATTTTTTTGAGCTCTTTGGTCTTTTGTTCAAGCCTTGCAGCAATATTTACAATATCCCCCATTACAGAATAGTTGAATCTAAATTCAGAACCCATATTGCCAACAATTAATTTACCCGTGCTAACTCCAATACCAAAATTAATAGTAATTTTTTTGAATTGTCCCTCTGGAAGAAGCTTTTGAACTCCTTGATTAATTTCTGGTAACGCTAACTTTATTGCTTTAGCTGCTTTATAAGCCTTTAATTGATGGTCTTTAACAGTTACGGGAGCATTCCAAAAAGCCATCACAGCATCGCCAATATATTTATCGATAGTAGCTTCATGTTTAATAAGTATTTCAGTAACCTTACTCATAATGTAACTAATCACTTTAGTTAATAAATGAGGTTGATGCTTTAAGGTTTCAGTAATAGCAGTGAAACCGCGAATATCAAGAAAAAAGACAGTGCCATCAATTTCCTGTCCTCCTAACGAAGGAACATCTGATTCTTTATTAATATTTTTTACAATATTTTCAGGAACATATTGTAAAAAAGAATTTTGAATTTTCTTTTTTTCTATATTTTGAATAAACGCTTTAATTATAAAAGTGGATGCGCCAGATAATATAAATATAGTAATTGCAATCGGCATATTTACTATCACCCCAAAACCTAAAAAGCTATATTTTGCTAAATAATATAAGGGTAAAATAGATACGGGTATTAATAATAAAACCGCATAAATTGGAAGTCTCAACACCATTAAGCAGATCAGGATACTGAATAAAAATGTTAAAAAATAAACAACCTGATCGTAGACTGGGTGGTAATTAATAAATCTTTGCCCGAGGATTTGATCAATCACCTGTAAATGAAATAATGGGCCAGGGATATTGTCAGCAATATTTGAAGAATGGAAGTCGCCGAGACCTGAAGCTGATGAACCGATGATAAGAATTTTATCTTTTAAATTAACATTGCCTTTCATAACATCTAAAACAGAAACACGTGGAAATCGATTCGTATCTCCGTGATGTAAAATAAAGGTGCCATCAAGGTCAGTTTGCGCAATAATTTCTCCAGACTTAATTAAGAGATTATCGCCAACATCATTAATCTTTAAAACATGGTTATTTGCTTTTTGGGCGACACGAATCATCTCTAAATTAAGCGCAGGAAAAATTTCAGAATCAATATCAAGAATAAGTGGCGTCCTTCTAATTACCCCATCATTTTTAATTGTGTTAACAAAACCGAAGCCTTGGCTAATTTCATACTCTCTTATAGGCGTAAGAAGTTTTTCGGCAGAATAAATATTATCACTCGCGGAGCCAATGGTAACAACCTTCCCTGAGACATTTGCTTGTTGTTCGTTAGACACAATTTGATTAGCATCAAGAGCTGATGTCGCAAGCACATAAGGATTATTTTTAAGGACATCAGCTAAAAATTTATCGCCATCTTTTACACCTAAATTTTCCAAGTCATCCATATTAAGATCAAAAAACTTAGCTAAATTAACTGAAGCGTAACGATCTTTTTCAGCAAAAATAATATCTACACCCATCACTAAAGGTTTCTGCTTGCTAATTTTTTGGAAAATTTCTGATATCGTTTGTCGGGGCCATGGCCATTGACCTATGGCATTTAGACTGGCGTCATCAATATCAATAAATAGCATTTGGTCAGAATAGCTTTCAAAAATACTTTCATATGGAAATTTATTGGTTAGAAAGTCTAATGTAAGATCACGGCTTTTATCGGAGAATTCAAAAATATTTGCTGAGGCGATAAACCATAAGGCAATTGGAGTAATAAACCACACAGGCAATCTAATAAAATGCCGTAAAAAAAATTGCTTTATTTTTGCGTTAGCTATGTGTCAAATTTCCATCAAATTTAATTGTAACCACAATACTTTTCAGAAGTTTTGAAGAGTGATGACAAATTATCAGATGATTGAATGAAGTCTGATCGAATAGCTCGGCATGCTCTAGATTCAAGAAAACCGACAGTATTTCTATAGGTACTCACGAATGGCGAATCATTACCTAATTCTTTTTCTAATTCAATATTTTCAAAGCTGTAATGATTCAGCTCAAATTCACTTGCATTCCATTCTCTAATTTCACCTGAATCTGTAATAATAAATTCTTTATGGTATTTGCTTTCGGTATCAACTGAATGGGAGTGATCGTGTGTTTCTAAATCGGATGCTCCATAACACAAACAATATCTTTTTTGCTCTCCCTCTACGTTTTTAGCATAAACACCGGTACCTCTTATCGTTAAAGTGGCCGTAGACTGAATTATCATCTTCCTCTTGCCTCCTTTTTTGAATGCTCCTAGAATGGCGCCTTTTATTAGTGTTGATGGGCTATTTTTTTTATTGGCTGGCAAAATAAATATTGTGTTAGGCCTTAATTTGTAAATTTCCTCTCCAAATAGAAAAGTAATTAAGCCATCTTTTGTTTCTATTTTATCTCCATTATTTAGAGTTGAAGACTTTGTTGCCTGAATACCATTAAAAAAAACTTCACCTTTCATTTCATGAATTATGCTTTTAGAAAAAACTAAATTAGGAATTAAGAAAAAAAGTAATAATATATTTTTCATAAATGCAGTTTAAGCCAAGGCTAATTATTATTTATTAACATGATGAAACTGCTGCGGGAGTTGGGCAAGGAATTGTCAAAGCTGATCCAATTGAGGTTACGCAACCATCTGCAAGGGTGCAACTGCAGAGCCGAATTTCAGCTGCCTCAGGAGCAACACATGGCTGACTGCACATTAAAAGCTGTTGCCCAGCATCTAAATCAATTGTATTTGTAGCATTGCGAGGGGCGGTATGCCCATTAACAAAAATAGCTGCAGTTCCCCCATAAGGATTTCGTGAGTTACCAGAATTGTATTCAGTAACTTGACTACTTATCATATCAAAACAGCTATTAAAAGGAGTTATAACACCTGACATATGAGCAACAATGTCATTGTTTACTCTATCTGCTCGTCTTTCTCGTTCCTCAGATGTAGAAGCCTGCCTCGATCCATCAATATAATTCTGATAGCCAATCGTTCCAACGGCAGCAAGAATACCCATAATCGCAACAACAACAAGCAATTCAATGAGTGAAAAACCAGTTCCGTAATGTGTATTTGTTGATGGCATATTTTTTAATTTAATATGACTGAAATTTATAAATATTCATATTTAACAAACATAGGTGTATATTATATATCAGATTGATACTAAGCAAATAAATATTCTTAATGCTATTGTTTACCAATTAGGGGGGTGTTGTGATTAAACCATTAAGCAAGAAAATTATAAGTATTTTCAAATTAACTATCGTAGGCCTTTTAGGGCTATCTGCATTTATTAATGCTGGCACCATTGACGATAGTATGACTAGTAATGTTGGAAGTGATGCCAATTGGCAAACTGGCTTATCGGTCCCTTCTGATAGCGCTGCAAATGCTGCATGCTCAGTCGTGACGGGTATCCCTTTTTCTTGCACCTTACCCGCGAGTGGTGCCGATACAGTTAGCTGTTCAGCTGTGAATGTTCCAGCAGGGGTTACTGTCAGCAGTGCGTGTGTCATGACAGGAACACAAACTGGTGATTTTTCTGTAGAAGTTTCTTTTGATGACGGTGTTAGTGACGCCCTATCTAGAGTTATAAATTTAACCACAGGGCCTAATCAAAACCCAGTAGCCTCAGATCCTACCTCGGGTACTTGTACTAACGATATTACCTCAGGCTCATCTTATTCATGTGATCTAGCCAGCACCGTCTCAGACCCTGAGTCTCAGTCACTTACTTACACAATAGTTCAGCCGTCATGGGCATCCTTTAGTGGATCCGCAATAAGTGGAACCCCAACAGTAGCTGGTTCAGTCGCCATTGAATACAGTGTGTCTGATGGCGTTAACACGGTTAATAACACTTACAACATCACTATCATACAAAATACGGCTAATTTACTTGAAGACACAAGCAGCACCATGACCACTGCACAATTAACTGATGGTGGCGTTTCGAGTGCTATTACCACCGCATTGAGCACAAATACCTGCGGCAGTTCGGGTGACCAAAGTTGTTTGGCTGCATTTAATACATATAAGGCATCAACAAGCTGTACATTAGCCGGTGGGGCGAGTGCAACGGCATCGCAAATGGACAGTTACGTTAGCTGTGTCGTTTATGAAAGCTTTACCGCGGATGCCTCTGCTGTTTCTACCACACCCGCTGCAGAATCCGCTTCAAGTGGATGTGGTCAAAGCGTCAATGTTCCAATGCCCCCAATGTGTGGCTATTCAGCCTGGACTTGCCCAATAACCAATTTACCTACCGATTGGGTTAATAATGGCCAAACAGTTTCCATTCCTGACAATGCTGCTGCTACAAATATTACGCTAAATGTTGAAATGAGATTGGCGAGTTGGACAAACCATTTAATTAAGACGGTCTCACAACCAGTCAATGTTAGCGCTGCTATCGCAGGTGCTACAAATGGCAATAAGCTCTACCACGGAGGAAACACTGGGATAAGTGGTGCCTCTAACAGAAGATCGAACGTCTGGGCAGCCTATGATTTTTGCGTAGCACAAGGAGGAGATTTAGCTACCCTTGCCGAAGCTGAAGCTTCTGGTGTGCTTGGTACTACAACCTTGTATTATGGTCAGAAGTCGGGTTCAACATCTCGACCTGCAAAACCATTTTGGAATGCTAGCCGTTATGGGACAAATTATAAGGGGATGTCTGAAAACGGCACTCAAAAATACATCCAAGTTCCAGGCAGCTATGTATGTACAGCTATGAACAGATATACATGCGGTGGTAACTCTGCCACAACAAAATATTTTGTATGTAAGAATCTTCCAAGTTGTAGCGATTAGATATATGGGCAACATGTTGACAATTATCTTAATAGAGATCATTGTGATAGATACTTTCACAGGAGAAAATTATGAAAAATCTTACAAATGAAGTAAATACTAACGCAATAATTCTTATATTATTTGGTTTTGCATTACAAACAGGTGGTTTTGGTGGGTTGCTAGGTGATGCTCCATGGACAATGGTTATGTGGACTGTATGGGCTCTGGGTGCTAATAGAATTATAAGAGCATTTTTATAGTCGAAACATAGTTAGGTATTAGTTGGAAGAGTAGAATAAGTTTTTTACTGTTATAGCCAAAGTAATTTAATAAAGTGTGCAAAGTTCCTACCTTTAATTAGGTAGGAATAAGCCATGGGACTACGCCTAAGATTATCAAAACAAAAGCCAACACTAGCAGTAGTTTATTGAGTTTAATATCAATCCTTTAATTTTTTCTTATCTGATTTATTACTAAAGAAAGCGAGGACACATATCAAAATAAATATGGCAATCAATATAACGAAGGCTGCCATATAAATCATTGATTAATTTTTTTTAACAACTTCTTCGGTATTTTTAATGTCTGCATTTGGTGAAATCATTTTTTCTCCATCCCATCTTTGTCCGCACCAACAAACTCCTTCAGCATTTATTATACAAGTACCGCTCCCACAACAACGCTTATCTATCCACAACATATCTCCTCAGGTAATTAAGTAACACTCGTTATTGTTGCATATCATTTGAACCTCAGCCATAACTTCACTGCCACAGCTAACGGAGATCATTGATATTGTGAGTAATATAAGTTTCATTAGCTGCTCAATTCAACCCGTTGTACTCTTCCCGCTGTAATAAACTCCTTAAACACCTCGCACCAAATAACCACTGCGGCATAATTATTCAACTCATTTGACACAGTCAAAATAGTCCGAAAATTCTTAAAGCCGGTTATATCCCCAACTTTATGGCTATCTTGCTTAATTGCTATAAAAGAATCTTCATCTTCAACAAACTTTGGAGTCAGATAAATCTTGTAATCAGGTCCCGGTGCTATTTCGCCATCAAGTGTGGCATAGACTTGGCCATCCTCCATTGAAATAAGAAGCTCACCATCACCCCAATGCAAACTGTCACTCCCCTTTAAATCTCGAATAAAAGAGGCACGTGCTAAGATATTTTCCTTTGCGGTAACTATTTGTGCCTCAGAAGCACCTTCGCTAGCAATAATGATTGGAAGAAAGTAAACACCCAATGCAAAACCAACTGATCCTGCTCCTAAAACAACAGCGATTAAACTTACGTAAAAATAACGATTAAATATTGATTTAAGATATTTCATTGTATTGCTCCTTATTTAAAAGTATGTATTTAACTTACTTAAAAAAAGTAGACTAAAGGTTGAAAAGGTTATTTTATTCTAACTCCATACGTTAATAATATAAATGGTGCTCGGCACGAATCGAGCGTGAGCCCCTCCCCTTAGGAGGGGGATGCTCTATCCCCTGATAACTACCCTAACCTATTGTTTTAGTTACATTTTAATCAATG
>ENA-OWPI01001480-OWPI01001480.1-marine-metagenome-genome-assembly--contig:-NODE-1480-length-25825-cov-3.594842_pt1 | contig 25825 bp, 21 predicted proteins | sample MGYA00238138_ERZ651775 | MGnify/ENA primary metagenome ERZ651775 (study PRJEB26906, sample SAMN06265043) | marine metagenome | isolation source: Helgoland LTER site | place: Germany:Helgoland, sampling...
AACCAGCTTCAGTCAATGTGGTTGCATCTGCCATGGTAAAAGGTACATCTAATATTTTAGCTAAAGTTTGTGCTAACAAAGTTTTTCCACATCCGGTTGGACCAACTAACAAAATATTTGATTTTGAAATTTCTATATCATTCACATCTGTTGCATTATTCAATCTTTTGTAATGATTATGAACAGCGACTGATAGAACCCTTTTAGCCTTTGATTGACCAATAACATAATCATCCAAAACTGAGCAAATTTCGGCAGGAGAAGGAATGCCCTTTTTATCTTTTGTAATTGTTGATTTATGTTCTTCTTTTATAATATCCATACAAAGTTCAACACATTCATCACAAATAAAAACTGTTGGACCAGCAATTAATTTTTTTACTTCGTGTTGGCTTTTACCACAAAATGAACAATACAAAGTTGTTTTATTTTTACCTTCATTTGTTTGATCGTTCATTTTTTTTCCTTTTTTTGAAAATATTTATAACATTCTATTTATTTTAATCAAAATGCAATATAAAAATTAACCCTACTTCTTATCTGGTCTTTTAGTTACAACTTCATCAATCAAACCTTTTTGAAGTGCGTCTTCAGGTGATAAAAATGTGTCTCTGTCCATAAGTGCTTCTATTTCTGCAATTTTCTTGCCAGAATGTGTAACGTAAATTTGGTTAAGTCTTGACCTTAAATTAATTATTTCTTTCGCATGTATTTCTATATCACTTGCTTGACCCTGAAATCCCCCGGATGGTTGGTGAGTCATAATTCTTGCATTAGGAAGACAATATCTTTTATTTTTGGCTCCTGCTGTTAACAAAAGAGAGCCCATGCTAGCTGCTTGACCAATACATACAGTAGAAACATCGGGCTTTATATATTCCATAGTGTCATATATTGATAACCCAGAAGTAACTACCCCTCCTGGAGAATTAATATACATAGATATATCTTTTTTTGGATTTTCAGCTTCTAGAAATAACAATTGTGCACATACTAAAGAAGCAATTCCATCATCTATAGGTCCAACTAGAAAAATAATTCTTTCTTTTAACAACCTTGAATAAATGTCATATGATCTTTCACCTCTACTTGTTTGCTCTACAACCATAGGAACAAGAGCCGACTTTTCGTTAGTAGGGTTAAAAGAATTATAAAAATTGTTAGACATCATTCAAATCACTCCAAAATAAAAATTATTATTATTTCTTATCTGTTTTTTTAACTTTAGTTATTGTTTTTTTTAAAACTTTACCTGCAACTGATTTATTTGATTTTTTTGCTTTCGCAGCCTCTTTTTTTAAATCTAAATCTTCTTGTTTATAAAGTTCTTCAACTGACACAGTTTTTTCTTTTGTACTTGCTAATTCCATAATAAAGTCAATTATTTTATCTTCAAAGATTGGTCCAGAAAGTTGTTGTTGAGCTTCAGGGTTGTTTTAAAAATAATCCATTACCTGTTTTTCTTGACCAGGGTATTTTTGTATTTCTTTCATCATAGCATTTCTAGTATCTTCTTCTTCTACTTTGATATTATTTTTTCTACCAATCTCTGAAAGTAAAAGTCCTAATCTTACTCTCCTTTTTGCTATTTCAGATGCATCCAACTTTTCATCCTTGGACATGCCTTTATCTGCCTCTGGCACAGTATCATCGTGGTCATGGTCAGCATGATTATGGTCATGGTCAGGTTTTGAGTTTGGGTTCATTGCTTTACAGATACTATTATATTCTTCTTTTTCAAGGGTCTCAGGAAGCTCAAAAGAAACAGTTTCTGCCAATTTATCTAATATCTGTCTTTTAGACTTTTCTCGGCTAGCTTGATCATGTTGTTTAGACATCTGTTCAGACACAGCTTTTTTTAAGGCGTTCAAATCTTCCATTCCTAAAGTTTTTGCAAAGTCATCATCAATTTTAATATCAACATCTTCTTTTATTTCGTTGATAGTTGTTTCAAAATTAGCTTTTTTTCCTGCTAAATTTTTAGCCTGATAGTCATCTGGGAAAGTAACTTTCACGTCTATTGTTTTACCTTTTATAGCTCCAACCAAACCATCTTCAAACCCAGGAATAAATGTATTTGATCCAAGTTTTAAATTATGGCCTTTAGCTTCACCACCTTCAAATGCTTTACCGTCGACCGTTCCTAAGAAATCAATAACAACAGTGTCACCAACTTTTGCAGCTCTATTTTGTTTTATTAGAGCAGTACCAACATTTTCTTTTGCTATTTTTTCTACAGCATCCTCTATTTCTTTATTACTAATCTTAACAACGGGCTTAGTGATTTCCAGACTGGATAAATCAGGAATTTCAAAATCCGGCATGATCTCAACAGATAATTTTGCTTTCAGGTCTTCCCCGTCTTCAAAAGAAACAATTTCAATTTTCGGCTGGGAAGATGGTGTAAGTTTATTTTTTTCCATAGTCTCTTTGGTAGCACTATCAACAGATTCTCTAACCACTTCACCAAGGACCTGTTTTCCAAACCTGTTTTTTACTACTGAAACTGGAACTTTTCCTGGCCTGAAACCAGGAAGATTTGCCTCTTTGGCAATGTTAACAAGTTTTTCATCAACTAATTTACTAATATCTGAACTAGTTATAATAACTTCAAATTCACGCTTTAAACCTTTTGACAAAGTTTGAGTAATTCCCATATTATTTAACCTTTTTTAATATTCCTAATTCAATTTTATTTACATGATATTGGTGCGGGCGAAGGGACTTGAACCCCCACACCTTGCGATACAAGAACCTAAATCTTGCGCGTCTACCAGTTCCGCCACGCCCGCATATTAATCAAACTATATCTAATTTAATTAATAGCTAACTTAGGAATGCAAAAACGTCAAGCTAGAATGAAAAAAATGAGCTGGGGCGAGTGACCGGCTTCGAACCGGCGACCTCAGGTACCACAAACCCGCGCTCTAACCAACTGAGCTACACCCGCCATACTTCATTATAATATTAAAATACATAAACATTAATTTAATTAATTTTAATTATTATTAAGTCATGTATAAGTATTTAATAATTCAAATTTAATCAAGGTTTTATTATAGTGGAAAAAGATTTTTATAAAATTGCTGATAGGAACAATAATCTAGGAACAGAAACCGCATTTACAGTTTTGGCAAAAGCCAACAAATTAGCATCTGAAGGTAAAGACATTATAAATTTAGGAATTGGACAACCAGATTTTCCAACCCCAGAACATATAGTTGAAGCTGGTATAAAGGCTCTAAAAGATGGACATCACGGCTACACTCAATCAACAGGAATACCAAAACTAAGAGAAGCTGTTTCAAATGACATTTTTAGAAGACATAATGTAAACGTTTCACCAGATAAAATCTTAATAGTACCTGGAGGAAAAGTAATTATATTTTTTTCAGCTATGTTGTTAGGTGAAAAAAACAAAGAAATTTTATACCCTAATCCTGGCTTTCCAATTTATGAATCTGCAATCAATTACTCAGGTGCAAAAGCAATCCCTTATAAACTTAGTGAAAGTATGGGTTTTTCCTTTTCAGCTGACGACCTACTCAACAAAGTTAACGATAAAACCAGCTTAGTTATTATAAACAGCCCGGCAAATCCAACTGGTGGCGTTGTACCTAAGAAAGAATTAGAAAAACTTGCAAAAGGTTTGATGGATTTTCCAGATGTCACTCTAATGAGTGATGAAATTTACGATCAATTTTGTTTTGGCGAGAATAACTTTACCTCGATGTTAACTTACCCTGAAATTAGAGAGAGGCTAATAATTTTAAATGGATGGTCTAAAACATATGCGATGACTGGATGGAGATTGGGTTATGGTATATTTCCTAAAAAACTATATGATATAGCTGAAAAACTGGCTGTTAATATACATTCTTGTGTAAACGCGAGTGCTCAATTTGCTGCATTAGAAGCATTACAAGGCCCACAAAACTGTGTTACAGAAATGAACAATACATTTAAAAGAAGAGCTGAAATAATGCAAAATAGCCTTAATAAAATAGAAGGGTTTAGCTGTCAAAAGCCTAACGGCGCTTTTTATTGTTTTCCAAACATAACTGGGACAAACAAAACTTCAATTGAAGTGCAAAACCTACTTTTAGATAAATTAGGAGTAGCCACAGTTGCTGGACCGTCTTTTGGTGAGTATGGAGAAGGATTTTTAAGGCTTTCTTGCGCAAGCTCAGACGAATCTATTGAAGAAGCGACAATGAGAATAAAAAGTATTTTTTAAATAATTTTTTGCCTAATTTTTAATCATTTTTTTTTAAATTACACAAATTTTCAAATGTTATTTGAGAATTTGGTGTAAATAATAAATATATATTTTTGAAGGATACAATATATGAAAAAAATTGAAGCTATTATTAAACCATTCAAGTTAGATGAAGTCAAAAATTCATTATCTCTTATTGGCATACAAGGTCTAACTGTATATGAAGCTAAGGGTTTTGGTCGTCAAAAGGGTCATACTGAGTTATATAGAGGGGCTGAATATGTCGTCGATTTTTTACCAAAAGTAAAAATTGAAATTGTTGTTGATGACGACCTTGTTGAACCAGCTATCGACTGTATAGAACAGTCTGCTAAAACTGGTAGAATTGGTGATGGTAAAATTTTTGTGTCATCTATTGATCAGGCCATCCGTATTAGAACGGGTGAAAAAGGTAATGATGCAATCTAAATTATTAATGGAGTAATCACAAGATGTCAGACGCTAAAAAAATCATAGATATTATCAAAGAAAAAGAAATTCAATTTGTAGATCTTCGTTTCACCGACCCAAGAGGCAAAATGCAACATGTATCTCAACATGTTAGTACTATTGACGAGAAAAGCCTTGCGGAAGGGTTTATGTTTGATGGTTCTTCAATTGCAGGTTGGAAGGCTATCAATGAGTCAGACATGAAGCTTATGCCAGATTGTTCAAGAAGTATAGTTGATCCCTTCTTCTCACAACCAACATTATCAATTTTTTGTGATGTTTTGGATCCAATATCTGGAAACCCTTACGAAAGAGATCCTAGATCAACTGCTAAACAGGCTTTATCGTATATGAGTTCAATCGGTATAGGCGATACTGCATATTTTGGTCCTGAACCTGAGTTTTTTGTTTTTGATGACGTTAAATATGAAGCTGAAATGCATTCTGCGTCCTATACAATAGATTCGTCTGAGGGACCATATAACTCAGGAAAAAATTTTGAAGAAGGTAACATGGGCCATAGACCTGGCATCAAAGGGGGTTACTTTCCAGTACCTCCAGTTGATTCTGCTCAAGATTTAAGAAGCGAAATGGTTCTTTCCCTTGTTGATATGGGAGTGCCAATGGAAAAACATCATCACGAAGTTGCACCTTCACAACACGAGCTAGGAATGATGTTTGGAACATTGATTGATACTGCCGACAACGTCCAATTATATAAATATGCAGTTCAGAATGTAGCCCATTCTTTTGGTCAAACTGCTACTTTTATGCCTAAACCAGTTGCAGGTGATAATGGTACTGGAATGCATTGTCACCAGTCAATTTGGAAGGATGGTAAGCCTTTGTTTGCTGGTAACCAATACGCTGAGCTTTCAGAAATGTGTTTGTACTATATAGGTGGGATCATTAAGCATGCTAAAGCGCTCAATGCTTTCACTAACCCATCAACTAATTCATATAAAAGATTGATACCTGGTTATGAAGCACCTGTTATTTTAGCATATTCAGCTAGGAACAGATCAGCTTCTTGCAGAATACCTTTTACTGACAGTCCAAACGGCAAAAGAGTTGAAGTGAGATTTCCTGATGCTACGGCGAACCCTTACTTAGCATTTTCTGCCATGCTAATGGCTGGTTTAGATGGTATTCAGAACAAAATCCACCCTGGTAATGCAATGGATGAAGACTTATATGAGCTTCCTGCTAGTGAGCTTGCAAGTATACCTACTGTTTGTGGTTCTTTGAGAGAAGCACTAGATGCGCTTAGAGAAGACATGTCTTTTTTAACAAAGGGTGAGGTTTTCACTGAAGACCAAATTGAAGCTTACATTGATTTAAAAATGGAAGAAGTTGTTCAATTTGAACATGCTCCTCACCCAGTTGAATTTAAAATGTACTATTCTAGCTAATTTCTAATATATGAAAAAAAACCCAACACTATGTTGGGTTTTTTTTGTTTTCAAATAATATAATTACTGCTAAATATTGTACCCTATTCATTAATAAATACTAGATAATGTGATAAAACAAATTTTATGAAAGAGAATCTATTGAACCAAAATCCTTATTCAGCTTCAGAAATTGAAGTTTTAGAAGGCCTTGAACCTGTCCGTCACAGACCAGGAATGTATATCGGTGGAACAGATAAAAATGCTTTACACCATTTAGCTGTAGAGATAATTGACAATTGTATTGACGAAGTTGTTGCAAAGCACGCAACCACTATAAAGGTAGAACTCTTAGAAGATAACTTTATAAAAATAAGTGATAATGGTAGAGGTATCCCTATTGACAATCATCCAAAATTTAAAAACAAATCCGCATTAGAAGTAATTATGACTACATTACATTCTGGCGGCAAGTTTTCTAATAAAAATTATACAACATCTGGAGGTTTGCACGGTGTAGGAGCGTCAGTTGTAAACGCTCTTTCGGAGCATATGAAAGTAGAAGTAATAAGGTCAGGTTTTTTGTATAGACAAGAGTTTTCAAAAGGATTACCTACCACAACACTCTTAAAAATAGAGCCTACTAAAAAAGCTAATGGAACAACAATAACATTTAAACCAGATAATACTATCTTTGTAGACACCCATATTTTTAGTCCTGAAAAAATTTTTAAGATTTTAGAATATAAGGCATATCTTGTTGCCGGAGTTCAAATTGATTGGAAATGTCACTCTTCATTATTAACTGACAGCAGCATTATACCTACAACAAAAAAATTATGTTTTTTGGATGGATTAAGCGAATATATGCATTCTAAAACATCTAATACTCCAATGTACACAACCTCATCTTTTAAAGACAATGTTAAAATAGGAGAAGAAACTGTAGAATGGGCAATTAGATGGTTTGTTGAGAATGAAAATAGTTTTGTAGAAACTTTTTGTAACACTGTTCCTACTCCTCTTGGTGGAACTCATGAATTAGGTTTCAGACAAGCATTAACAAAAGGTATAAATAATTTTGCTATTATAAAAGGTTTTAAAAAAGCTAATGAGCTTGTTTACGATGATTTAATGCTTGCAACTGGGTCAATATTATCTGTTTTTATTAAAGACCCTCAATTTCAAGGACAAACTAAAGAAAGACTAGTTAATTCATCAACTACCAAACTTGTAGAAACAGCCATTAAAGATAGGTTTGAAACCTGGCTGTCTAATGACACTGAAAAAGGTGAAGCAATCCTTAACAGAACAATTAGCTATTATGAAGAAAGAAAAAGAAAGAAAAAAGAAAAAGATGTATTAAGAAAAACAATAACAAAGAAGGTTCGTCTACCAGGGAAATTAGCAGATTGTTCTAGCAATAAATTTGAAGAATCTGAACTTTTTATTGTAGAAGGTGATAGTGCTGGAGGATCTGCTAAACAAGCTAGAGACAGGAAAACGCAGGCTGTTTTGCCCTTAAAGGGTAAAATTCTAAATGTAGCCAGCGCTTCAAACGAAAAAACTGCTCAAAACCAAGAAATCAACGATTTAAAACAAGCAATGGGATTAAATCATACTTCTTCTAAATATATTGATAGTTTGAGATACAACAAAATCATAATAATGACAGATGCAGATGTTGATGGCGCTCACATTGCTGCTTTACTTTTGACTTTTTTTTATAATAACTTTCCTGAGATTATAGAAAAAGGCAATTTATACTTAGCTCAACCACCTTTGTATAGAATTACTCTAAATGGTAAATCATTTTATGCACAAACAGAAGATGCTAAAAATGCGATTATAAATGATAAATTTTCTGGAAAAGGTTTAGTTAGTCGATTCAAAGGATTGGGCGAAATGCCTCCATCACAATTAAAAGAAACAACTATGAACCCTCAAACAAGAGTTTTGTTAAAAATCACACTCCCTAAAAGAGATATAAATGAAGCAGATGACAGGCGATTAGTTGATGAACTAGTTAATATTCTTATGGGAAAAAAACCTGAGCTTCGTTTTAAATATATTCAAGAAAACGCTAATTTAGTTGATGAATACGATATATAATTAAGTCGCTCTAATTAGTTTTAATTGACTTTTTAGAATAACAAAGCAATAAAGCTTAAAATTAGTAATTAAGGAATATTTGTGAGCTTTGAAAAACTAGGTTTATGTTCAGAAATTTTAAAGTCTATTAAAGAAAAAGGCTATGTAAATCCAACTGAAATTCAAGAAAGAGCAATTCCACAAGTTTTGATGGGAAGAGATTTGCTTGGGTGTGCACAAACTGGAACTGGTAAAACTGGATCCTTTATAATGCCTTTAGTAGAAATATTAAACACAGGTAAAGCTAAATCTAGAATGCCAAGATCTTTAGTACTAGCTCCTACAAGAGAGTTAGCAATGCAAGTTTCTGAAGAATTCAACTTAATAAATAAACATTTAAGACTTCAAATGGCATTATTAATTGGAGGTGTTTCTTTTGTTGAACAAGATAATAAATTAGCAAAAGGTGTAGATGTGCTTATCGCCACTCCCGGCAGGCTTTTAGATCATATAGACAGAGGCAAAGTAATATTAAAGGATTTAAAAATACTTATAATAGATGAAGCAGACCGAATGCTTGATATGGGCTTTATTCCTGATATAATAAAAATTAATAAACTTTTGCCCAAAATAAGACAAACATTATTTTTTTCAGCTACTCTTTCTAATGAGATACGAAACATTGGAGAAAATTTTCTTATAAACCCTAAAGAAATTTCAATTAGCCCACATTCAAGTACGTCCTCAAATATCGAAAGTTTTTTGATAAAGACCATCAAAAATAATAAATTAAATGATTTAAGAAAAATATTAAATATTGAAAAGGTTAAAAATGCAGTAATTTTTTGCAACAGAAAAGTAGATATTAATAAAGTTAACACATTTTTAAAAAAAAATAATTTTAAAACAGTTTGTCTACATGGCGATATGAGCCAAAGTTCTAGAATACAATCTCTTGAGGATTTCAAAGATGGACTAGCCAAAATTTTAATTGCTTCCGACGTAGCAGCTCGAGGAATAGATGTGGCTGGTTTAAGCCACGTGTTTAATTATGATGTTCCTATTAATCCTGAAGATTATGTTCATCGAATTGGAAGAACTGGAAGAGCTGGACTTAGAGGAAAGGCTTTTACTTTTTGTGAAGATGGTGATGAAAAAAATGTTTTAACAATTGAAAAGTTAATTAAAAAAAGTATTCAAACATATCATTTTAATGATATTAACTCAGAAAGCACTGATTTTAAAAACATATCTTCGGAACAAAACAATCAAAAAATTAAAGAAACAAACACGAAATTTAAGAAAGTTAATTTTCTGCCTATTGAAAACTTTTTAAATTTTAAAGAAAGTGGTCAAATTCCAAATTTTTTGACTAAAAAATAAATTTTAAATTAGAGCTTTATTTACTATCTCAGATAAATCTGATGAAATCGGTTGATCAGAAATATCTTTAAGAGCTTTTTTCATTTTATTTTTTCTTGTTTCATCGTAATTAGTAAATCTAGTTAATGGTAAAACTAATCTTGCAGCAGCTTGAGGGTTATTTTTATCAATCAAGCTAACTTGGTTAGATATAAAATTATAGCCAGATGAATTATTGGCATGAAAAAGCAAAACATTTTCTCTCTGAAATGTACCTAAGACTGATCTAATTTTATTAGGATTTTTATACTCAAAGGCTTCATGTGATAACAAGTCGTTTATAAAATTTAATCCTTGACCTTCTACGTTTAATATAGACATTAATTCAAACCATTTCTCTATTACCAAGCTATCTTCTTTCCATTTTAAGTAGAATTTATCTAAGAAATTAAATGGTATATCTGTTCCATAAACACATAAAGATTTGAGTCCAGAAATTGACAATGTCATATTTTTACTTGAGGTGATTTTTTTAGCTAAATTAACACCAACCTCATTATTAATTAGAACTAAGTAATTTAGTATTTTTGCTAGTAAAGCTCTTTCGCCTTCTTTTGTATCATCTTCAATATCATTATGATAAAAATCTAAAGCCTTAATTTCCAGAACATCTTCTAAAGCATTTCCAATTTTTTTCATAAGTTTTTTTCTTTTGTTAAAAACCTCAATTGGATCAGAAACATCTAAAAAATTTTCAAATGTATTTCTGGATGGAATATCAAACAAATGGGAAAGCAAAGAAGCATTTAAAGATTTTTTAGATAATAAATCTTGTAAAACTGGGATTATAGAAGAAAGAGTATTTTTATCTAAATAACTATCTAAAAATAGATTTTGAATAGCATCCCATTTATTAAAACCATCACTATCAAATTTTAAAATCTTTAGATAATCATCATTTGTTAAGTCAGTTTTTAAAATAACTGGAGCAGAAAAGTTTCGTAACAAAGAAGGAGTAAACTCTGAAGTTTGGGAATAAACATTAATATTATCATAACTTTTAGACAATAAATAAACATGTTCAAATTTTAATTCTGAATCATTTATCTTAAACTTAATTAAAGACCCTTTTTTATCAATTAGAGATATTTTTATTGGAATGGGTAATTCACTCGGTTCATTATTTATTGATTGTGAGATATTAAAATGGCAACCATTTTTAATTTTTGTTCTTAATATATCTACTTTTGGAGTTCCTGATTGGCTATACCATTTTTTAAATATGTCTAGATTTTCTTTACTACCTAAAGAGAGAGATTTTAAAAAATCTTCACATGTTACAGCTTGACCATCATAAAGAGTGAAGTAAGTATCCATTCCCTGCCTATATTTTTTTTCTCCTAGATAATTAAAAATCATTCTAATAATTTCAGCTCCCTTTTCATAAATAGTCGGAGTATAAAAATTATTTATTTCCAGATACTTTTCTGGTCTTATCGCATGGCTATTAGAACCTGCATCTTCAGGAAATTGAATAGATCTAAGTAATAAAACATCTTCAATTCTCTTAACACTTTTGTTATTCATATCAGCAGAGAACTCTTGATCTCTGAAAACAGTTAAACCTTCCTTTAATGTTAATTGAAACCAATCTCTACAAGTTATCCTATTCCCTGTCCAATTATGAAAATACTCGTGTGCAACTATAGATTCTATATTTCCTAGATCTATATCAGTTGCCGTTTCATAATCTGCCAGGACAAATTTAGAATTAAAAATATTTAGCCCCTTGTTTTCCATTGCGCCCATATTGAAATGACTAACCGCTACAATCATAAAAACTTTAAGGTCATACTCTAATCCATAATTTTCTTCATCCCAAGCCATTGCCTTTTTTAAACTTTTCATAGCATGTAAAGTTAAATGCTTGTTCCCTATTTCTGTAAAAATTTGCAGTTTTATATTTTTATTTGAAGATGTAGTAAATGAAGATTCAGAAAGTTCTAAATTACCTACAACTAACGCAAATAAATAAGATGGCTTTGGAAATGGATCACTCCAAATTTTAAAATGTCTTTCAGAGTTAGTACCTTTATCTGTAACAATTCCCTCTTCAATTAAATTCCCGTTGGATAACATAGTACTATAACGTTTAGATGCTTCAATTCTAACTTTGAAAATTGCTAGACAATCTGGCCTATCTGTAAACCATGTGATTTTTCTAAAACCTTCAGGTTCGCACTGAGTACAAAACATTTGATTACTCTCATACAAACCTTCTAAAGAAGTATTTTCTTTAGGAAAAACTTTAACTTGTGAAATTATTTTAATTGAAGATGCATCATTAGAAACTGGCAATAATAAAACTTCATTTTTTTTTTGGAGCGTTTTAAGATCTACATCAATGCTTTTATCATTATCCATTAAAACCGAAAAATTGATAGTCTCTAAGTTAACGCCATTTAACTCAATAAAATTATCTAAATCTAAATTTTGACTATAGGGTAGATCATTTTTTTTAAAAAGGATTTCGGAATTTATCAACGAAAAACCTTCATAAATTTTTATATCCAAAAAGATATTTTTGGGTATCCATAATAGTGGTTTATAATCTTCTCTTTTTTTTACAAAAGAATTCATAATCTTTATTATTAGCTTTCCCTGGTATTTGTGTAAGCTAAACTCGAATGTTCGGCACAATAGGGTCTACCTGGGTTTATTGAAGCACCACAAAAAGAAAAACCTGGAAGTTTAGGATCACCAATTGGCCAACAACACCTGTTTCTTGACCATTCAACATCTCTTAATATGATTTTTAGAGGTAAGTCCATATTATTTTGTTCTTCATTTTTCTTTTGATTTTTCCTAGGATCTCCAAGTTTAGAAATTGGTGAATTTCTTTTCGGAAGATTCATTCTGTGAGCTTTCCCTGCTATAGCATTCCTTGAGACGCCTAACTCGACACCAATCTTAGTTATAGGCAAACCCTCTTCCCAGAGTGATTTTAATTTATTTAGTTTTTCTTCGTCCCAAACTGCTTTATCCATTTTTTTCCCTATTCAATTTTACCAAAGATTTAAAAAGTCACCAACTAAATCAATTTGGCTTTCTATCATATTTTTCCCATAATGAATAGGCCTTCCAATTAATTTGGCCTGCTTAAGTAACTTTGTTTCTTCAGGTTGCATAATAATGTCTGCTATTATACATTTTGATTGAGTTGTTGTTACGTCAAAAGGTACTTGGTCATTTTTCTTCAGACCTAGACTTGTAGCGTTAATAATTAAGTCACAGTTATTTATATCATAGTCATATTGAGAAAAAACAGTTATTTTTAGTTGTTTATTAAAAGAATTTATTCTTTTTTTGAGATCATTCGCTTTGTTTATATCTCGATTAACAATTTTTAATTCTTTAATTCCTTCATAAGCAAGTGAACAACCAATAGCAACTGCAGCTCCTCCTGATCCGAATAAACCAATTATTTTGTCTGAAAGTTGATGGTTTTGACTTAAGAAACCATTAATAAAACCTTTACCATCAAAGTTATTACCTATTAACTTTCTATTCTTATCAAATTTTATCCAATTGACAGCTTGAGTGGATTCTGCCTCTGTATCTAATAAATCACATAATTCTACAACTGCAGATTTATGAGGAATAGTAACTGTCAATCCATGAAAGTTATCAACTTTTTTTAGAGTTTGAATTAAATTAGTCAAATCATTTGATGAGACTTTTAGAGGTATCATAACAGCATCAATATTTTTACTTTTAAATATAGATGTAAAGATTGTTGGTGCTTTTACATGGTCGATTGGATCCGCAATGCATCCGTAAATTTTTGTTGTTCCTAGCATTTATTCATGTTTTTTTTAAAATTTAATGATGCCGAATTAACACAGTACCTTAATCCTGTTGGTTCAGGTCCATCTGGGAACACATGACCCAAATGAGCATTACAATTTGAACAGTGAACTTCAGTCCTTACCATGGAAAAAGAATTATCAACAGTCGTAGCTACAATATCTTCAGAAATTGGTTGATAAAATGCTGGCCAACCTGAGTGTGATTCATATTTTGTATCACTTGAAAAAAGCTCTGTATCACAGCAAATACAGCTATAAGTGCCAGCATCTTTTTTATCCCAATAAGCTCCAGAAAATGCAGGTTCAGTCCCATGTTGTTGTGTCACTCTATACTCTTCATCATTCAAGTGTTTGGTAAAGTCTTTCATTTTTATAACCTAAATTTTATTTTTCTCTATATATTGTATAAAATATTATTAACTTATATTACAAAAAAATTAAATAAATATTAAGAATAACTTCTTAATAATTTCTTTATAAAAATTAGCCTTGAAATTGAAGTGATCCAACAAAGTGTTCCAAAAATATATACAATTAATTCCACTGATTCATAAAAAAGTAACATTAATATGAAACATATAATTGTTTCAAATCCTTCAGTTATTCCTCCTATATAAAAAAAAGATTTTTTTTGTTTAGTTGAAACTAAGATTTTATTTTTTTCAATAATCCATGCAGAAGCTAAAAAAGTTGTCTGTGTAGAAACAAAACTCAATAATAAAAAACATATAGCATATGCGTTTTTAATATCTACAAAAATGAAAGCAATTGGAAACAAAGAATAGAAAATAAAATCTAAGGTAATATCATAAAAAGCTCCAATATCAGTAGGACCAAGTAATCGGGCAACAGCTCCGTCTAACCCATCACAAAATCTATTTAGAACCAAGAATAAAAAAGCACCCGTGAAATAAAAATTTATAATTGAATAGAAACAACATAAACCAAAAAAAAATCCTAAAAAAGTAATAATGTTTGCTGAAATATTTAACTTAATAATTATTTTTGCTAAAAAACTTAAATATGGCCTTAAAAAATTATTAAGTTTGGCATCAATCATATAAGTTTAATTTTTATTATTTTCAATTTGTTTAGGAATAACAAAAAGTTGTTTAGGATAAATTAAATCAGGATTATTAATCTTATCTATATTAAGTTTTACTATATCAACATAACGATTACCTAAACCTAATCTATCAAATGCTATATTCCATAGTGCATCACCTTTTTGAATTATAACAAAAGTGTTACCATTAGCATTTTGTATGGCTTTGCCAGTAATATTAATTGAATTTTTACTTAATAACTCTCCATTTTTCCCTAGTAAAACAGCTAGTATTTTCTGTTTTCCAGAAATTAGTTTACCCGGAATAGATAATGACCATTCATCATTTGAAATCTTAGTGGAAGATGTTTCTTTTCCCATAAAGCCTACGTTCACTTGCACCCCATTGTGTGCAAGGCCTGATAAAGTCAGTTGGCCTATTTTACTATCATAGGTCATAGCTAAGATAGCTATATAAGGCTTTCTTTCATCAAGAGTTGTGTTTTTATTTACATCTTCTTTTGGACTATTCTTATCTACCAAACCTGGAGCTTGAATAACCCTTGCCCCAGCCTTCCCTTGGCTATCTACTATTGCTACAATTGGAAGGTCGTTTTCTTTACCAGTTACTTTTATTGCTACAGTTTCGTTTGCAATAATTACATCACCATCTTTATTAGTTTGCCTAAACGATAATAAATATTCACCACGACTAAGTTCTTCCTCAGGAACAGCAATAAATTCGCCAACTTTATCACTATTTGTTTTTGCTATTACTCTTGAGCCGGAAATTATTTCTATTTTTGAGTTTGGAAAACCTTTTCCAGCAATCACAAGGCTGCCATCAGGCCTAACTCTGATTACTTCAAGTTTAATAGTTTCTCCACTTTGTTTTCTAGTTGTTTTTATTTCAATTGGTTTTGCATCAACAACTTCTTTAACTAAAGGCACAACTAATTCTTTTTCTTCTATCAAGTTTGGTTGATAAAATGCAATTAGTATAGCCACTATTGCTAGTATTCCTCCACCAAACAACAAATATACAACTTTTGAAATTTTCATAAAAAACCTTAGCTAAAAAACATATATTATCTTAAGGTAAATTCACACAATAAGAAATCATTTTTTAGAAATTTAAAAATAAAGTTGAATATTTTGAAAAAAAAAATATGTATCTTTGGAGGTTCTAGTTCAGGGGCTGATAATACTAACATACAAAATGCTAAAACTGTGGGTCAATTAATAGCTGAAAGTAATTTTGATATTGTTTTTGGTGGAGGTGAAAAGGGAATAATGGGTGCTCTTTCTTCTTCAGGCGTAAAATTTGGTGCAAGAACAACAGGAATAATACCTGAATTTTTATTAAGCAAAGATGTTGTTAACTCTTCAATCCCAAATATTTTTAATTCTGAACTACTAGTAACTCAGACAATGCATGAAAGAAAAAAAATGATGTATGAAAAATCTGATGCTTTTATAATATTACCTGGTGGCGTAGGAACACTTGATGAATGTTTTGAGGTTCTAACTTGGTGTCAGTTAGATCTAATCAAGAATAAAAAAGTTGGAATTATTAACTTTAAAGGTTATTGGAACCCTCTTATTCTTTTAATCAAACATTTGATTAATCAAGAGTTTATGAGTCCTGATAACTTAAATTATTTTGATGAAATAAAAAAAATAAGTGAACTTAAAAAATTTTTAAAAAACATTTAACTTTTTAATTAAATTATGTATGTATTATTTGGATTGTATAGTATTTAAATACAATCAATTAATTAATAATTTCAAAAATAAATTAAGGTCTTAAAATGTTAGATTTGATGAAAATAGCCAAAACTGAAGCTAAAGGCGGTGATTTAAAGTCACTCCTTAACACTTTTTATTCAGAAACTGAAATAAGACCTCAAGGATATCCTGATGCGATGGTTTGGAAAGGTGGCAGGCATTGTGGGACAGTAAACCCAATATGTCACTCATTAACTGATGCATATGCATTACTGGGAACAATTGCAGCCGCAGATATCTTAAACCTCCCATTTTATGCTGTACCAATGTGGTCTCAAATTAGACATGATACTAAATTAGAAGCATTAAGTTGGTTTGGAAATATGCAAAATACCTCTATTAAGTGGTCCACTGCTGGCGATGCTTATGTTAACGATACAAATGGAAATAGAGTTGTAGTAATGGGAAAATCAGGAAATGCTCCATTACGAACACAAGCAGGTGTTTATTGTAACGTACGTCCATACGGACCAATAACTGTCGTAAGATGCATGCCATGCCTACCATACTCTCAAGACAAATCTAAATTTACAGTTAATAATCAAACAGGCATTGTGCACACTGAGATGAATACTCCAGGCATACAAATGGCTCATGCATGTCGCCTTTTTTTAAAAATGGTTAACGATACTGGAAAATTAGGTAGAGTTGCATTTAAACCAACTCAAGCAATGGAAGATGGAATAAATGCTGGGTTATTGATTTGGCTTCTGGAAGGAACTAAATTCAAAATAGGTCGTAAATGGGCTGTAAACGCCTACGAAGAACATAAAGAAAACATTGATAAAATAATTTCCTTATTACCAAAAAATTTCAAATCAGGAATGGAAAACTGGTCTGGTAAAATTGAGCAACATATTGCAGATACTAACTATGGTTTACTAATATGGGATTTAATAGAAAATCAAGAATGCATAATTTTAGCTACAGATTTGGACGGTGATAGATTAACTGATTTACTTGCTGACATATCAGATCCTTTAAGAGCTTTTGGGCAAAAAGTTTTAGATCATGTTAATAGTGATATTACTATAGATAATGCCTGGAAATCCATGGGATTTTCTACTGGAAATGGTAGAGACATGACATCTGTAATGTATAGAATGGAAGGTCCTCCTATTCACGAACAAACACTTGGATCTGCTGATGCTATGTTATTGAGGCTTTTAGACGGTGACGAAACTATGAATGGTACTAAAAAACCTTATGACCCAAGAATACACTTTGTTTTAATAAGAGATGCATATTTAGACGCAAATCCAGGCAATATTGAATTAGAAAATTGGTTAAACAATGTTTTAGAAAGTTTTGATAATATCTATAATAAAGACAGACCAGGATTTATAGAAGGTTATAAAAAACTAAAGGAAAGTATTACAGCTTGGTAATATGACTATTTTTTATTAAGTACGGGCTCAAGTCTGTCCATTACGTCAATAATGAAATTTTCTTTTGCCGCAAAGCATATTCTTATGTGGCCCTCTCCAGATACACCAAACGCTATACCCGGTGCAACTCCAACATTGGTTTCAACAATTAACTTTTTTGCAAAATCTAGTGAGTTATCCATACCCCTAACTTTAAAAAAAGCATAAAAAGCAGCATCTGGAATACTACATTCAACTTGATCCCAAGTTCTTAATCTATCAAACATAAGATCTCTGGATTTTTTTAAATTTTGTCTTAACTTATTTGTAATACTTTTATAATTTTCAAGAGCCGCCATAAAACCAATTTGTAAAAACTCTGGGACGCCTGTAGTTGTAATTTGTACAAGCTTAGCTATATGTTGTCCTAATTCTTCAGGATGAGTAATCCAACCTATTCTCCACCCAGTCATATCAAAACTTTTTGAAGCTGAATTGATTATAATCAGTCTATCGTTTGGTTTAGACAATTGAAGAAAACTGGGTGCAGCTAAACCATTAAAAGTTATTTGATGATACACCTCGTCTGAAACCAACCAACAACCATGCTTTCTAGTATGTTTTAAAAGTAAATCTTGTTGTTCTTTTTTAATCATCCAACCTGTAGGGTTTCCAGGACTATTTATGAATACCATTTTAGTTTTTGATGTTATTGAATTTAATAAATTATTAAAATCTATTTTCCATTCGCCATCAGATAATTTAAGCGATATTTCTTTAATATTTCCTTTCTTTAATAAAACAGAAGATCTAATATTAGGCCAAACAGGACCTACCAATACAACTTCGTCATCTGCATCAACAATTAAATCACAAACCAACCTTAAACCCATCATACCACCACTAACAACACTATGATTTTCTGGTTTAGTATTTATATCAAAGACTTCATTCATATATTGAGCAAGTTTAAAACGTAGTTCTGGAGTACCATTTTGATATGTATAAAATGTCTTACCAGTATTAAGTGCTTCAACGGTTTTATCACAAATTAGTTTACTAGTAGAAGTATCACCTTCACCAAACCAGGCAGGGTATATTTTTTGACCCGTAGTATGTTCATGATTTCTTCCAAAGTTTGCTATTTCCATAATAGCAGTTTCTTTAAATGATAAAATTTCTTTATTTAAATTTTCTAACACTATTATTACTCTAAGTTCGTTTTCTAATATATTCTTTCAACATTTCTATAGCTTTATCACTCTTCTCTGGAGACGATCCACCTGATTGGGCCATATCTGGCCTGCCTCCTCCTCCTTTGCCACCAAGTGTCTCTGACACATGTTTAACCATTTCAACTGCACTATATTTATCGGTATAATCTTTATTAACGGCAATAACTACAGAAGCTTTGTTATCAATTTTACTAATTAAACATACAATTTTAGATTCACTGTTTTTAAGAATGTTTTCTGCTGTTGGCTTAAGATCTCTAATCATCATCTCATTAAAGATATTGTATTCAAATATAACATCATTTATTTTTTCTTTATTTGAACTATTATTATCAATATTCAATGGGTTCATTTTAAGCTGTTTTAATTGTTTATTGATATTTTTATTATCAAGTATCAGTTGCTCAATTTTTTTTAAAACTTGTGATGATTCTGTCCTTAAAAAACTGGAAATGGTTTTTATTTTATTTAACTCAGAATTATAAAATTTTAAAGCAGCAGTATTAGTAATTGCCTCAATTCTTCGAACACCAGATGAAACCCCTGTTTCTGAAATGATTTTAAAAGTTGAAATCTCAGAAGTATTTTTTACATGAGTACCTCCACATAATTCTACAGACCAAGCATTCCTATTAGAATCTATACTTTTGCCCATAGACACCACCCTAACTTGATCACCATATTTTTCTCCAAAAAGAGCAATAGCTCCATTTTCTATAGCTTTACTTTGTGTCATGATCTTCGTAGAAACGTCATCATTTGATAAAATTCTATTATTTACTTCATCTTCTATGTCTTGCAATTTTTTTTCTTCAATTGGTTTAGGATGACTAAAATCAAACCTTAATCTTTCATCGGTAACAAGAGAACCTTTTTGGGCAACATGATTACCTAGCTTTTGTCTTAAAGTTTCATGAAGCAAGTGTGTCGCTGAATGATGGGAAGATATTTTTTTTCTATAATCTAAATCTAATTTTTGAGAAACAATTTCACCCGTTTGTAATTCACCTGATATGACTTCAATATTACAAATAAAAATATTAATATCGTTACCTAGTTTAATTTTATTTGAATTGATTACTTTACCAGTAAATTCATTATTAACTATTGAACCCCTATCTGAAACTTGACCTCCTGATTCAGCATAAAAAATTGTTTCATTAAAAATTACATCTACTTTTTCACCCAATTTAGCTTTTTTAATTACTTCATTATTTTTAAGGATTAAAACAACTTTCGTTTTTAAAAACACATCGTCATATCCCTTGAAATCTGTAGATGGAAGTTTTAAAAAATATTTCAGAACATCAGATTTATATTGTTTATCTCCTGAACCGACCCATGCTTGTCTTGCTTTATCTTTTTGAGCATTCATTGCAATATCAAAACCTTTATAATCTAAAGTCCAACCATAACCCTTTAAAACATCCTCGGTTAAGTCTATAGGAAATCCATAAGTATCGTATAATTCAAATGCCTTTTGACCTGGCAACACTCCATTAGAAACTTTATTATCTATTTCATTCTTAAGTAAATTTAATCCTCTATCCAGAGTATCTTTAAATTTTATTTCCTCATCTTTTATAGTAGTCTTAATTAATGTATTTTCCCTATTCAACTCTGGAAATGCATCTCCCATTTCTTTACATAAATAGTCGACTAATTTATAAATAACTGGATCTGTTGCACCTAATAAATGAGTATGTCTCATTGCTCTACGCATTATTCTTCTTAATACATACCCCCTACCTTCATTACTAGGCATTACACCTTCAGCTATGAGAAATGATATAGATCGCAAGTGGTCTGCCACAACTCTATGTGAAATCAAATTATTTTGACTTTTATTTACATCCATTTTTATTGATGAAGCATCTACAAGATTTTTCATCATATCAGTCTCATAATTATTATGAGTATTTTGTAAAACAGCTGAAATTCTCTCTAAACCCATACCAGTATCAATACTAGGTTTAGGTAAATTAATTCTTTCTTCCATTGAAACTTGTTCATACTGCATGAATACCAGGTTCCAAATTTCAATAAATCTATCACCATCCTCATCTTGACTGCCAGGGGGGCCTCCAGGTATAGATGGTCCATGATCAAAGAAAATTTCTGAACAAGGTCCACATGGACCCGTATCTCCCATACTCCAAAAATTATCATTTGTTTTAATTTTAATTATTTTTTCATCACTTAATCCTGATATTTTTTTCCATAATTTTTCAGCTTCAGTATCTGTGTGATAAATAGTTACAAGTAATCTATCTTTTGATAAATCGTACTCTTTTGTAAGTAATTCCCAAGCTTGATAAATGGCTTTTTCTTTGAAATAATCACCAAATGAGAAGTTTCCTAACATTTCAAAAAAAGTGTGGTGTCTAGCTGTTCTTCCTACATTTTCTAAATCATTATGTTTACCACCAGCTCTAAGGCATTTTTGAGAAGTTACTGCTCTTGAGTATTCTCTCTGTTCAATTCCTGTAAATGTATTTTTGAATTGAACCATACCTGCATTAGTAAATAATAAAGTAGGATCATTGTCAGGAACTAAATTGCTAGAAGAAACTATCTGATGATTGTTTCTATTAAAATAGTCAATAAACTTAGATCTTATTTTATTTACTGAGTTTTCTTTTTTTGTTGTCATTTATTTTGCTAAATTGTTATTTTTATTGTTAATAACATCAATTTAGCATAAATAAAATGTACAAAGAATTTATTTTTCTTCTTCTGGATTTTGTTGATCTGGATTCATTAAAATCTCTTCTACTAACTCAGAATTTCCCTTTATTTTATCTTCAATTTCTTTGGCTATATCTGTGTTTTCAGCAAGAAATTTTTTAACGTTTTCTCTACCTTGACCTATTCTTTGTTCATTATATGAAAACCATGAACCAGACTTTTCAATTATTTCGGCAGAAACTCCAAGATCTACTATTTCACCATTTTTAGAAATACCTTCGCCATACATAATATCAAACTCAACTGTTCTAAAAGGTGGGGCCACTTTATTTTTTACTACTTTTACTCGTGTTTGATTACCTATAATGTCATCTTTATCTTTTATTGCTCCAATTCTACGTATGTCAAGTCTAACAGATGCATAAAATTTAAGTGCATTACCGCCAGAAGTTGTTTCTGGGTTTCCAAACATTATACCAATTTTTTGACGTATTTGATTTATAAAAATAACTAGACAATTAGATTTAGAAATAGATGAGGTTAGTTTTCTAAGAGCTTGACTCATCAGTCTAGCTTGTAATCCCATATGGCTATCTCCCATATCTCCTTCTAATTCAGCTCTCGGAACAAGTGCCGCAACTGAGTCAACAACTAAAACTGATATGGCGCCAGACCTAACTAACGTATCAGCTATTTCAAGAGCCTGTTCTCCAGCATCAGGTTGAGATATTAATAATTCATCAATATTTACCCCCAACTTTTTTGCATAAACTGGATCTAATGCATGTTCCGCATCTACAAAAGCACATGCACCGCCAGCTTTTTGCGCTTCAGCGACAACGTGCAAAGCTAAAGTTGTTTTACCTGAACTTTCAGGCCCATATATTTCAACAATTCTACCTTTTGGTAATCCACCTATACCTAAAGCAACATCTAAACCTAGAGATCCAGTAGAAATGGCTTGAATATCAAGGTTCATTCCAGATGTACCTAATTTCATTACTGAGCCTTTTCCGAAGGCTTTTTCAATCTGACCTATAGCTGATTCTATTGCTATATTTCTATCTTTATCTTGGTTTGACATTTCTATTACCTCAGCACTCATTTCTTTTCTCCTTACTGACACATCAATTAATAAGTTTCAACAAAATATAAATAAAATATATTCACGTTTTGTTCTTTTGTCAACAAGTGTTCTTATTTTGTTCTTTTTGTATTGAATTTTAATTATTCGTCTTTGTGAACGCGTTCATTCTTTTCATGCCGTTCTTGAGCTTGGACACTCAAAGAGGCTATTGGTCTTGCTTTTAATCGACCTAAACCTATGGGCTCACCTGTATCTTCACAATAACCATAAGTTTTTAAGTCAATCCTTCTCAGAGCTGAATCAATTTTACTTATAAGTTTTCTTTCTCTATCACGCGTTCTTAATTGAATTGAAGCGTTCGATTCTACCTGGGCTCTATCTGCAATATCTGGTCTTTGAAGACCCTCTGAAGACAAATTGTCTTTGGTGTCCATAGCTTCTTCTAGTAATTCAGATTTCCAACTTAATAGCCTTTGTCTAAAAAATTCTAATTGATTATCGTTCATAAACTCCTCTTGATCATTAGGAGAATAGTTTTCAGGTAAAACAATTTCCGTACCTAAAACACCCCCTCTATTTGCTCCGCTTGCAAAAGTTATTTTTTTTTCTGTGGATTTTTTTTTAGTTGAGTTCACGAACAAACATCCAATATAGTTTAAATAATATTTTTTTATATTTGAACTTCAAAAAAGTGCAAGTAAGAAAATAAAAATAAATGTTAAAATGATTGAAAATTTTGCGTTTGAGACTATTTATATATTATATGTAATGTCAATAACTGCGTGCAATAAATTGAACTATCTCAATAAATTTGAAAATTCTATTAATAAATTAAAAGCTGAAGGTAGGTATCGAGTATTTAATGAAACTCAAAGGAAAGTTGGCTTGCACCCTTTGGCAATTTGGAACAACAATACAATTAAATCTGACATAACTGTTTGGTGTTCTAATGACTATTTAGGTATGAGCCAAAACACACATATTACCAACACAATGATAGATGCAGTAAGAGAAATGGGTACTGGCTCAGGCGGTACACGAAATATTTCAGGCAATAGTAGTGCAATTGTTGAGCTAGAAAAAGAGTTAGCTACTTTACATGAAAAAGAAAAAGCAATCACATTTTCTTCTGGATATGTTGCTAATGAAGCTACTATAAGTACTTTGCTTCAAATTTTAGGTGATGCTATTGTTTTTTCTGATGAAAAAAATCATGCTTCAATAATTTCTGGAATAAAAAAATCAAAGGCTCATAAGGAAATATTTAAACATAACGATTTAGAAGAACTTGAGAAATCAATAAAAAAATATCCATATGACAAAGCAAAAGTTATAATTTTTGAATCTGTATATTCAATGGATGGTGATATTGGAAATTTAGAAGGTATAGTAAAAATTGCAAAAAAATATAATGCAATGACGTATGTTGATGAAGTTCATGCGGTAGGTATGTATGGTAATAAAGGAGCCGGCATTTCAGAACAATTGGGTTTAAGTCATTCTATTGATATTTTACAAGGAACCTTAGGCAAAGCTTACGGCACAATGGGAGGTTATATTGCTTCAACTAACTTGATATGTGATGCGATTAGAAGTTATGCTAGTGGCTTTATTTTTACAACGGCAATGCCACCCGCCCTTGCTAAAACAGCTACTGAATCAATAAAATACCTAAAAGAATCTAGCGTAGAGAGATCTATGCAACAAAAGAACGTAATTTTATTAAAAGAACAACTGAAAAGTAATAATATTAATTTTCTAAACAATAAAAGTCATATCGTTCCAGTCATGGTGAATGATCCAATAAGATGCACAGAAATTAGTAATATTCTTTTAAATAGTTTTGGGCATTACATACAACCCATTAACTACCCCACAGTTGCAGCAGGCACAGAAAGACTTAGGATTACTCCAGGTCCATTACATACAGAAAAAATGATTTCTGAATTGGTCTTTGCTCTCAAAAAAGCTTTTCAAGAAACAGAACATATCAACTTTAAAAAACCAGCTTAAAATTAATTACCAAGGGCAGTATAGTGGCTATAATAAAAAAACCTTCAGATCACCCTTATTTTCCTTTGAAACCTAAAATAGGTGTATTATTAGTAAATTTAGGCACTCCTGATGGAACTGATTACTGGTCCATGAGGAAGTATCTAAAACAATTCTTAATGGATAGAAGAGTTGTAGACATCTTTAAACCACTTTGGTGGTTAATATTAAACGGACCAATACTTACTTTTAGGCCTTCGAAATCTGGAAAAGCATATGAAAAAATATGGGATAAGGATAATTACGGTTCACCTCTTAGAAAACATACTATTAATCAAACTAAAAAATTACAGGAACTTTTTAAGCAAGATAAACAAATTATAATTGAACATGCCATGAGATATGGGAAACCTGAAATTGACAAAACTCTTTATAAAATGAAGGAAAATGGATGCACTAAAATTGTTTTGATGCCTTTATATCCTCAATATGCTGCAAGCACATCTGCAACTGTAAAAGATGAAGTGTTTAAGTGGTTATTAGAGCAACGATGGCAACCAGATATTAGGACTATTCCGCCATGGTTTGATGACAGTAATTATATTAAAGCTCTTTCAAATACAATTAAAGATAATCTCAAAAACAAAATCAAGCCTGACATGTTACTTATATCATTTCATGGAATACCAAAAAGGTATTTTATGTCCGGCGATCCATATCATTGTCACTGCATCAAAACAGCTAGATTATTAAGGGAAGAACTTAAATGGCCTGAAGATGAAATTTTAGTAACTTTTCAATCTAGATTTGGCCCTGAACCTTGGTTACAACCTTATACAGATAAAACTATTATAGATCTTGCCAAAAATGGAATAAAAAATATAGCTGTGGTAGCACCAGGATTTATATCTGATTGTTTAGAAACACTTGAAGAATTAAATGTAGAAGCTAGGGAATTGTTTATTCAAAATGGAGGGCAAAATTTTGAATACATACCTTGCCTAAATGATAATAAACACTCAATAAAGCTATTAAATCAAATTATAAAAACAAACCTTTTAGGCTGGGTTGAATAAGAAGTTTAACCCTACAAAAAAGTAAAAGTTATTTACAATTTAATATTTAAGGATTATAAGAAGTTTCTTATTAAGCGGGTATTGTGTAGTGGTAAGACCTTAGCCTTCCAAGCTAATGACGCGAGT
>ENA-OWPI01001485-OWPI01001485.1-marine-metagenome-genome-assembly--contig:-NODE-1485-length-25768-cov-4.330972_pt1 | contig 25768 bp, 23 predicted proteins | sample MGYA00238138_ERZ651775 | MGnify/ENA primary metagenome ERZ651775 (study PRJEB26906, sample SAMN06265043) | marine metagenome | isolation source: Helgoland LTER site | place: Germany:Helgoland, sampling...
ATACTCAACGGTGGAGCCCAAAAACCGCCACTGCGACACTGCGGGGTAAATGGGAGAATGGGAATTGCGTTTTCGAATTCTAGTTCGTGGTTGGGCGCAAACTCGAAATCCACGGGAAAATATTGAGTCGCTCGGCACCGCTGCCTGCCCGCCGTACCATTTGGCGATCGTGATCGGGGGCACCTCAGCAGAGATCAACTTGAAGACCGTCAAGTTGGCCAGCACGCGGTATCTCGACGCGTTGCCTACCGAAGGTAACGAACACGGCCAAGCCTTCCGCGACCTTGAGACCGAGGCGCAGGTGCACGAACTAACCCGCGCGATGGGTATTGGCGCGCAGTTCGGCGGCAAATACTTTTGCCATGATGTTCGCGTGATCCGGTTACCGCGCCACGGCGCCAGCGTGCCGATTGGAATCGGTGTTTCGTGTTCTGCTGACCGTCAGGCCAAGGGCAAGATCACCCGCGAGGGCGTGTTCCTTGAACAGCTTGAAACCAACCCTGCCAAGTACCTGCCCGAGATCAATGAAGGTGAGTTGGGTGGCGACGTTGTACGCGTCGACCTCAACCGACCAATGGCGGAGATCTTGAAGCAGCTGTCCGAGTATCCCATTCGCACCCGACTGTCGTTGCACGGCCCGATGATCGTGGCGCGCGATATTGCGCATGCCAAGCTTAAGGAACGTCTGGATGCAGGCGAAGACTTGCCGCAATACTTTAAAGATCATCCGGTTTATTATGCGGGTCCAGCGAAGACACCTGAAGGTTTTGCATCAGGATCGTTCGGACCGACCACAGCCGGTCGTATGGATAGTTATGTTGAGCAGTTCCAGGCTGCTGGCGGCTCCATGGTCATGCTGGCCAAGGGGAATCGCTCAAAGGCTGTGACCGATGCCTGCAATAGCCATGGCGGATTTTATCTTGGCTCCATCGGCGGCCCGGCCGCACGTCTGGCGCAGGACTGCATCACCAAAGTTGAAGTCGTTGAATACGAAGAGCTCGGCATGGAAGCGATCTGGAAAATTGAAATCAAGGATTTCCCCGCCTTCATCATCGTTGACGATAAGGGCAATGACTTCTTTGATGCCTTTAAAAAGCGTGTGCCAAACTGACAAAGGGAACGCCATTCGATATCACCCCGTCATCTCCGCGTTCGCAAAGCGGCGATGACAGTGGTTTTCTATATTAATCTAGGGTAACCTCCCCACCCTCTCACGAACGTCATATCACGGAGAACACAAATGACCGATGTAAGCATGGCAGATGAAATCAGCCGTATGTCAGCAGCCTTGGCCGCTGACGAGGCGACCACAGATGCTTTTTCGCTCAGAGAGACGTTGGCAATTGCCTGCCGCATTTTGGGGAACAACGGTCACGGTAGCGGACTTGCCGGGCAAATGACGGCGCGAGGCGATGACCCCACGACCATGTGGACGCTCCCTTATGGTGTTGGATTCGAAGAAGCCAAAGTATCGGATTACGTTCTGGTTGATAAGAACTTTGATGTGATTGAAGGCTCTGGCCGACCAAGCCCAGCAAACCGTTTTCATTTACACGTCTATGCAACCCGGCCGGATGTCATGTCTATTGTGCATACGCATCCAGTCAATTGCTCAGCACTTGCCATGATCGGTGAGCCACTTCGTGCAGAACACATGGATACGATGTTTTTCTATGAAGACACCGCTTTCCTGCCGCATTGGCCGGGCGTACCGTTTGGTGACGGGGAAGGCGAAATTATTTCGACAGCCCTTGGTGACAAAAGCGCGATACTGCTCGCCCATCATGGACAACTATGCGCCGGTGTAACCGTTGAGGCTGCATGCGTTATGGGTGTTTTCATCGAGCGCGCTGCGGAATTACAACTCAAGGCGATGGCCGTCGGCACTATTCAGTCTGTAACACCTGAGCTTGGTCAGCAGGCGCATGGCTGGCGTCATGATCCAGGCGGAATCGCAACGACATTCAGATACTTCGCGCGCCAAGCTTTAAAAACAGGCGACGACCCCCTTCAATAAGAATCTCTACGATCAAAAATTACAACATGAGGCCACATATGTCAGATACGCGCCAAGAAACCGATAGCCTCGGTGAAGTTACCGTCCCAGCAGATAAGTATTGGGGTGCGCAGACAGAACGCTCACGTCTCAACTTTCCTATTGGTGATGCGCGCGAACGCATGCCAATTGAATTGATCCGTGCATTTGCCATTCAAAAAGAAGCTGCCGCACGGACCAACATCGCCCTTAAAGTTTTGGACGAAAAAATCGGCACTGCGATTACGTCTGCCGCTGCTGAAGTATCTGATGGCGCGCTTGATGATCATTTCCCGTTGGTGATTTGGCAGACCGGATCTGGCACCCAAACCAACATGAACCTGAACGAGGTGATTGCGAACCGGGCCATTGAATTGATGGGCGGCAAAATTGGCTCGAAAACGCCGGTGCATCCAAATGATCATGTGAATATGTCGCAGTCATCAAATGATAGCTTTCCAACCGCGATGCATATCGCATTAGCCTTGGAAACCACCGAACGCTTGATGCCCGCACTCGATGGATTGGCGAAAAGCCTTGCCGCCAAGCAAGAGCAATTTAAAGACATCGTCAAAATCGGCCGCACCCATTTACAAGACGCCACGCCGATAACACTGGGTCAGGAGTTTTCCGCCCACGCACACATGTCCTTGGAAAATATTGAACGGCTCAAGAAATCCCTTAATCAGATTTATGAATTGGCTCAAGGTGGGACCGCCGTCGGTACAGGGCTCAATGCCCCGGAAGGCTTTGATACGTTATTTGCCGAAGAAGTCGCCAGCATCACGGGCCTACCGTTCCGCACCTGCCCTAACAAGTTTTATGCTCTGGCATCCGAAGATGCGCTGGTGAACTTGTCTGGTAAGCTCAACACTATCGCCGCATCGGTGATGAAGATTGCCAACGATATTCGCTTACTCGGCTCCGGCCCTCGTTCTGGATTGGGTGAATTGATTTTACCTGCGAACGAACCTGGCTCATCAATCATGCCCGGCAAAGTTAACCCGACACAGGCCGAAGCTGTCACGCAGGTTGCCGCACAGGTGATGGGCAACCACACAACGGTAACCGTTGCTGCGTCCCACGGGCATCTACAACTCAATGTATTCAAGCCGGTGATCGTCGCAGCATGTCTCCGCTCCATTCGACTGTTGGCTGATTCGATTGATAGTTTCCGGTTGCGCTGCGTCGACGGCATTGAAGCCGACATCGCCCGTATCAACGAATTAACTGAGCGTTCTTTGATGTTGGTGACCGCTTTGACGCCTGAAATCGGTTACGACAAATCCGCCGAGATCGCCAAGAAGGCGCATAAAGAAGGTACAACGTTGAAAGAGGCCACCCTCGCATTGGGCTACCTCGACGAAGCCACATTTGATAAACTGGTTCGACCTGAAACAATGGTCGGTTAACAGGAGGCTCCCATCGCACACGAACTCACACCTGATGGCGATATCGCTGTCGACCTTTCAAATAGTCGTCTCGACGATGAGGCAATCCGCGCAGCCCGCGTTGATCTTGCAGCCTGCTTTCGGATGGCCGCGCGGCTTGGGTATCATGAAGGTATCTGCAATCACTTCTCATGTGTTTTGCCGGGCCACGATGACCTGTTCCTCGTAAACCCTTACGGTCTAGCCTTTAGTGAAATCACAGCATCATCGCTGATCATCTGTGACTTTAATGGCAACGTGGTCGAAGGTGACGGCGTGCCAGAAGCAACCGCTTTTTATATTCATGCCCGCTTACATCTTCGCCGCCCAAATGCGCGCATCGCCCTGCACACGCATATGCCGCATGCCACAGCGCTGGCTATGGTTGAAGGTGATCCTCTGGTATGGGCCGGGCAATCTGCGCTTAAGTTTTATGGGCGCACAGCTGTTGATGAAAACTACAATGGACTGGCTCTGGATACCGATGAAGGCGACCGTATCGCCGATACAATGGGCGACAACGACATCGCATTTTTAAAGAACCATGGTGTCATGGTGACAGGCCCGACGATCGCAGAAGCCTGGGATGATTTGTATTATCTTGAGCGTGCCTGCGAACTCCAGATGAAGGCAATGACTACGGGCCGTCCGCTAAAACCGGTCGCGCCGGACATCGCCGCCAAGACAGCCCAACAAATGCGCGTGGGCGACCGTGAAAGTGCTTATCTGCATTTGGACAGTATCAAACGTATCCTAACCCGCGAAGAACCCGAATTCGCCACTTGAACAGGAATTTATCATGAGCAAGGTTACCATCGTCACCGGCGGATCACGCGGCATTGGCGCTGCTACCGCGAAACTTTTAGCCAGCCACGGCCACGCCGTCTGTGTGAACTATCTTTCAAATGCAGACGCTGCCAGCAAAGTCGTCAGCGAGATCGAAGCTGCTGGCGGGCGCGCTCTTGCCGTGCAGGCAGATACATCTGTTGAAGCCGATGTCATGCGGATGTTCGAAACTGTCGATAAGGAACTCGGCACCCTGACCGGGCTTGTAAATAACGCAGGGACAAACGGGCGACGCACACGCGTCGACGATCTGCGTCCCGATGAAATCTGCGAACTTCTAGATATCAATGTACTGGGGTGCATCATCTGTGCCCGCGAAGCCGTAAAACGCATGTCGACAGCGCATGGCGGCAAAGGTGGGGCCATCGTCAACGTCTCAAGCGGATCTGCCAATATTGGCAACCCTGGCATTGGCGTGCTCTATGCCACGTCAAAGGGAGCGTTGAACTCGTTCTCAATCGGTCTTGCCCAAGAAGTCGCCGCCGAGGGTGTCCGCGTCAATATTGTCGCACCGGGGATGACACAAACGGATATGCCGGGCGCAGATCGCATTGCCGCACAAGCGTCTAAAATTCCAATGGGCCGCGTCGCTGAGCCCATCGAAGTCGCCGAGGCTATTTACTTCTTACTTAGTGACAACGCGAGCTATATCGCTGGCGCCAACATCCGCGTCGGCGGCGGGCGTTTGTGACATAAGATTAAATCTTATTGATTTGACTCGTTACTGCTTCAAACCTGTAATGAACGAGCATTCAAGTGGAATTATGAGGCTCAAAACCAATGCCTGAAATGTTAAGCCTACTCAGCGGATTTTCTATCTTCGCCATCGTTGTTCTGATCATGGCTGTGCTTTTGATTTTTCTCGGTGTCAAAGCGGTACCGCAAGGTTACGAGTACACAGTTGAACGATTTGGTAAGTTCACCAAGTCGCTCACACCCGGCTTAAACCTCATTGTTCCGGTCATTGATCGCGTCGGGCGTGAGATGAACATGATGGAGCAGGTCCTGGACGTGCCGTCACAGGAAATCATTACCCGCGATAATGCGATGGTCACGGTCGATGGCGTCGTCTTCTATCAAGTCCTCGATGCCGCCCAAGCGGCTTACGAAGTGAACTACCTTGAACACGCCATCCTGAACCTGACGATGACCAACATACGTACAGTCATGGGCTCGATGGACCTGGATGAATTACTTTCACAGCGCGACGCCATTAACGTCCGCCTTTTGACGGTTGTCGATCAAGCGACAAACCCTTGGGGCGTTAAAGTCACACGGATTGAGATTAAGGATATTTCTCCACCTCGTGACCTCGTCGACGCTATGGGACGACAGATGAAAGCTGAACGTGAAAAGCGCGCTAATATTTTGGAAGCTGAAGGCAAGCGACAGTCTGAAATCCTAAAAGCTGAAGGGCAAAAACAATCACAAATTCTGGAAGCTGAAGGCCGCCGCGAAGCTGCATTCCGAGACGCCGAAGCACGTGAGCGCGAAGCCGAAGCTGAAGCCAAGGCGACACAAATGGTCTCTGACGCGATTTCCAAAGGCAATGTCCACGCCGTGAATTACTTTGTCGCTCAGAAATATGTCGAAGCCTTGCAAGAAATCGGTACCGCAGATAACGAAAAAGTACTGATCCTTCCATATGAGGCTACCAGCTTACTGGGCTCACTTGCCGGCATTGGCGAGATTGCCAAGAATGCATTTGGCGGCGAGCAAAAGAAGCAAGGCCCCTGGGAAGACAAATAAGCGCGAAGGCGAAACGGATTTATCATGGATGACATTCTCGCAGGTATAACATTCTGGTATTGGTGGGTTTTTGCTGTCCTCATGGTTATCCTTGAGACACTAGTACCTGGTGTCATTTTCCTGTGGCTCGCCATCTCAGCCACCGCATTGGGTTTTACCTTGCTCGTCGTCACTGACCTTGCGTGGCAATATCAGTTTCTTTTATTCGCGGGCCTTTCCATTGTCAGTGTTGCCGGTGGACGCCTATGGGTGAAACGGCACCCCACGGAATCTGAGCATCCAACACTTAACCGACGTGGCGAACAGTATGTCGGACGGCGATTTACACTCAGTGAGCCCATCGTTGATGGCATCGGCAAGATCACCGTAGATGATACAACCTGGCAAGTCAGTGGCGACGATATGCCTGCAGGCGTACATGTCACTGTAACGGGTATTGATGGATCTATCTTCCGCATTGAAAAGACCGACACAACTTCAAAATGACCGCGCCAAATTATATTATTGATGGGGCAGATAGCACGCCCCTGACGCTTGTTTTAGCCCATGGTGCCGGCACACCCATGGACAGAAATTTCATGAATTGGATAGCATCAGGCGTGGCCCAGAGCGGCTTTTGTGTCGTTCGTTTTGAATTCCCATACATGGTGGACCGCCGGGAAACTGGAAAGAAGAAACCACCGGACAGATTGCCAATCCTGCTGGATACATGGAATGCCGTTATCGCCGACCTCAATCCAGAAACGTTGGTGGTTGGTGGGAAATCGATGGGCGGGCGCATTGCCAGTATGGTTGCTGATGATGCCAAGGTGCGAGGCGTCGTATGTTTAGGATATCCTTTCCATCCTCCCAGCAAGCCAGAGAAACTAAGAACCGAACATCTTATCGATCTGAAGACACCTGCATTATTCTGCCAAGGCGAGCGCGATCCATTTGGCACGAAAGATGAAGTGCCAGGCTTTGGGATTTCAAAAAATATTCAAATGCATTGGTCGCCGGATGGTGATCATGGCCTTAAGCCGCGCAAGAAATCTGGCTTCACTGAAGAGCAAAATATAGCAGACGCGATTGATGCCATTTGCGGATTCATGAAGACACTATAACCTTGCTCGTCTGTTGGCTTCGAACACTGGGTGGCGTAAAGTTTTCTATATAAGGAGAATACCATCATGCAACTCGATCATATCAATGTCGTTACGGAAGACCTGGACGCAACCGTATCATTTTTTGCTGATGTCATCGGCCTACACGATGGTCATCGCCCTAATTTTGGGCGCGCTGGATCATGGATGTATGGTGAGAAAGATGGTCCTGCCATCGTCCATATTGTCGTGAGCAAACCTGATACAGGTGGCACTGGACCGTTGGATCATGTCGCCTTTCGAGGCCAGGATTTAGATGCGTTGACCGTAAGACTTGATGCGCATGAAATTAAGTTTGATGCGCGTACTGTGCCTGGAACTGGTGACCGGCAAATATTCTTCAACGCACCGTTTGGCCTTAAAATTGAAGTTAACTTCCCGCCTAAAGCCGGATGAACGACGACCCAACAAAAATTCGCAAACGATCTGTCAGCATCGCAGGGCACCAGACAAGTGTGTCCATGGAAGATGCATTCTGGCAACGGCTGAGCGAGATTGCGACATCCCGCGGGGTAAGTGTCAGCGCAATCATTCGAGACATCGACACCGAGCGCACCGGCAATCTATCCAGCGCGCTTCGTGTGTTCGTGTTAACGCAGTCCGGTAATTACTGAAGCAACTTCCGAAGTAAATCTGTTGGATTCAATTGCTGTTGCTGCTGAGGTTGCGGCTGTTGCGCTGGAGGCTCGTTACCACTTTGTGGCTGCGGTTCAGGCGTTGTTAGCTGCGACTTAGTACCGCCGCCCAAGATACCTTGCAACAACCCGCCAACACCTGGAATTTTCTTTTCAAGTTTATCCAGCCCCGGAACTTTTATACCACTTCCACCAGCACTGCTCGCACCACTGAAAGATTGAATTTTAACGTTCGGCTTATCTATATCACCGGTTACCTGAAACGGAATCTTGCTGGGGATGCGTGCCACGTTGGCAAGAACAGTGCCGAGAATTCCCTGATCAACAGATATATTGCCGCCAACATTCATGCTCCAGAGTGGCAGATTTATATCGCCCACAATATCACCTTTATAGATATTCGAGATGATCTTTGTATCTTTCGTATTGATCGTGCCGCTCGCAATTGTGAACGTACTGGTCACATCGGTCTCACCGATCCCCGTTTTTGCACCTGCTCCAATCAGCGAGCCTAGTCCACTGTTCAGGACTTCAAAAACCTGCAACAACGGGCCAAGTGCCAAACCAATAACAGGCATATCTGCCAAAGATGATTGACCTTTGATGCCTTTAATTTCGATGGCACCTGCGCCTTTAAGAGAGCCGACCCAATCGGCAACACTGCGCCCCGCCGTCAGCACATCGATCCGCGTCGTGAGTGTGCCCGTCGTACCGGAAATACCTGCGGCCTTAGATGCAGCGCCGATATCCATATTACCAACAGTTACGAGGCCAGCCAGTTTCGGCTGATCGCCGGATGCGTTGACACTCGCATTCGACATCACGGAGCCACCGAATACGACGCCTGAAAATTCGCTCATATTCAACACACCATTATTAAGTGTGCTCAGTAACTTTGCGCCTTCCAGATTATATTCGTGATAAGAAACACGCGACGAGGTCAATGTGACATCGGCATCAACAGACCTTAACGCCGTCAGGTCTACTGGTTCCGGGGACCAGCGCTTGGAAATACTGGCGATCAGGTGTTTGAAATCAAGTTGACCATTTTCAGGCACCCAGAATTTCGCCGGAATAACACGCGCCGATGTTGTTGGTGATAAAGATGCCGATTTTTGAGCTGGCAAGAATGGATCGACAACAACATCACCTGTACTCAGCGTCGTAACGATTTTTGGTCGCGCACCATCAAGTGCAACGGTACCCTCACCATTAAGTTTTGCCGCACCGATGGCAGCAACCAGCTTTGAAAATGAGAATGCACTCACGCCGCCTTTAAGAGATGTGGTGATGTCCAAGCCGCCAATCTTACCGGCAGGCTGATATCCACTGCCCAACCGCCGTAACAAAGAAGCTGTATCGTCATGACGAATACGAACACCCAGATCGAACATATTAACTGGATCAAGGAACCTGAGTTGGCCATCAGCATTCATCGTTGCCGCCATTGCTGATACTTCTGATTTGATCTGCGGTGTAAGCAAAGCGCCGTCGACTTGCGTTTTTAAACTGACTTTGCCAAGAGATTTCGCCAGCACCGGCAATGCGGCACCAACAAACCCCGCCACAACACTCGCATCACGAATATCTGTACTAAGTGACAGTTTTTTCGCTTTTGGGCTGCCTCCCAAATCCAGAATTGAGCCCGTAATAGATGTTGATGCCGAAAGCATATCTCCAATGCTAAATTTTCGAATTGTCAGATCACCCTGAACAAGACTCAAATCTGCAGCAATATCACGAAGCGTCATACCAGATGATTTCAGAGACCCAACGTTTGCCAGAATATTGGCATCAAAGGTCGTTAACGGCTTTAACGCATCAAATATCCCACCCACTGGGGTGTTCTTCTTAGCCTCAGGTGATGCAGTCGATACATCTGTTTCGGGCTTAGGCGCTGCCTTGACGGGCTTTTCATTTGAAAGATAAGCATCTAAATCAAGTTGATTGATGTTAACGGATGCGCCCACACCAAGGCGATCACGTAACGCAATTGTTGCAGCGCCGTTGATAACAGTCTTATCAAACGCTATACCAAGCTTAGTGACAGATACCCTGTCCGGTGATGCCGAGGCTGCAATATCTAATGATAGGGCACCGGGCTTGCCGGGCTTTAAGGCGGCTACATCAACATCCAACCATTCCATCAATTTTCTAGGCTGTTGAGATTTAGCGCTCAATTGACCATCAAAATTTAGTTTGCCCGCCTTCGATGTTAAGACTCCAAAGACGGTAAGGTCAGACCCTCCGGGGGCCAACAACGAAAACTGTCCAAGGTTCAATATGCCATCGCTCAGCTCCGCATTCAAAACAGCGTTGCTCACCTTGTCGCCTCGCATCTTAATTTCGCCGATTTTTATCGCGACGGATGCCGTAATCCCGGACGGTAAGGTAAATGGTGCTGCGGGTGGGGATGCCGCTGCTTCAACTGATATTTTCGCTTTTGGTGCTGCATCCGTTGTTACAGCTTCACTTGATGAGCCCGACTTGCTGGCAATAAGCCATGGGTCCGCATCGATTTTATCAATCGTCAAATTTGCAGTGAGTTTTGGCGTCCCATTAAACAAACCTGAAACCTGGCCTTTCCCGTCGGCCCCACCAAAATTGATCTTCAAATCATCAATGCTTAGTGCTTTTGCCGATGCGTCCATATTTCCAGCAAGTGTGAACGATTGGCTTAAGGGCGCTGGAAGGTCAGCGCCATCAGCAAGAGCACTGACAACATCGCCAATATTTGCGCTCGCAACATTCAATTCACCTCTGAAGCGGGGATCATGATCAAGGCCTATAACCGTCCCGGCCAGTGAGACTTTTGCGCTGTCGCCACCAACCATGATGGATAAGTCGATGGGGAAAGTCCTGCCCCCAACAATCTCGCCGATATTTGCATTCACACCAAGCCGCAATCCTCGGAGGATAAGGTTTCCATCTGCACGAAATGGTCCAGCGGTGAGTGAAGCTGCAGCGACAGTCAGATTAATATCAGCGATTTTCTCTGTCGTTTTTGCCCCTACATCTTGATATGTCACCGATCCATTGACGATCTCAAAATAACCGAGCGTTATTGCGGGTCCACTGTCTTTCTTCGTTGTACTTTCAGGCGCATTGGCATCCGTTTGTTGATCGACCTCAAGTTTAGGTTCTTTCGGGGGCAACAATGTCCATGTCGCACGGCCATCTGCGAGCACCTCAAGAAACACTTGAGGCTCTATCAGTTGCACCGTTTCGATCCCAATATTTCCACCCAACAAAGGTGCTAATGCAATGCGAACCTCAACCGAACGCAACGAAACTAAATCAGGAGATTGTGCGCCTTCGATACTACTCAGGGAAACATTCTCAGCAACTAGGCGCGGCGATGGGAATATCTTCAGGTCGATATCGCCACCGATGATCAGCTCGCGCCCTGTTAATGCACGGACTTGATCTGCGATCTCAGGCTTATAGATATTCCAATTAATGAAACTTGGAATAACAAGTAAGGCAACAACCAACAAACCCATCAGTCCGCCAATAATATATAGAACCTTTTTCACAGATATTTCCTTAGCCTATTTTTCGACACGTTGTGTCATTGCCCGCTAAACAACAAGTATCGCCCTGAAATCGTTCACATTTGTGAAGGTTGGGCCGGTGACATACAAGTCGCCAATATTCTCAAAAAGTGAATAGGCATTGTTGCCATCCAATGCTACTGCTACGGACAGTCCCGACGCTTCAGCGCGCGCGCATGTGGTTGAGTTGATAAATGCGCCCGCGTTATCTTCGCTGCCATCGACACCGTCCGTATCGCATGCAACCGCATATATACCCTCTGCCCCAGCCAACCGTTCTGCAACGCCTAACAAATATTCAGTATTCCGCCCACCGCGGCCATTGCCACGCATTGTCACCGTGGTCTCACCACCCGACAAGATAACACAGGGGGCTTGTCCCGCGCCATTCCCAGCCTTGCAAGCAAGCGCCATGTCCGCATGCTCACGACCAACATCGCGCGCTTCGCCTTCGATCAGATCTCCCAGATCAATAACCGTCAGACCTGCCTTGCGGGCCACGTCAGCGGCTGCGGCGATGCTTTTGTCGGGCTTTGCTGCAAATACAAGCTCACCAGTGGCAAAAACTTTATCACTTGGCTTTGGTGTCTCATGCTCACCAGCAGACAGGTGTTTCGCCACACTGTCAGGGATTTCCAATTTATATTTTTCAACAACAGCCCGGGCATCGGCAAATGTTGATGGATCCGGCACCGTTGGGCCAGATGCGATTACGGCCGGATCATCACCAGGTACATCCGAAATCATGACCGTTAACAATTTTGCAGGATATGCTGCAGCCGCCAAGCGCCCACCTTTAATTTTGGAAAGGTGCTTACGGAGCATATTCATCTCTCCAATATCAGCACCGGACCGTAATAAGGCGCGGTTAACGCTTTGCTTTTCTTCGAATGTGATCCCATCCGCTGGCGCAGTGAGCAGCACTGATCCACCGCCAGAAATCAAAGCGATCACAAGGTCACCATTGGTCGCAGCAGATGCGTACTCTAAGATGCGGGATGCCGCGTTCAATCCAGCAGCATCAGGCACAGGATGGTCAGCCCCGACAATCTCTATTCTATCGCATGGCACTTCATAACCATATCGCGTCACAACGACACCACTAAGGTACGTATCCGGCCATGCCGTTTCAACGGCCTTTGCCATTGCAGCAGAAGCTTTACCAGCTCCAATCACAATCGCACGCTCGGGTGCTGTGGGGAGAACTGCAGGCACACGAACGTTCGGGTCTGCAGCATTAATTGCAGCACCGGCCAACGCGCGGAGGAGGTTTTCAGGATCTATCGTCACAACATACCTATACTTTTAAAATTTTACCAGGGTTCATAATATTCTTTGGATCAAGCGCATGCTTCAGATCGCGCATGACCGAAAGTGCCTCGCCATGTTCTGCTTCTAGAAAGCCAATCTTACCGTAACCAACACCATGCTCGCCCGTACACGTGCCATCCATCGCAAGGGCCCGCATCACCATACGTTCGTTGAGGTCTTCGGCGCGCACCATTTCATCCGCATCATCAGGATCAACGCATAACACCAAATGGAAATTACCATCCCCAACATGGCCAACGATTGGCGCGATTAAGCCACTATCTCGAATATCAACCTGAGTTTCCAGAATACATTCTGCGAGCCTTGAAATAGGTACACACACATCTGTCGCAATCCCTTTGCAGCCCGGTCGCAACGCCAGAGCCGCATAATATGCATCGTGACGCGCTTGCCATAACTTCGAGCGATCTTCAGCCTTACGCGCCCAGGAAAAATCGGTCCCACCTAATTCTCCCGCAATGTTTTGCACTTGCTTAACTTGCTCGGCAACGCTGTTTTCTGTGCCGTGAAATTCAAAAAACAATGTCGGTGCAACCGGGTAATTCAAATCAGAGTACTTATTACAGGCGTCCATTTGCACAGCATCAAGCAGCTCAATACGCGCGATAGGTATACCCGACTGAATGGTCAGGATAACGGTATTCACAGCGCTTTCCATATCCCCAAAGGAACAAACTGCCGCTGAGATTGCTTCGGGAATACCAAACAGCTTAAGTGTCACCTCAGTAATGACACCCAATGTGCCTTCTGAACCCACGAACAAACGCGATAGATCGTACCCTGCAGATGATTTTTTTGAACGGCGTGCCGTGCGAATGATACGGCCATCCGCCATCACAACTTCGAGCGACATAACATTCTCGCGCATCGTCCCATAGCGTACTGCATTGGTACCAGATGCCCGGGTCGCGGTCATACCGCCAAGCGAAGCATCTGCACCAGGATCAATAGGAAAAAACAAACCGGTATCGCGAAGATGCTCATTCAATTGTTTGCGGCGCACGCCGGGTTGTACCTGACACGTCAAGTCTTCGGCATTCACAGCAAGAATTTCATTCATCTGAGATACATCAATAGAAACACCACCGTGAAGAGCCGCCACGTGGCCTTCCAATGACGTGCCCGTACCAAATGGAATAACCGGCACGTCCCGTGCTGCACAAGCCATCACAATACGCGAAACTTCATCCGTCGTTTGAGCGAAAACAACGGCATCTGGCGGTGCGCACGCATGAAAGCTCTCATCCTTACCATGTTGCTCACGGATCACCGCAGCCGTGGTTACACGGTCTCCCACAATCTGGCAAAGAACATCCAGCAATTCATCATCAAAGGCGCTTTTGACAGCCTCAGGCATATATATGCTCCCGTTTTGTTCAATCTAGGGTCTGTTTAAGGATTCCGCAAAGCCCCTGTCTCATGCATTGAGTGCAAATGCTTTACTTGATATTCGCAATCATTTGGCCCTTGGCATTCGTCGGCTTATATTTTGCCCATCCGCTACTTTTTCCGGATGCGGAACCCCTGAATACAGCCATTCTTATTGTAACGGCTTTACTTGGGGTCGCAGCCTTTACGTTCGCTGGCGCATTAAGATTACTTTCTTCCCTCCGCGACAATCTGGTCAAAAGTGAGAAATCTCGTGATGGATCTCAATCAAATACACCGGAATAGATTTTTTAATTCAGGTTCTTTTATTGGCTATCTGTTCTCTCGTATTCTGCATCCAATCATCAATACCCGGCATGTGCGGATGTATTTCTTTGATCTTATTCAAGATATCTAATGCAGACTCGTGAAGCCCATAAGCCATTTGTATAAGTGCCAATCCTGCCATCGCACCGAAGTGCCTGGGCTCTAGCGCGATTGTCTTTTGAATATCTAGGACCGATGCATCAAGATCGCCCAAAGCGTATGCAACCGTGGCTCGTTTATTCCATCCTTCAGCAAACCGAGGCGCAATGCGCACAACGTCATCAAAATAGGATCGAGCCGTTTCAAGGTCACCATGCTTCATGGCGATGACACCTTGCGCGAATGGTACGCTTGCCTTTCGGTCCTGAGGTAATCCCCATATTGTCCAAATCTGATGCTCAATGTTTGAAGCTTGCGCATGGTTATCAGTACGCTGAAGGCGATTAAACAGCCCATCGAGACGGCCGCTCGTTTGATCCGCATAGACCGGCGCAGTCCAGAACCCAACACAAAACACGATCAACAGAATATGTTTTATCATAGCAATAATGTTATGAGCTCAAGGGCAAGCATGACAAGTATATGTAGGTCCCAACACCGTCACATATACGTTACCTAATAAACACAAGTGTCACTGTCGTACCGATATCAATGGTACTTTCAATTTGAAGCGATCCGCCATGGGCATCCATGAGCGATTTAACGATTGACAAACCCAACCCGGTTCCGACTTACGCCAGATGTCGATTAGATTGTGACTGGGCAAAAGGCTCTGTCACGGAAGGCAGCGTTTCTGCATCAATGCCTAACCCAGTATCCGCAATCACAATGCTAATGGCCTCATTTGATGACGACGCTGAAATAGAGATTTTCCCGTCAGGTTTTGAGAATTTCACAGCGTTGGAGAGAATATTCATCAGAATTTGCAGCACAGATCTTTGATCCGCGACCAGGCGAGGCAAATCATTGGGAATATCAATCGTAATCCGCAATCCTGCAGTCCAGGCTTTTTGCTGAACACTCTTCACCGCTCTATTCGTCATGTCTAAAACAGACATCTCTTCTTTCAACATCGCCCGTTTGCTGGCTTCGATTGCTGAGATATCAAGAATATCATTCACCAGTCCAAGCAAATGCTTACCGCTGGTATGAATATCAGATGCATACTCCTCATAATTTTTCGCGCCAATGGGGCCGAAGTATTGGGCTCTCAGCATTTCACTAAAGCCAAGTATAGCATTCAACGGCGCCCGAAATTCATGGCTCATCGTTGCCAGGAATTCAGTTTTGGCCCGGTTCGCACGTTCTGACGCGGCTAGTGCTTCATTGAGTGCTTGCTGATTGATGAATTGTTCCGTGATATCCCGACCAATACCTCGGTATCCAATAAACGTACCATCATCTTCAAATACCGGAACGCCACTAATTGATAAATAAACAATTTTACCATTGGATTTCTCACGGTGATGTTCAAAGTTTTGGAACGGTAAATGGCTATCCATATTCGCCAACATGGCATTGTAGGCTTCCGGATCAGCACCAGGCGCCCCGACCTCGCGACGGGTCTTTCCCATTAAAACTTCAGGTGCTACGGACGTAACATCTTCAAAACGCCGCGAGAAATAAGAGAACCTCAATTGGTTATCAGTTTCCCAGAACCAATCAGAACTGACATCGGCAAAATCAGAGAGCCGCCGTTCACTATCGTGTAAAGCAATGTGGCGCATCATCAGCAATCTCAACAAGAGAGGCAAAACGATGGCAATCAACAACCCCACACCCAAAAATATTTCATCACTTGGGGATAATGATTCTGCATAACCTTTAACCGTTGGTGCGCCTTTAACAACCCAGTCCCGCGCCGCGATTTCAATCGTCTGTATCTCTAGAAATGACACATCAGCAGGTGCTTCATGACGCTCAAATACAGTGATATCGCCATCTAATATTTTTAGGGAAACACTATGCTCCGGATCATACGGCAGCGCATAATTTATAAGTGGATCGGTACGGAATACCATTTCGATGGCGCCAGGCTCCCGGCCTTCAGCAGCAAAAGGCACATAGGCAACGAACCCCTTCCCCCCTTGAACAAGATCAAACGGAGGTGAAACTGTTAACGTTCCCGACGCTGCTGCAGTATAGAAATCCTTTTTATTCGCTTCCTTTGATTTGACGTTAACACCAAGCGCCGCCTCATTGCCCTGAAAAGAGTTAAACCATTTGATCGTCCCATCAAGGCCAATCCAATTAATCGCTTGGATATCCGGAAAACGATAGAGCTTTGGTGCCACAATCGCCTTAAAACTAGCACTATCTGTACTTGTGCTTTTGAGCCATTCTTGATGAATACGCTCGCCTAAGATCAATCGTGAGGAAATATGAGCTTCCAGGCGAGATGATATGTGATCAACATGTTCATGCGTATTAGAAATTAATTGTTCGCGCTGTTGATCAGATATGATCACCCAGCCATATATTGAGCCGCTTATCAGCAACGCACAGACGATCAAAGGCAATATCGCGGCATCGCGTGTCAACCTCGCACGAACAACGACTTGCAGGCGGCTGCCGCACAATGTGCCATCATGTCTCGATGTTAATGCCAAACGAGTACTCCCCAGAATTCTGTCACACAAATCCAAACTAATGATGATGCAATTTATCATTAGTTATCCGTGCATTAACAGAAATCAGAATCTCAGTGAACGTCTAATACTATAGATTGCAAAGGTTCGGCCTGAAGGCAATCTGACATATTCGATTTAGTAACGATCAAGCTCTTTCGGCTTGGGACCACCGCATACCCAGTCGAGCAATTCAACAGTATGTAAAACAACCGGTGCATCATCACCGCCCATGCCATTAGCAATCTGAGTGAGGCAGCCAATATTGCCTGTTGCAACAACATTAACCCCAAGGTCACGAATATTTTTGACCTTACGATCACGAAGTTCTGACGCCCATTCAGGTTGCATAATGTTATATGTGCCAGCAGAGCCACAGCAAAGATGAGACTCGGCCGGTTGTGAAACATCAAATCCAGCCGCTTTCAATAACTCAACCGGTTCAGTTTTTAATTTTTGACCGTGTTGCATTGAACATGCCGAATGATATGCCAACTTTGGTCTCAGCGTATCAGTAAGACCGCTAAGGCCGAGCGTCGTCAGCACTTCGGTGATGTCCTTGGTTTTATTTGAGACATTTGCCGCACGTTCTGCCCACGCATCATCGTTCCTGAGCATCCATCCATAATCTTTAACCGTGGTGCCACATCCAGACGCATTGATCACAACGGCATCAATCTTACCGTATTTCGTCTCAGCATTTTCCCAAGCTGTAATATTCTTTTTCGCCGCTTCATGGCCTTCGTGCTCAAGTCCCATGTGATGCACAAGGGCGCCGCAGCACCCAGCGCCATCCGCAATGATCACTTCACATCCAAGACGCTTGAGTAATCGCACGGTCGCTTCATTGATTGATGGCCTGAGAACTTGTTGCGCACATCCACTCAGCATCGCTACGCGCATCCGAGGTTCAGCATCCGTCTTGACCACTTGTGGCCGATCCACATCACTGGGACCCGCGATTGAGCTCGGCGCCAAATCAATCATCGCCCGGAGCCGTGATGGCATAAGCTTCCGAAACGGCTTTCCCATCCAGGCACCAATCAGGGCCAATCGAAAAACCGAAGGATACGGCAGGACTTTGGCCAAGACCCAACGCAAACCTTTGTCATGCCAAGGTCGGTCATAAGTATCTGCAACGTGGGTGCGTCCCATATCGACCAAGTGCATGTAGTCGACGCTGGCGGGGCATGTCGTCATACATGATAAACAAGACAAGCAACGGTCCAGGTGTTTTGCTAACTTTGCAGTGGCCCCGGTTCCATCTTCGAACGCCTGCTTCATCAAATAAATACGTCCACGCGGACTATCGAGTTCGTCACCCTTAAGAACATAGGTCGGACACGTCGCCGTACAGAACCCACAGTGAACGCACTTTCTGAGGATATCATTGACCACACTGACGTTCGGGTCTGCGAGCTGCGCAATGGAAAAATTGGTTTGCATGAAGTCCTCTAAATACCGGCGTACATACGGCCAGGGTTCAAAATACCGTCAGGATCAAAACCTTCTTTGATCTTGGCCGTTACCATCGCTTCTGGTCCAGACAAGGGCTGGAAGACAGCCACGCTGCCGCGGATATCTGACGGCGCACGCACTAATGTTGCATGCCCGCCCATTTCCATTAATGCGGCACGAATAGTTTCAGCGCCCGCGCCTGGCACAGCGGTTAAAGCAAGCCAGATTAACCCACCGCCCCAATCGTAAAAAACCTCACCACCAAGGTATTGTAGGATAGACGCTGCCACGTGTGATCCACTGGTCGGCGGCACTGAAATTCGCCAAACATAAGGCAGATTATCGCAATTAACAAAAGGCTGAACATCTCGAATTTCTCGCCAAAGTGTCGCAGAGTTTTTAGTATGAAGTTCTTCGATCTCAGCGAAACCTTTAATCTCGTCTTTAAGCACTTGCGTGCGATGTTTTACGGATGGTTCCGGGCCTTCAAGGCGCAGTGCTGTGACGCCGCCGCTGCTCGACTTTACATAATCAACGCCTGAGCGCCCGGTGATAGCCGCAGGCAAATGTGCCGCAGCAGAAACATCATGCGCGCTACCCAAAGCCTGAGACATTGCTGTCATTGCAACGTGATCATCAGGTGCATCAGCCCCCCAACGGATCAGCAACGTTCTGACCTTTTCAGGCATTGGCAGGACTTTAACCGTGATTGTCGACATCACCCCCAAAGTTCCGAAAGACCCTGCCATCAATTTCGACATATCAAATCCAGAGACGTTCTTTACAACCGTGCCGCCAGACTTGAAAATTTCACCACGGCCAGAAACAGCATTAAAGCCAAGCACGTGATCGCGCGCAGCCCCATCTTTAATTCGCCGTGGCCCTGCCAGGTTCGTCGCCACAATACCGCCCAAAGTCGCTACATTTTCTGATCCACCAAGCAACGGGCCCAGATCAGGCGGCTCGAAAGATAATTGCTGACCTGCATCCAGAAGTGCCGCGTCAATTTCACTCATCCGAGCACCTGCTTGGGCCGTCATATATAGCTCAGCCGGCTCATAGATTTTGATTTTTGCCAGACCAGAAACATCCAGCGTCGCGGCCGTCTGGGTCGGTCGACCATAAGTGCGCTTGGAGCCCCCGGCGACCACTTCAAGCGGTGTTTTTTCAGAAATAGCCCACTTGATGGCATCCAAAAGTTGCACATCATTTTCGGGTTTTAACGTATCAGCCATCGTCTTAGAGCCTTGGGATATCAGGGAACGGGAGCTTGCCATGATGCACGTGCATTTTGCCAAGTTCGGCACACCGATGCAGTTCAGGGTAAACCTTACCTGGATTGAGAAGATGCCCCGGATCAAATGCACACTTAAGGCGCTGTTGTTGCTTCAAATCATCTTCGGTAAACATCGTGCCCATAAGATCGCGTTTCTCCACACCAATCCCGTGTTCACCACTAAGTACACCCCCGACTTCTACGCATAAAGTCAGGATATCGGCGCAGACCAGTTCCGCGCGTTCAAGCTCACCTTCGATGTTTGCATCAAACAAAATCAATGGATGCAGATTACCGTCACCGGCATGAAACACGTTCGCGACCCGCAAATCATGTTTCTCAGAAATCCCTTCCATCCGACGCAGGACTTCTGCCAATTTTTTGCGAGGGATCGTACCGTCGACACAAATGTAGTCCGGTGAAATGCGTCCAACCGCCGGAAAAGCATTCTTACGTCCAGACCAAAAGCGCGCACGCTCGTCTTCGTTCTCGCTAATGCGAATATAACTTGCGTTAGCGGTATTTGCGATCTCTTCGACGCGTTCAACCAGATAATTCACCTCAGCATCGGGGCCATCAAGCTCAACGACCATCAGGCCTTCAACGTCGAGCGGGTATCCCGCATGAACAAAGTCTTCCGCCGCATGGATGATTTGCTTATCCATAAGCTCCATCCCGCCCGGAATAATGCCAGCTGCAATAACATCAGCAACACAGTTCCCGGCGTCAATCATCGTCGGGAAACCGATCAGCAACGCACGTGCTGTCTCAGGTTTTTTCAAAATGCGAACCGTAACCTCGGTAATCACACCCAAAAGACCCTCAGACCCAGTGATAACGCCAAGCAAATCCAAGCCACCTGAATCAAGATGCTTACCGCCAAGGCGGATAATCTCGCCATTCATCATGACCATCTCAACGCCCAAAACGTTGTTCGTGGTCAGACCATACTTAAGGCAATGCACGCCACCTGAATTCTCAGCAACGTTGCCGCCAATCGAGCATGCAATCTGCGATGAAGGATCGGGCGCATAATAGAATCCGGCGTGTTCAACGGCTGTCGTGATACCTAAATTTGTAACCCCCGGCTGCGTCACAACACAGCGGTTTTCAAAATCAATATCGAGGATCTTTTTGAATTTTCCCAAGCCCAACGTAATCGCATCAGCGAGCGGCAATGCACCGCCTGAAAGACCGGTACCCGCCCCTCGGGGCACAATCTTAACGTTATTGGCATGGCAATATTTCAAGATGTCCGAGACCTGCATAGTTGTTTCTGGCAACACAACGATCAACGGCAATTGTTTGTAAGCCATCAAGCCATCGCAATCGAAGGCACGTAGCTCTTCTTCGCCGTCAATCACGCCTTCGCCTGGCACAATCTCACGAAGCCCAGCTGCGAGTTCTTCACGTCGCGCAATTACACTTTCGTCAGTTTTTGGCATCTGCATGTCAGGACTTCTTTTAGCTCAAATTCATTTAAAACATTGTGGCATGGAAAAAGCGCAACGTCACCCGTCCGATTAAGCCGTTTTTGCTGCTACAGCAGGCTCTTTATCTTTAATCGGAAAATGCACCAATGCCGCAATCACACCCAGAGCAACCCCCGCCCACCAGACCGGCATATACGAACCTGTGGTATCAAAGAAGTAACCGCCGAGCCATACGCCCAGGAAGCTGCCAATTTGATGATTTAGGAAGACAATGCCGAACAACGTTCCCATGTAACGCGGTCCAAACATTTGCGCGACCAATCCTGACGTCAGTGGCACCGTCGACAACCATAGCAAGCCGAGAGACGCAGAGAATAATATCACGGATACCGGAGACACCGGCACCATAATGAAAATCAAGATCACGACCGATCGTGTGAAATACAAAATTGTTAGCAGGTTCTTTTTGCGAAACCGATCGCCAAGAAATCCAGCCGTAAAGCTGCCAATTACATTAAATATACCGATAAGGGCCAACGACCATGCGCCCCATTCCTCTGACATACCGAGGTCCGTCAGGTGTGCTGGCAAGTGAACACCAACAAAGGCCACATGGAACCCGCAGACAAAGAAGCCGAGCGTCAGCAACCAATACCCACGATGTTTGGAGGCTTCGCGCAATGCGCCAGATAAGCCTGGATCATTTTCCACAACTGTTTTGGCAGCACCTCGAATATCAGGACGGCCAGCCAGCGGAAACCCGCAAAGTACGATAATGATCGACCCCGTCGCCAGGATCAAAAGGGCAGGTAACCATTCGATGCCCGCTGTCATCAACGCCTGACCAAACGGTAAAATCGTGAATTGGCCCGCAGCACCAGCGGCTGTCACAAGACCGAGACCGAATGTCCGACGTTCTGCTGGCAACACGCGCCCAACAGCACCAAGCACAACAGCCAGGCCCCCACCCGCCTGAGCCATACCGATAAGCACGCCACCGGTTAGATTAAGGGTCAGTGGGTCTGTCGCATGAGCCATCGTATAGATACCGATGCCATAAAGAATGCCGCCACCTGCAATAACGCGACCAGCGCCCCACTTTTCAGCGATCGCACTCGCGAATGGCTGGGCAACACCCCACATCAGATTCTGCGTCGCCATGGCTAAGGCAAAGACCTCGCGGCCCCATCCTAAATCAAGGCTCATCGGCTTTAAGAACAAGGCAAAGCTGGCACGAAGGCCAAATACGACAAGAACCACAAGCGCACCCGCAAGCAGAACCACCATTGGTGTCCGCCAAGGAGAAACCTGATCTGATGATGCAGTTACCATGATTTACCCCGAATGCCTTTTATATACCAGATAAACCGTAGTCGAGCGCCAACATTCCGGCAATTCACGTTGCAGGATTAATTGTTGCGATATCAATTCATCAATGGGAAAGTGCCAAAAGGCAGAAAAACGAAAACCGCACCCGTGTCAGCACGGGCGCGGCCGAATAACCGTTATTCAGAAAGAATCAGCCCTGACGAGCTTTAAAACGTGGATTGCGTTTGTTGATGACGTAGACCCGACCGCGGCGGCGCACAATTCGGCAGCCTTTTTCACGCAGTTTGGCCGACTTCAACGAGTTTCTAACTTTCATAACTCGATCCTCGGATATAAATACTGTGCTGTCCCTCAGACATCCCAAGAGACGTAAGCGGGCGGAACATACGGTCCTGGTCCGGGGCTGTCAACGGCCAAACTATCATTTTACCACCAGAAATCTATTGATAGCACAGGTTGCATCGTCATTGGTGTGGTTTATGCTCGCGTTCACTTCCAGGAGGACCCCACATGCCAGACCCATCGCCCGGCGTACACGACGTCGCGGCATCCACAAAGCCCACAACGGATAACCTGCGTGGGATCATGTGGATGTTGGGGTCAACCGTGTGTTTGGCCCTCATGCACACGACAATCCATCATGTTTCTGAAACCGTACATCCGTTTGTGGTCGTGTTCTTCCGGCTATTTTTCGCCCTGATCGTTGTCATTCCATTCTTTGTTCGAGATGGCCTGGCACCATTAAAAACGACCAAGCTTGGGCTTCTTACACTTAGAGGCGTGTTGAATTTTGGCGCAATGGTATGCTTTTTCACAGCTCTTAGTCTGGCTCCCATCGCTGACGTCACGGCGCTTTCCTTCACAGCGCCATTATTTGCAACGCTATTGGCTGTGGTTATCCTCAAAGAGAAGCTTGGCTGGCGGCGTGTCGCCGCGATTATGGCCGGTTTCATTGGAACATTGATCGTATTGCGGCCTGGATTCGCAGAAATCAGCACCGGTTACATCTTGGTATTGGTTGCGACGATATTCTGGGGTGCCTGCGTGATCATTATCAAAACGCTCAGCCGCACCGAATCTTCCGTTACGATCACCACCTATATGTCTTTGGTGATGGCGCCATTAGCTTTAATCCCTGCCCTTTTCGTTTGGTCCTGGCCAAGTCTGACAGATTTCGCCTGGCTGGCATTTCTGGGTTTTTTGGGTGGGTGTGGTCAAATGGCTGTCGCACAAGCCTTGCGACATGCGGAAACACACGTCGTCATGCCATTCGATTTTGTTCGGCTGATCTGGGTGTCCATTACCGGCTACCTCTTTTTTGCTGAGGTCCCAGATATTTTTGTGTGGCTTGGTGGTGCGCTGATTTTCTCAAGCACAGCCTATATCACGATACGCGAACACAAGATCAAAAGTCAGGCCGCTAAAGCTCAAGCAGATTAGTCGAATATCTCGTCAAACCATTCCTGCATTTTACGCGATGCACGATCAATAAAATCAATAGAGCTTTGCTCAAGATAATCATCAGCCAATCGACGTAATCGATTTTGATTATTGGCCAAGCGCTCAATCATCACCCAACGGTTCCATTCGAGAACGACACCCCAATTCGGTTTATGAAAATCCGTATTAGGTAAGCGGTAATGATAAGTCCGTCGCGACTTAATGAGCGGGTCATCAAGCTTTGCGCGGACACGATCTTCATCCAGAAACACAAACAGTGGCAACATATCGAGATCGCGATTTCGGGTTGGATTGCTTTCAATATAGTCATCGATCAGCGCATCGATGTTCGGTGCATAATCGGACACCAGTATTTTCTGCCTATACGCCATTGGATAAGGATCAACATACGGCAATGCCTGCCGCAAAAGATCAACGCCAATACGACGTCGTAACAATGGAGATAGCAGGACATAAGCTTGCATAATTCGCAGAATATCCTCAGCTGCCAGAGATGGCACTTCTGAATTCAACTGCATACCAAATGCATAGCTCAAACCATCAGACGTGCCTTTAGCCCTCGCCTCTCGCAATTTATCAGTCAATTCATCAAAATCTGTGAGCGAGTGATGACCCGCTGGAGGGCCAACAATCTCGGTCAGTACAAACGCACTTGAGACATCGCCCATAATTCGCCGGACGTCTCGCTCCACATCACTCGCATCATCCGTGGGATGCACTGATTGAGCGTCGAGCTCGACACCAAAATCACCAATTTCTGTATTCATAACGGCACGCAAATGCGCGCCTTTGACAACCACTTCACCGCCGAAGACTGCCTGCACAAGCTCAGCAGCCTTATCAACGTTCAATCCACCAAACTCGATCTCAACGCCAATTCGCCGCAGGTTTCCAGCGTCATTCGTTTCTTTGGGGGGGGCAGTTTAATTTTGTCATGATTACAATCTTCATTGTAGCTGTGAACTAGACAGGATTACAATAACTTGCATGATGGAAAGATGGAAAATCAAAATCAGCCACTGACATGTCAGCGCGATCACTTTGAAGTCGAAGCCGATGTTATCACAATGATGACGGCATCTAAATCAACACTGTTGAAATCAAGTATGGAGGCAGGCCGCATTGGCGTTGGTGCCAAGGGGCAACCTTACAAGATCAACGACGCTGCATCTTACGCAGGTGCCGAAGATATTCGAAGCCGCTTTGCCGGTTTGATTGGGGCGACAAGCGATGATATCGCCATTCATCCTTCTGCAGCTTATGGCATTAGTACAGCCGCAAAAAATATAAAACCGGCCGCTGGCTCACGTATTTTGATGATCGAAGGACAATTTCCATCGAACGTGTATGCCTGGCTCCACCTCGCAAAAGAAACTGGCGCTGAAGCCGTCATGGTGCCCCGCCCCAAAGATGGCAATTGGACCCGCGCTATCCTGGATCAAATCGATGAGCGAACCTCTATGGCCGCTTTGCCACCTTGTCATTGGACAGATGGCAGCATCGTTGACCTGGAACCTATCGGTGCTGCCCTCAAGGCTGTCGACGCAACCTTTGTGATTGATGCAACGCAGTGGATAGGCGTCGCCAAGTTTGATGTGAATGCCATCCAAGCTGATTATGTCATCTGCGCCGCCTACAAATGGCTGTTGGGCCCTTATGGTCTGTCATTCTTTTATGCCGCCCCAAAACATCAAGAAGGCCGCCCTCTAGAAGACCATTTGTTTAATCATGGTGGTGTCGCAAGCATTACCGGCGGTTCCGGTTAC
>ENA-OWPI01001488-OWPI01001488.1-marine-metagenome-genome-assembly--contig:-NODE-1488-length-25751-cov-14.151983_pt1 | contig 25751 bp, 24 predicted proteins | sample MGYA00238138_ERZ651775 | MGnify/ENA primary metagenome ERZ651775 (study PRJEB26906, sample SAMN06265043) | marine metagenome | isolation source: Helgoland LTER site | place: Germany:Helgoland, sampling...
CTATCATACTTGTCATATCTATCATATTTTGGGTCTAAATATGACACATATGATAGGTATGACAGGGGTACCTCAGGCAAAAGGGTTGCTGGTTCATAAAATAGGTTGGCCTTCGGTTGCTAGTTGGTCTTAATATTCACTCCAAAAACTATAGGAGTATATTATGACACTTTCTGAAATTTTTGAAGGCTTAACCGCTATTGGCTTGTTCATCTCTGTTGCACTCGTGTTTGTAGAACTACGGCGAAACGGCAGGTCATCACGCCTACACAACAGTATACTTTTTACAGAACGACATTTCAATTTAAGAAACCAAACCCTTAATCAAGAGCTGGCTGAGATAATAATGAAGGGGCGTAAAGGGCTAGAACAACTGAACGAAACTGAACAATTCATATTCTGTAGTTATTTATTGAATACAGCTTTAACCGGATCATTAATGATGTCTGGTAATGCGGGCAAGAATTTGACAGCTGGTACAGCGGAAGCCCAAGGTTCACGTATTATTAAAGATGAATGGGATAATAAAGGCGGTAGAGAGTATTGGAACAAAATTAAGAATGACCCTCCATTAGTTCCACATTCAAGGGCGTTAGTTGAAACGGTTCTGGAACAGTAAAAAAGGTTGCTGATTGGTATCTTTCCAGTAGGCTCAAGCTGATACTCGTGAAGTTGAGGACAATAGAATTAAATCCATTTAATTATCCTAGCTTTTTATGACACTCTTAAAGGAATAAAAATGCATATTTTGGTTATAAATTTTACCGCTGAGACTACGCCTGAACAGTTTGACGATTTAGTAAAAGAAGATGCCCCAGTCTTTGCAGCAATTGAAGGCTTAATTCATAAGAACTTCATATTTAACCATGAGGAAAAGACCTATGGCGGTGTCTATATGTTTGAAAGCAAAGCTGCGGTGAAAGCCTATATGGCAGGTGATGTTTTCAAGTCTGTAGTAGAAAACCCTGAATGGTCTGACCATTTGGTTCGGCACTACGAAGTTCATTCTGAAGCCTCTGATATTCAAAATAAGATTAAACAGAGTAAAGCTTAGGGAGATACTGAAATGACCCAAAAATTGCCAATTGTGGAAGATTGGTTCGCAATCGATCTTGCAGATGATCACGGTATCCGCCGAATAGTAGAAACTCATGTTCACGATGATTTTGGCGGTTGCATGTGGTTAATTGAGGGTAGTGATCGGTGTCTACTCGTTGAAACTGGTTTAGGCATTGCACCATTGCGTGAGTTTCTGGAGACAGTAGTTTCTAAACCGATCACTGCATTTGCATCAGTCGGATACTATGATCATGCTGGTGGTCTTCATCAATTTGATGAGCGACTTATCCACGAGGCAGATGCTCACCGAATTTCTCAACCAACGCGTCATAACACTGTGGCAGAGTACTATCTGGATGCAGCGTTTGACGCGACACCTAATAAAAATTTCAATTCAGCTGCCCATGTGATGCCGGCTTCGGAACCAACTCGGCTACTGTCCGATGGTGACAACATTGATCTAGGTGACCGTATTTTTGAGGTGGTGCATTTACCTGGCGTTACGGATGGTGCCAGTGGGCTGTTTGAGCGGGCAAGTGGTCTATTATTCACTGGCGAAGCTTTTGTATGGTCAGACGAATACATTTATGAGGGTGAGCCCGCAGATCGTAGCAAAGATGCCGATCTGAAAGCTTTCCGAAATTCAATCAGGCGCTTGATCAGTTTGCCTGTAACGACAGTTTATCGTGGCCACTATGGACGCAGCAATGCAGAAACAATGAAGGCTGTAGGGGTAGCGTATTTAGCTGGATGGAACAGTGCTGTTCAAAAGCCATATGAGTGATCATGCCACCTACAGAACATGCTGTCCCCAAAAATTTCGCTGTACTGCCCGTGGTGGCTGGCAGGATTAGAAACGACATAGCTGATAGTGTTTGTGATCGAATCAAAGAACGACTTAACGTCTGTTTTGATTGAGATATTGTGATATTGAGCACTCATGGAATTTTCCTTCAGTCAGCGACAACTTTGCGCGATGGTAAGACTGTAAACTTGGCAAGTGACATTCCCATGAGGGTGCTGTCAGACGAATGCGAACTCGCATCAGATTGCGAGCACAACCTAAATCTATGCAATCAATAGTTGTCGCCATTCGGCGAGAGCGGCGGAACGGTTTAACTTATAATTGACACGTGAATAGAGATGTAGACTTCCGCAATAGGAGGACCGCTTTGGGGACCGCTTTTCAATTTTAGATTGAAATTAAGTATCTGTAATTAAAACAAAATATAGAAAGTTCGACGTCCTCTTCTGGGCACCACAAATCATAGCTAACTAATTGTAATTATTATATAAAAATTGGTTTGGTGCCTGCGAAACCTAGCCACAGGACCACTTTCTGGACCACTTTGTATATCTATGATGAGATGGGAAGTGTTTTGTAATCCAAATTCGCTGCAAAGTCGCCCTGCCCGCTTCAAGTAGTTTTGTCTGACAGCGCCTTTAAGGCAGTTTCTCCACCGAAATCGGGTATCAAATGTCTGAGTCACTCTAGTTATGTCAGTTTATATCCATACCCATGGCAATTATCGCACTGGCGTGTATCATGCGTTATTCTTAAACAAAAATTAGGACGCAATCCCATTAATAATCCAGCTACTTAGGAAGATACTGAAATGACACAACAATTACCAATTGTGGGAGATTGGTTCGCAATCGATCTCGCAGATGAATACGGTATCCGCCGAATAGTGGAAGCTCATGTTCACGATGACTTTGGCGGTTGCATGTGGTTAATTGAGGGTAGTGATCGGTGTCTACTCGTTGAAACTGGTTTAGGCATTGCGCCATTGCGTGAGTTTCTGGAGACAGTCGTTTCCAAACCGATCACTGCATTTGCATCAGTCGGATACTATGATCATGCTGGCGGTCTTCATCAGTTTGATGAGCGACTAATCCACGAGGCAGATGCTCACCGAATTTCTCAACCAACACGTCATAACACTGTGGCAGAGTACTATCTGGATGCAGCATTTGACGCGACACCTAATAAAAATTTTAATCCAGCTGCCCATGTGATGCCGGCTTCAGAACCAACTCGGCTACTGTCCGATGGTGACAACATTGATCTAGGTGACCGTATTTTTGAGGTGGTGCATTTACCTGGCGTTACGGATGGTGCCAGTGGGCTGTTTGAGCGGGCAAGTGGTCTATTATTCACTGGCGAAGCTTTTGTATGGTCAGACGAATACATTTATGAGGGTGAACCCGCCAATCGCTGTAAAGATGCCGATCTAAAAGCTTTCCGAAATTCAATCAGGCGTTTGATCAGTTTGCCTGTAACGACAGTTTATCGTGGCCACTATGGCCGCAGCAATGCAGAAACAATGAAGGCTGTAGGAGCTGCGTATTTAGCTGGATGGAACAGTGCTGTTCAAAAGCCAGATGAGTGACCATGCCACCCACAAAACATGCTATCCCCAAAGACTTTTGATTAAATACAGTTTGCGTTAAACCCAATTAAGTACAGGCCAAGCGTGTCTGAGTACACCCTGTGCAATAGAAGCGCCACGAAATGCACTATCAATTACAGTAACAGTATCCAAAAAAGGCTGTGAATGAAGGTTTAAGAGAGCCAAATTATTGGCCACATTGAATTTCGATATTGTAGTACCATTTTAAACTTAATATATTGATGTTAAATGCATGAAAAAGTTAGCAGTTCTTTGCGGATTTTAATTTCTACTGGAGGATAAAATGGGCGAAAAAATAACAGCTAAAGCTAAAAAGTACTGCCCGATTTCAGCCGCCGCAGAAGTACTAGCTGATCATTGGTCTGTAGTTATCCTAAGAGATATCGCTATTTTTGAGCAAAGAACTTTTAATTCGATTTTAACAAACAGTAATGAAAAAATTTCCTCCGGTACCCTAGCAGCACGATTACGTCGACTGTGCGATATTGGTTTGCTCATTCACCATGGCGATCTTTCTCACTCACAACGCAAAATTTACTGTTTAACTCCAAAGGCGATAGAACTGATACCTATTTTAGTTAGCATGTCCGCCTGGGCGTTAAAGCACAACGCACCTCATATTGATTCAAATCTCTTTGGCCAAAATAGGGAAACAGCGCCTTCTCCTTATGCGAAGGAGCTTATAGAAAAAGTAAAGCAGACGCAAAAAAATATAATGAATGATATGGCACAATAGCTATCCTATCTATTGCTCGCCACTTGACCAAAACACCTTTGACATCGTTTAATTTTGTTCGAGGAGATCAATTCCGTGAAACATCCTTGGCTGAGCTAGCATTGTTTAGCCGCTTTGTTGGGCAGATAATTTCTTTCTTGCATAAGATTTGAACGCAGAGCCATGCACCTGAAGCATGTCGACAATGCAATCTTGTTTGTTGCTGCACCGCAGCATTTTAATCTAAAAAAGAGACAGCTTTAATTTCCTCCCGAAATTGTAGTGTTTACTGGCGGTGTCTTTTGGCACCGCCTTTTTTTTGAGTAGTGTGACGCTGGTAATAGTCATGGACATGCGTCCAACGCATAACGGAAATGCAACTGTGTGGGATGAAATTTAACGTGATAAATGCTATCATAATAAATGTAAAAGCAAGGAGACTAAAATGCTTAAACGATTTTTTAACGCAATGATTGTAGCCCGTCAGGCGTCCGCAGCCATGCAAGCACTGCAGTACATGAGTGATCGCCAGCTAGAAGACATTGGCTTCACCCGTGAGACTTTTGTCGAGCAAATCAAAGCAAATATATTAACTGAATTAGATGCTGCCGGCGCAGAAAAATCTCAGGCAGCACCAGTAAACCCAAATTTGGTAGGCGCCGTGTAAGCAGCGCCTAACTACGTCGCATATGAGACGTTTGGATTTTAGCTAAAGTCCAACATCAACTCACCCGCAGTCATGCCCGTGGCTTTAGTATCTGTCATTTCCATAGCAGCAGCCCTCAAACCATCGATAGCAGCCTGCGCTGTTGCGGAATCTGGCCATACAATCATTGTCCGTGCTGTGTTAGTGCCGGTTGCAGTGGCTTTAAAGCTGAGTGCGCCAGCAGCTTGTACCTTCGGCCACATAGCCTCGCCAGTGGCAGTCATCGCATCCATGTCGGAAAATTCCCAGTCGGTAAAAGTAGCGAACATTTTTGTTTTCTCCTTTAGTTTTGCCTCTCAATTCTACGGAAAAATTTGTACATGGCAAATAAAAGGACCAGCCCCGGGGGATGAGGCTGGCCAAGTCAGGAAAAGAGCCTGCTAGTTATGTCTGAAGTTTTGTACAGCAGACCCATGATTCAGAACTAGCTCAACATCACCTGCTGCAATGCGACCGATGGTCTTGTCAGACGAATGAGAACTTGCATTGGATTGCTGGTGCAGCGTAAATCTAAGCGCTCAATAGTTTACACCACAGTTATTACATCTAGCCCTATGACGTACCTCATGGGCTGTGGTATCGCCACCAACTATAGCTATCAGGTTAGCGACCTCTAGAAGCCTGTGATGATTACAGAGGCCGCATCGTAATAGACCGTCAGATCATTCTACTAGCGCTTAACCGAAGGGTAGCTTTAATGCTCTTTCAACCAAGACCAAATTATCTTGCCCATAGAACATATCATCATCTACAAAATATGTAGGTGAGCCGAAAACGGAGTGTTCAATGGCAAATTGCGTATTTCGATCATACTCTTTGCCTATTCCGGGTGTGCGTGCAGCCTCTAATAATTCATCCTCATTAAATCCCAATGCTCCCAACGTGGCTGCAACAGCATCTTCGTCACTCAAGTCTAAATCTTCCGTCCAATGACGGTGCATAAAGTCACTAGAGATTATTTCGACGTCTAAATTCTTTTGGATTGCAGCTAGTAAAACAAGATCGGCAATTTCTGCACCATTGCTGTGACTACTCGGGGTTGCTTTTGGCATAGGGACATTTCTGAACTCCGACCACCGGTCTCTCTGTCGGCTAAATTGGTAAGCCAGACTGGCTTCGGTACGTTCCTCTAGTGGGTGATACCCAATAGCATTCAAACACTTCATTAAATCAAAGGGCCGATGGATAACCGGTCGGTTTGCTTCTTTAGCAATCTTTAAAAATGCGCCGTGTCCAATGTATGCGTACGCAGAGTATGCACTATACATATAATCGATTGGTTTTTTCGCCATTTAAAACTTCCTTGGTCGATAAAATGAGAGTGGTGGACTAATCAACATCGTCATCAAGAACGCTAGAACCATAAAATGGATAGCCCGTATTGGCTCGGTGAGGTGTTTCATGGTGCTATTGGTCCTCTTTGGACGATGGTGAAAACAACGCACCAAAAACTTCTTGTGAACTTTCTATTGGCTTAGTTTGCGACTTATTGGCGTACTTGGCTTCAGAACTTATAGCTGCCATCCGAGCATTGAACTCGTCTTCAGTCTCTTCAATTCTATTTTCAGCCATTCCAATGGGTCTCCTCAACGTCCAGCCTGCCAAAGAATCACCCCATCCGCAAACTAAATCTTTACCTTGGATTCTCACCCGTAAAACGGGCCAACCCAATTCGTTTGGTTATGAATCTAAGGGTCCCATCGGAGGCTCACACAGAGGCTCGTACAGCGTGTTTAACGTCTGCATCACCGTGTGGCGAACCGAAGGCTATCACGCTTGTACGGAGCTAATACGCGCGCTGAGGGGGTTGTCATTGTAGTCTCAAGACGACAGTGTTGGGCGTAGGTGGGTAGGAGGGATTGCTATGGCGAAATGTAAAAAATGTGGCCGAGACCTGAGTGTTTATGACGATACAATTCAAGGAGCGTGTTACGACTGTCATTACAACGTCAAGGCCAAGGAAAATGGGAGTTCTCATTTGTCTGACAGCATCTTTTTAATTTATCCTAGTTTATCCGCTATTAACTGTTAAGGCTTGACGATTGGCTGCATACGATTGTCCAATAGCGGCAGCATGCTGCATTAAATTGTAAACTATTTAAGGTAAGGAGAGCTGCCATGGCTTGTCGAATTTTGATCCTTGGCGGAGGATTTTCCGGACTTTACGCAGCGCGTAATATTCAGAAATTAATGGGTCGAAAGAGCGAAATAGAAATTGTCAGCCGCGACAATTATTTTGTATTTCAACCACTTTTGCCGGAGATTGCCGGAGGGGCAATTTCCGCTATCAACGCTGTATCGCCACTACGGTTTTTGACTAAAGGCATTTCAATGCGAAAGGCCGAGATCGACAGCATAGACCCTAAGTTACAGCAGGTGACGGTCTTTCAGGGCGTGCAGCGTCGGCCAACGATATTGGAGTATGATCATCTTGTGATTGCGCTCGGTTCGGGGAGTGATTTGTCAAAGACGTCGGGATTGAGTGAACATGCTTTTACAATGAAAACTCTAAGTGATGCGCAGCGTTTGCGCGCACATATTATCGAACGCCTCGAACACGCGGATATTACGCGTTTGCCGGAAGTTAAAAAAGGTGCTTTAACATTCAGCGTGATTGGTGGCGGTTTCTCAGGTGTTGAAACGGTTGGTGAAATCAAAGAGTTGATTGATCGATCTTTGATCGATTATCCCAACATTCACCCATCGGAAATAAGAGTCGTTTTGTTGGAGTTTTCCAAGAGAATTTTAAATGAGATGCCTGAAAGTTTGGCTGATTATGCATATGCCAATTTAGAAAAGCGTGGAATTGAAATTCAGTTGGGCGTTGGCGTGTCCAAAGCGACAGGAACTCAGCTTGTAACGAGTGAAAATGAGGTGATCGACACGCGCACCATAGTTGCAACTATAGGCAACACCCCCTCTGCTATTGTCGCAAATATGCCACTTAGTTTGCAGAATGGTCGTGTTTTGGTTGGGCGTGACTTTAGAGCGGAAGGTCAAGATAATATTTGGGCAATTGGTGATTGCGCACTCATACCGCTCACTGAAAATGCAAACAAAAGAGAGGATTTCGCTCCACCTACCGCACAGTTTGCAGTACGCGAAGCAGCCCATCTTTCTCTGAATATCAAAAATGCCATCGAGAAAAAAAATACGAAGCCTTTTAAATATAAGTCAAAAGGTGCGTTGGCTTCTCTAGGCGCTGGCCGTGGAGTTGCAGAGGTTTTAGGACTGAAACTTACTGGTAGGGTGGCTTGGTTACTTTGGCGGGTTTATTATATTTCCTTTCTTCCAGGGGCGCAGGCTAGGGTTTCTGTTTTGTGGAACTGGCTGATGGATGGTGTATCCCGCCGGTCTGTTGCACAAATCACTTCACAAAACGACTGTGGAACGCGGTACGTTTGCTACCGTGCGGGTGATCGAATTTATGAAAATGGTTCCCGTGCCGATGGGCTTTATACAATAGTTTCTGGATCAATACGCATTACAAGCACCAACGACGAGACTGGATCGGAAGAGAACCGTATTCTGGGTGAAGGTGAGCATTTTGGAGAACTTATACTCTTAGGTGCAACCCGGCGTATCGCTACAGCAGTTGCAGTTGAGGACACGAAGGTTTTGGTTGTTACACGGCAAGAATTTTTGAAATTATCCGAGGGTCTACCATTTTTTAATAACTATTTTTCAGAGCATCTAAAGGCCTCGGGTCTTGGAGATAAAATAGTGTTGACGAAATGAGACTTACTGTATGGTGCTTTGGGTTAAATCACCCAGAGTAGCCTCATCTGACTGCGCCAGTAATCCGATGCCAATTCTCATTCGTCTGAAAGCACCGGCCCATACTTTTCATGTATGGATTTGGGCTAAAATAGTCATATGATTTAATTTAATTGACCACATCAAATCGGGTAAATATCAGGCCTTCAATTTATTTGTTGGTGCTGGCGCTTGGCCATCATAGCCGCCCCAGACCGACTGATCGTAATTGATTACTGATCCGGTCAACATGCCGCTGTCTTCAGATGCCATCCACAAGACTGCTCGAGCCACCTCAGCTGGGTCAAGGAGCCGGCCAAAGGGTAAACCTGCCTTTGCTTTTTCTTCCCAACTGGGGTCACCTGTCTCCGCCAATTGCAAGCTACGTTCGTTGGCGGATGCCATCCAGCCGATATTAAGTTGGTTCACATGTATACGGTTGCGCATGAGTGCGTAGCCAGAGTTTCGGGTTAGTGTGGCGAGAGCAGATTTGGAGGCGCAGTAAGGCGCTATAAAAGGTTGGCCTGTCAATTCTGACGTGGACCCAATATTTACAATACGCCCCTCACAGCATTCCCGTTCCATTATGTTTACAGCGTCTTGCATTAAAAAGAAGGGTGCGCGTACGTTAACTGCAAACATCCTATTAAATAACTCGGGTGTCGTGTTTAACAGATTACCGCGCTCCGTCATTCCAGCTGCGTTTACTAAAATATCAACGCGTCCAAATTTAGTATCTGCAGCTGGAATAACGCGACGGACGTCCGATAGATCTTCTAAATCGGCGGTTACCATAATGGTGGGTACTTTGGTTTCAAGCTCAATATTTTGAGCAACTAGTTGGCCTTTTTTGGTACCTCGGCCGATTAGGACTAGCCCCGCGGCACCAGCGCGCGCGAATTGTTGAGCGATTGCTGCGCCAAGGCCCTGTGAGCCACCAGTTACAACTGCGATTTTTCCATCAATTCGGTTCATTGCTGTGACCTCGTTTATGTTTGGAAGCGTATCTTTATTGATTTCCACAAATACCATAAAAAAGGGGCCGATCATCTAGATCCGGCCCCTTAAATTTGTCAAAGGTGGCGCCGGCTATTGCATTATCATGCCGCCATCAATCATGATTAGTTGGCCGGTCATGTAATCCGAGTCCGAGCTGGCTAAGAAACCTGCTGTGCCCACCACATCTTCTGGATATGAATATCGCTTCATGAGGATCATGTTTTCTGCCAAGGAGTCCATGGACTGGCCTTCTTTTTCAAATTTCCCAATTTCAACGAGATCCTTGTCGAGCTGTTCCCAGAGTTCTGTGCGCACAACGCCAGGGCCATATCCGTTCACGGTGATATTGTGGTCCACCAAGGCTTTCGCACCGCCGGTAATCAGTGCGAGGGTGGCATGTTTCGAGCATGAGTAGGGAATTACATCGTCAAAGGCGGCCCGCGACAAGATCGATCCTACATTTATTAATTTATAAGGCCCTGCTTCTGGCCCCTGTTTGATCATTTGGCGCGCCGCTTCCTGCATGCCGAACAGCTGGCCTTTGGCATTCACGTTCATGATGCTGTCCCAGTTGTCCTCATCAATATCCATGAAAAACTTGGGCTTGTTAATACCGGCATTCAGCAAGGCTACGTTCAGCGAACCGAACGCTGCAACGGTGGCGTCGACTGCGGCGGCATTGTCGGCGCGGCTGGTTACGTCGAGTTTGACGGCGATGGCCTTTCCATTTCCGGCTGCATTTATGCGCATCGCCACTTCTTCAGCACCCGCAAGATTTACATCGCCAAGGCAGACATTGGCGCCTTGCGCTGCGTAATATTCACCAATGGCGGCGCCCATACCCTGAGCTGCGCCTGTTATAAGGCAATTCTTTCCATTTAGGCGGTTCGGGTCCATTAGTTTCTCCAATTCATCTCAAATCCAATTTGACATTCCCAACTGAACGCGGCCGATGGAATCGCCAAAATATCCAAATTGAGTCAAACCTGTCCAAGTTGGACAAACATGCCGTTATAAAAGTACACAAGATTTGGGACGTTCTTAGCGCGATGTTGAATCAAAACGATTCATCTAAGGGAGGAAGCTATGAATAATTTTACAAAACTATATCGCTCATTTGCTGCTGGGGCTGTTGCGCTAACGATGACTGCCACTTCTGCTTGGGCAGAAGGATCTATCGTGTCGTTTAACGGTCCGGCCGGCGAAGCCTATATTGGCAAGTTCATCAAGGGTATTAAGGCGACTGCAGAGTTGAAAGGGTTTGACATAAAAGTCTTTGAAAACCAATTTAACCAAGCTGAGCAAGATCAGCAAGTTCAACAAGTTTTGGCTGCCGGTCAACTGCCAGACGTTTTTATTTGGTGGCCATCTGACGCCGTGGCGGGATTGGGCTCGCTGAGAGCGCTGGCAAAGACTGGTGTGCCAGTATTAAAGATCAACCAGCTGCCAAATGATCAAGATAAGCAATATATCTTCGGCTATGCTGGTCCGGATGATCGTCTGCGGGCGCGAAATGCTGGCTATATGATGCGTGAAGCCGCCGCGGCTAAAAAGGCTGCCGGTGGTACTGGCTTTAACGTACTGGCCTTGTCATACCCTCACAGCTATGGTGGTTATGATTTGTCCATTAATGCGTTTAAAGAGGCAATTGCCGGTTCCGACTTGACTATTATCGGTGACGTGGACGAAGGTTTTGGCCAAGCGAATGGCTATAAGGGCGCGGCAAAAATGATCGCAGCGCTTCAAGGCCAAAGTATCGATTTCGTATATGGTATGGACGACGCAATCCTAACGGGTGGCATAAAGGCTTTGGAAGAAGCTGGTATGGTCATGGGCCAAGACGTGATTGCTGTGGGCACTGTTTGTAACGGTGACAAGCAGTTGATCGAAGAGGGTAAGCAATTTGGCACAACGTTGCAATCTCCTTTGCATGAAGGGCAACTTGCGATCAAATTGGTGGAAGAGTACTTGGCAACAGGCAAGTTGGAAAACTACATCAACTTTACACCAAACCCATCGGTCACCAAAGAGACCATTGAAACGACTGCTCTGCGCGGTTTTGATGGCAAGCTCTACAGCATCGAAGAACTTTGCTCTGGTGCATGGTAAGTTTCCATAAAAAGCCTTTCAGGCATTAAAACATGACCAGAAGCAAAATCCCTTTGCTTCTGGTTTTCTTCCGCTAAATTTCATGCATCGGAATATCCACATGCAACCGCTCTTAAAGTTAACAAACATCAAGCGCTCTTACGGTGCCATTCAAGCCCTGAAGGGGGCGAATTTTGAAATCATGCCTGGGGAGGTGATTGGGCTGGTTGGAGAAAATGGTGCTGGAAAATCGACGATGGTCAAGATCATCAGTGGTTTCGACAGTGGTTTCACTGGCGAATATGAATTGAACGGCGAGGCTTTGCATTTCAGCAGCCCGATTCAGGCCGAGCGAGCGGGGATTGCCGTGGCTCAGCAAGAACTCAGCCTCATCAAAACGATGAGTGTGGCAGAGAATATTTTTCTTGCCGGTGATAAGGTTCCAACATTCGCGACGAAACGAAGCCTGTCCAAAATGGCCAAACCCTTTTTAGAAGAGGTTGGTTTGGGACATATTGATCCTAGTATTTCGACCGATCGCCTATCTGTTGGCGAACAACATTTGATCGAAGTCGCGCGTTTGCTGGCACACGATCCACAATTGCTGATTTTGGACGAACCGACCGCCGCTCTGGGCGAGTCTGACTCTATTCGCATATTGGACATGGTGAACCGCCTCGCAAAACGCGGAAAATCTATCGTTTATGTCAGCCACCGCATGGATGAAATTTTTAAAATTTCAAACCGCATCATTGTCTTGCGTGACGGTGAAAGCCAAGAGCCGCGACAAGCAGCTGACTTGGATGTGAACAGCTTGGTTGAGTTAATGCTTGGGCGCGAGTTGAATAATATGTTCCCAGCCCGAGTTGCTAAACAACCGGGCGGCGTGCCGATGATGAAGGTGCAGGACCTGTGGCCAGACCGCTTCTTAGAGCGGATCTCTTTTGATATATACCCTGGTGAAATCCTCGGTCTAGCAGGTCAGCTTGGCAGTGGTACTGGGGACATCCTAGCTGCAATTGCGGGTGCGACACAGACCCGTGATGGCAATCTTGTTTTTAAAGGTCGCAATTTCCTGCCAAAGACTCCCAAAGAGGCCATTGACGCTGGGATTGCCTATTGCTCGGATGACCGCAAACATGACGGATTGTTTTTGGGCCGTCCCATCTCTGACAACCTTTCGTCGGCTGCGCTTAAACGCATCTCTACTTGGGGCGTGCGATCTGACCGCTCTGAGCTGGAAATGGTCACAGAAAATGCTGTTAAATTCACTGTAGATCCTGCGCGGCTGCCGCAAGAAGCTGGCGTTTTGAGCGGCGGCAACCAGCAAAAAGTGGCTCTTGCTAAATGGCTAGCCATCAATCCAGACATTATCCTTGTGAATGAACCGACCCGCGGGGTGGATGTCGGTGCGCGGGCTGAGATTTATCAAAAATTGCGCGAGCTGGCTGACGAAGGCGCCGCAATCGTCGTGGCCTCAACAGACATTCAAGAAATCACAAATCTACCGGATCGGGTGATCACGATTTACCGTGGTATTCAAGTTGGCGAAATTGCATTGGAAGACATGACCGCCGCCGCGATTTTAAAAGAAATCACTGATCCATTCGATGAAACAGGCTTGCAAGAGGGGCAAACGGTATGACCAGTGCAACCACAACAAATAATCCAAATTTTGTTCAGCGCCTTGCCCGCGATCATTCTCCTTTAGTAATAGCTTTGGTTTTGATTTTTATGGCAGTGTGCATCATAGGTGCAGCGACGGCGCCTAACTTTCTGACTTTGTTCAATTTCAAAACCATCATTCGCGATGCCGCCATTGTGGGCATTATGGCCATTGGCCTGACTTTTGTAACACTCTCGGGCAATTTCTTTTTGCTGTCGATGAAGGAGACCGCGGCTTTGGCCATTATCGCTTTTGCAACTTGCATGGCGGCGGGCCTTGGTTTTCCGATGTCCTTTTTAATCACAATGGCCATCGCCACTGTTGCCGGCGCTGTACAAGGCCTGTTAATTGGTCTGGGGGGCAACCCAATCGTTGTGACCCTCGGGGCGGCTGGACTGTTCTTTGGAATCGGCAGTTGGTGGAGTGACAACCTTGTAGTCTCCTTCCGGCGGCCTCATGGTGCGGAGTGGTTGGGGACGGGCTCAACCTTTGGTTTGCCCAATATCACCATTGCTTTTGTAATCATTGCAATCGTTGCAGAGCTGGTTCTGCGTAAAACAAGTTTTGGACGCCAAGTTTATCTGATCGGTGCCAATCGCGCGGCTGGAAGAGCCACCGGGCACGAAAATTTCGCAATGGCCATCAAGGTATGTATTATCGCCTCAGTCTGTTCGGCCTTTGTCGCCGTGGCCTTTTCGGCGCAAGTCTCGAGCGCGCATGTGAATTATTTCTCATCTGAATTCGGATCTTCTGGCGATATGACTATTATGGTCATTGCGACGGTCATGGTGGGAGGGAACTCAATCATGGGGGGCTACGGATCGACGCTGCGCTCCAGCCTTGGGGCTGTATTCATTTCAACCGTTGATAACATGATGGTGCTTCACGGCTTTAATAGCGGTCCGCGTGTATTGGCCGTCGGATTGATGATTGTCTTTAGCATTATGGTGTTCGCCCTTGTGCGCCGTGGTAGCCGAGCAGAAGAATAGGAATTAAGACAATGACAAAACTCAAAAATTGGATTGTTTCAAATCCGGATCTCGCTTTTGCAATATTGCTAAGTGTTTGTGTATATGGCTATTTTGCCATGACCAATGAACTTTTTGCCACTCATCGCACCGGATTTGCCATTATGGAACGTTTTGCGGTCCTCGGTTTGGTTGGCTTGGCCCTGACGCTTTGCATAATTGCTGGAGAAATTGATCTTTCAATTGGATCAAATGCGGCGCTGGCCGCTGTGATAACGGTGCGGTTTACCGACAGTCTGGGCGCGCCGACATCTCTGATGATTGCGTTGATAGTCTCCACTACGATCGGGATGATTCAAGGATACTTTATCGCCTACCTGCGGGTTCGCGCGATTGTGTTGACCGTCGGAACGCTCATGCTTTTGCGTGGCGTTGCTTTGTTTGCGGCGGAAGAGAAAACCGTTATGCTAACTGATTTTCGTGTTCCAGATTTCATTTCAACAAAAATGCTGGGGTATTTTTCGCCGGCCAGCTTGCTCGTACTTGCAATGTTCATACTGGTAGCTTTGTTCATGAATTTCACCAAATATGGACGCGAAATTTACGCCATTGGTGGCGCCCGTAAGGAAGCTGTTGCAGCAGGTGTGAGCCTAAAACGACCGATGATAATTGTCTTCGCAATTTCAGGTCTTTGCGCCGGATTGGGCGGGGCCATCATTGGTCTTCGTTCGGGTACAGCGCAGGCATTGGGCCTGCAGTATGTTTTGCTGGCTGGAACTGTGGCAGCTTTTATCGGCGGTGTAAGTATCCTCGGCGGTAAAGGCGGTGTTATTGGTGCGGCCATCGGCACACTAACCGTGAACTTCCTCAATACAGGACTGGTCTTCAATGTGACACCGGCATTCATGGTGCAGCTCTACCTTGGTATTTTGTTGATTGTTGTGATTATGTTTCAAACTGGCTCGCGCGTTTTTGATGAGAGTCAGCGGCGCAAACAGATCTTGGCAGATACAGATCGTATGGCAAAACTTTTGACGACGAGGCGACAGAGGATCCGATCTGGATAGCTATTTGTCCAATTTGGACATTTTAACTTGATCCTTTGGCTCTAAAATTATCTAACGTGGTGTCCTGAACAGCTTGGGGCGCCACATTGTCATATTCCAAACATAAAAACCGTCCAGAAGGTCCGTTTGAGACCCAAGATCGCGGGTATAGTTTTGGTGCTTCGAGCGAGGAAATGTCTAGATTTCTTGATTTTGTAGAACAGCTAGATCAAGAAACGCGTCGCGCATTGAGCATAAAAACAGGCTATGACGAAACACAGCTTTTCGTATCGCTATTGCGCAATCACCTTGAAGGCAAGTTGACGACCAGTTCTTCTTTGGCGCAAAGCTCTGGACTGACCTACGGCACGGCCATTCGAGCCATCAGTGACATTGAAAAACGTGGGTTGATAATTCGGCGGATTCGGACGGTCACGGGCAAGAGCTTTTCGCTGCATCCTTCGGACAAGTTGATCCAGGAATGGCAGGAATACGCACGGCGGGTGCATTCGCTCATCGGTAGTACGGTCGGGCTGTCGATGGCTGGACAGGGAGGTGGTTATTTTTATGGTGCGTCCTATCAACGGGGCAATGTCATTAATCCGCCAAGCGTGCTCTCCAGTAAATTACCACTGCAAAGAGAGCTTAGAATTCTGGTACATGCGGACCCAACTTTCTTGGCAATGCATGTTCTTAAAAAACAATTTGAATCCATTTTGGGCGTACCAATTCAAAGTCGCGCGCTCTCCATTGACCGGCTCCGCGAAGAGATCATCAGAAATTCAAACAGTGAGAGGTCATCTTATGACCTAATCGCGTGTGACTTGCCATGGTTTGGCGAAATGGCCCAGGCGGGTCGTTTTCTGCCGGTTGATAATCTAATTGCGAAATCTAGTTTTGACACCTCCGATTTTCATCCCGAGGCGATGGCGAGCGCGCAATACAAGGGAGAACAATTTGGTATTCCAGTTCAGACCACACCAGATTTGCTGGTCTGTCGTCAGGATTTGCTCAATGAGTTTGGTTTGGATGTACCGCGCACAGTGCAAGACACTCTTTTAGCGGCTAAAACCTTTCACAGCCGGGTGCGGAATATGTCTGGTATCGCGTGGAATGCAGCGCGAGGAACACCACTTGGCCATTCGTTTTTGTTCAGCATGGCGGCTTTTGGTCAGCCGGCGATCAACTTGAGGGCGACAGCAAACGGTTTTGATGGCGTGAATGTCGAGGGTGAAAACTTCCGGCCGATGTTCAATACTCCTGCTGCCCGTGACACGGCTGCCTATTTGCTTGAATTGCTGAGCTTCTCTCCAAGCAATATTTTGAGTATGTCGTGGTATGAGCGCGCACGGGCCTATGCAGATGGTGAAGTCGGCATGGCCTATTGCGCGACACTTTTGGCACCAATGTTTGAGCTGAATCCAGCTTCCCCAGCGCATGGCGTGACAGAATATTTGCCCCTTCCATCGGGATTGAACGCGAGACCTCTGGCACCTCTGGGTGGATATGCTTTGGCGATACCTTCCAATGTAGCTGAAAATAGAATTGATCCAATTTGGACAGCTTTGTCGTCGCTTTCATCTGCTCAGGCGATAAAGCTGTATATAGAGAATGGGAGCTTGGTTTCACCGCGATTTAGCGTCAGCATGGACCCTGAAGTGAGCAAAATTTCACCGGTAATTTCCAAGGTGGATGAAATGGCGCGTTTCGGTGTTTTGCAGATGTGGCCGCGGCCGCCAGTTCCAGAAATCTCTAACATTATCGCCATCGTTGGTGAGGAAATGCACGACATGTTGGTCGGTGTTAAGTCCATCGACGAAGCTTTGATGAATTCACAAAACCGCGCCGATGCGTTGATGCGCCGGCGCGGGCATTATTAGCCTTCGCTCGTCGAGGGTGCCGACCCTCAAAGGAGACTTCCATGTCAGAACGTCCGGGCAATGCCTTAATGCCGAACTTACTCACCCCGATGGATCTTGAGCCTAATTGGGAATGGCGCGATAAGCTGCCAGCGCATGGGCATATGTCGGTTGATTTCGAGCGTCGTATAGATCACGATAGGTTGCGCCGCTACCGCCTGGCGCGAACACGCCAGTCTTTGCAAAACTCGAATGCTGGCACTTTGCTCTTGTTTGATGTCAACAATATTCGCTACGTCTCGGCGACCAAGATTGGCGAATGGGAACGGGACAAGATGTGCCGGTTTTGCTTGCTGACCGGTGATGACAGCCCCTACGTTTGGGATTTTGGTTCAGCGGCTGAGCATCATAAACGGCATTCAGATTGGCTCGAACCTAGCCATTGCTTGGCCGGTGTTGTTGGTATGCGTGGGACCATTCCGCCAGAATTTGGCTTAATGAAAAAATATGCCAAGCAAATCGCTGGATTAATCCGCGATGCAGGTATGGCTGACATGCCCGTTGGTGTGGATTACGCCGAAACCGCAATGTTCCACGCATTGCAGCAGGAAGGCCTCAACGTGGTTGATGGTCAGCAAATCATGTTGGCAGCTCGTGAGATCAAAAACACCGATGAGATCCAACTATTGACCCAAGCGGCAGCGATGGTGGATGGCGTGTACCACATGATCTACGAGGAACTAAAGCCAGGCATCCGCGAAAATGATATCGTCGCCCTGTCGAACAAGATGCTTTATGAGATGGGATCGGACGACGTTGAGGCTATCAATGCTATTTCAGGTGAGCGCTGCAACCCGCATCCGCACAACTTCACTGATAGGTTGATCCGCCCAGGCGATCAGGCATTTTTTGATATTCTGCAATCTTATCAGGGCTACCGCACCTGTTATTACCGAACCTTCAATGTTGGCCGCGCAACGCCGTCGCAGACAGATGCTTATACAAAGGCCCGCGAATGGATTGATGCGTCGATTTCGATGATCAAACCGGGTGTTACCACCGATAAGGTTGCAGCGGTCTGGCCAACAGCGCAAGAGTTAGGGTTCGCGAATGAAGATCAGGCCTTTGGTCTGCAATTCGGTCATGGCCTTGGCTTGGCTCTCCATGAGAGGCCGATAATTAGCCGTGCTGTTTCCATGGATCACCCAATGGAGATCAAAACCGGTATGGTGTTTGCCTTGGAAACCTACTGCCCCGCCACAGATGGCTATTCGGCAGCGCGGATTGAAGAGGAAGTCGTTGTGACGGAAAATGGCTGTGAGGTCATTAGTCTATTCCCCGCAGAAGAACTTCCAATTGCCAATCGGTACTAACCCCTCCAACTGCTTGGACCAGCACTCTGGTCCAGGCCATTTTAACGAGAACCAGACTATGAGCCCAACTAATCCGAAGAATAATAGCGACGAATACCTGCGTATGTTTCGTCAAATGGTGCGGATCCGCTGTTTCGAAGATCAGGCCAATCAGCTGTACCTCTCCGCCAAAATGCCGGGCCTGACCCATATGTATTCGGGAGAGGAGGCCGTGGCTGTTGGGATTTGTGAAGCATTGAAGGTCACTGACAAAATAACCTCAACTCATCGCGGACATGGGCATTGTGTGGCTAAAGGTGCAGATTTTAAACAAATGTTTTGTGAACTTTTGGGTAAAGAAGAGGGTTATTGCCGCGGCAAGGGCGGCTCGATGCATATTGCCGATCAATCCAACGGGAACCTTGGTGCGAATGCGATTGTTGGTGGCTCTATGGGGATTGCCACAGGTTCGGCGCTCTCGGCCAAACGTTTGGGGCGTGATGATGTCACCGTCTGCTTTTTTGGAGATGGAGCGACAGCGCAGGGCTTGATGTATGAGGTGATGAATATGGCGGCGCTTTGGACGCTTCCGGTCATTTATGCGTGTGAAAACAATGGCTATTCTGAATATACCCGTACGGATGAAATTGCTGCTGGCTCCATCACCGCCCGAGCCGAAGCCTTTGGGATAGAGGCCTTCAAAGTTGATGGTCAAGATGTCTTGGCCGTTAATGATTTGGCGCAAAAATTGGTGGCGCGCTGCCGCAAGGGCGAGGGACCGTTTTTTATTGAACTCGAAACCTACCGGTATCATGGACACCATGTGGGCGATATTAACCGTGAATATTATCGCGCTAAAGATGAAGAAAAACAATGGCATGAGACTCGAGATCCTATCAAAAATTTTGGCAAATGGTTGACCGACGAAGGCCTCAGCACCCAAGAGGACTTGGAAGCAATTCAAGCTGAAATCAAAGCTGATGCGGCCACCGCCGTCGCCTATGCGCTTGAGGCAAAATATCCAGATGCGACGGAAGTCGATATGCATGTATTCGTGGAGACCGCATAATGCGTGAAATAACTCTTTCCACCGCAGTTAATGAAGCGATCGCGGAAGAAATGCGCCGCGATGAGACAATCTTTCTGATTGGCGAAGATGTTGCAGAAGCGGGTACGCCGTTTAAGATCACATCAGGTTTGGTTGAAGAATTTGGCACGGATCGGGTGATTGACACGCCCATTGCCGAGCCGGGATTTATGGGCATTGCTGTGGGCGCTGCGATGACCGGTAGCCGGCCAATTGTGGATCTGATGTTTGGCGATTTCATATTTTTGATTATGGATCAACTGTGCAACCAGGCTGCAAAAACCCACTATATGTCAGGCGGTAAGCTCAATGTTCCCCTGGTTTTGCGCACCAATATGGGCGCCACACGGCGCTCTGCGGCGCAACACAGCCAGTCTTTGCACGCGATCGTGGCTCATATTCCTGGTCTCAAAGTTGCCATGCCGTCATCGGCTTTGGAGGCCAAAGGCCTTCTAAAAACCGCTATTCGTGACAATAACCCGGTGGTAATTTTCGAAGATAAGTTGATGTATCAAGATAAGGCCGAGGTGCCCGAGGGGGAATTGCTCATCCCGTTTGGTGTTGCCAACGTCAAACGCGAAGGTTCGGATATAACACTGGTCGGCACCTCCTCTATGGTGCAGGTGGCTGAAAAAGCGGCCGAAATTCTTGCCGCAGAGGGCATAAGTGCAGAGGTTATCGACCCGCGGACCATCGTGCCTTTGGATATGGATACAATCAATACCTCTGTGCGGAAAACCAGCCGCTGTATCGTGATAGATGAGGGCCACCAATCTTTCGGAATCACCTCAGAGATCGCTTCCCGGATTATGGAACAGTCATTTTATCATCTAGATGGACCAGTCATTCGCATGGGCGCTATGGATGTACCTATTCCGTTTTCACCAGCGCTAGAGGATATAACGGTGCCAACGCCAGAAGGCGTTGTTGCGGTCGCCAGGAGACTGATGGCTGGAGAGATGATTAATGTCTCATGATGTGATCATGCCGGCGCTGGGCATGGCGCAAGACAGCGGCCTTCTCGTGAGTTGGTTCAAACAGTCCGGGGATGCGGTTGCGATCGGGGACGCGCTTTTTGAAGTGGAAACGGATAAGGCCACTATGGAGGTAGAGGCTCAACATGCGGGTTTCCTGACTCAAGTTGCTGCTAAGTCCGGCGATGAGGTGCCGGTGGGGCAGGTGATTGCAGTCATCGCGGCATCGCAAGATGCGGCGGTGCCTATTGCTTCGGTGGCCGAGGAACAGCCGCCGCAATTTGCCGCAAAGGAAGACGCGCTTCCCGAAGGACAATCTATCATCATGCCCGCACTTGGCATGACACAGGATACTGGACTTTTGGTCAATTGGCTAAAGCAGCCTGGGGATGCGGTATCGGCGGATGAGGTTCTCTTTGAAGTTGAAACAGATAAGAGCACCATGGAAGTCACCGCAGGCGTTGACGGCTTCGTTGCTGCCCTCCTCGCAGCGGCTGGGGAAGATGTGCCCGTGGGCCATGATGTTGCTATTATCAGCTCTGCAAAACCTGAAACCCTTATGCAACGTACGCGCGGCGACGTACCAACACCGGCAGCTGCGCCGTCTTTGCCGGCCACGCAATCGCCGGTGGCACCGCCACCTGGAGATCTCAAACGCACGGAAAAAAGGCAGCTTCAACCCAAATCTAGTCGCATTCTGGCATCCCCCAAAACGCGCCGTTTGGCGTATGAGCGTGGGTTGGATTTGCAAAAATTGGTCGAGGCCGGCCATGTCCAGCCCTACCATGTTTCAGATCTAGCGGCGCTTCAAAACATATCGGCCGACACCCCTGTGTCTATTGCTGCGCCGGCCTTGCGTCGACTGACCGCAAAGATCAGTGCTGTACCGTTTGGTGAAATTATGTCTTTTGTCTCAGAAAAGTCTTCTGGCCCAACCGCTGGTGCCGTTATCTCTGGTCTTGCCGCTGGCGCATGGGCGTCTGGCGGCTCGGATCTAATTGTTGCGTATCGGCATTTTTCGACAACTCAGCTCTTCAGCAATCCTCACGGTATTGGGTTGGGCAAGGCTCTGCCAGATCAGGCTAATGTTGAGGCGCAACTCCTTATTAATGATTTGCGCCAATCTGCGATCAGTTCGATTGAAAATTGTTCGGATGGGTTGCCAACGCTCACCATCCTAAGCCAAGGAGACCAATTTTCGTTCACATTCGAATGCGGCGCAGGCCAAATAAGTGCTGATGCAGCCCTTTCTTTTCTAACTGAATTCGCAGGTCGGATGGAGCAACCGCTTCGCCATTTGCTTTGATCTAAAAGGTATGAACCATGGACTATACGAACCTCTATATTAACGGACTTTGGCAGGAAGGCTCAGGTCAAGAGCGTTTCGATGTGCTCAACCCGGCCACAGAGGAGCTTATTGCCTCCGTAGCCTCTGCCGATATCGCAGACGCAGACGCGGCGTTGGATGCGGCCGAAGCTGCCATGGTGATATGGGCTGCGCAAACACCGAGGCACAGATCAGAAGTCCTGAGAAGAGCTTGGGAGTTGATGACAGCGCGACTGGAAGAATTTGCGCGGTTAATCACCTTGGAAAATGGAAAAGCTCGGGCTGACGCTATGGGCGAGGCGGCCTATGCAGCAGAATTTTTTCGCTGGTTCGCCGAGGAAGCTGTCCGAGCTGATGGGATGATCACCCATGCGCCCGCGTCCGGTGCAAGGATACTGGTGCAGCATAAGCCTGCAGGTCTGGCCGTACTGGTCACCCCGTGGAATTATCCGGCTGCGATGGGGACGCGGAAAATTGCTCCGGCTTTGGCTGCCGGCTGTGCTGTAATTATCAAGCCGGCCTCTGAGACACCTTTGACCATGCTGGCCTTGATGCCACTCCTGGAAGAGGCGGGCGTGCCAAAAGGTTTGGTCAATGTGCTGCCATCGCGCAAAACCGGCGCATTAGTGGATCATATGTTGCATGATCCGCGTGTGCGAGTTGTCAGTTTCACTGGATCCACAGGCGTTGGCCGCAAATTGCTGCATTCAGCTGCGGATCAAGTATTGAAACCCGCCATGGAGTTGGGAGGCAATGCGCCATTGATTGTCTTTGAAGATGCAGATTTGGATCTCGCTGTAGAAGGTACGATGCTGGCCAAAATGCGCAATCTCGGCGAGGCTTGCACGGCTGCAAATCGCATTTATGTTCATGCAGACATCGCAGAGGCCTTCACGGCCAAACTGACCGCCGCGATGACTGCGTTGAAGTTAGGCGATGGGACAGACCCGACTGTCGATGTGGGGCCTTTGGTCAACGCCGACACCCGCGATAAAGTGGCAGCTTTTGTTGCTGATGCTGTCGCGAAAGGTGCGAAAGTCGAATGTGGGGGAGTTAAACCCGAAGGAACGGGCTTTTATTACCCACCGACGGTTCTGTCGAATGTTTCCGAAACGTCCGATTGTGTGCATGATGAAATTTTTGGCCCCGTGGCCGCACTGCAGCTTTTTACCAATCAAGAAGACGTTATTCGCCGCGCCAATGACACGGAATATGGGCTGGTGGCCTACGTATTTTCTGAGAATATGAAGCGCGCTTTGCAGGTTTGTGAGCAGTTGGATTATGGTATGGTAGGGCTTAACCGCGGCTTGGTATCTGATCCCGCCGCGCCTTTCGGCGGCACAAAGCAATCGGGCCTAGGGCGCGAAGGGGGTCATGAGGGCATGCTGGAATTCATGGAAACGCAATATATTTCAGCGAGCTGGTGAGGCTGTGATGTCTGATATTATAGCGGCCCCCTCCGTGCGGGTTTTGGCTCAAAAGCAGGGCGTTGACTTGGAAGTCTTGGCGCGCACACTCGGCCGGCAAACCCTCACTCGTGAAGATGTTTTACAAACAACAAAATCCGTGGTGGCAGCGGCGCAACCGTCACATTGGGATGTGGATCACAGCCAATTTGGCCCGGTGACAGAAGAGCCAATGAGCCGCTTTAAACAGATAACTGCGGAAAACCTCGCTGCGGCCAATCAAATGATTCCACAGGTCACGCATCATGACCGGGCGGATGTCAGCGCCATTGAAGCCTTTCGCAGCGATCTAAAACCTGAGGCCATGGCCCGAAATATTAAGCTGACGGCCTTAGCCTTTCATGTGAAGGCTTTATCGCATGCTCTCCGTGATTCTCCGCGTTTCAATGCGTCCCTGACCCCTGACGGAAAAATGCTGGTACTCAAGGGATATGTGCATATCGGTATCGCTGTGGACACAGAATATGGGCTAATGGTCCCAGTAATTCGAAATGTGGACGAGAAGGGTCTGTGGCAAATTGCTTCAGAGATTTTCGACCTGGCCAAACGGGCACAGGCGCGAAAGATAAAACCTGAAGAGATGGGCGGGGCTTCGATGACAATTACTAATCTTGGCGGTATCGGAGGATTGGCCTTCACGCCGATTGTGAACCCACCTGAAGTGGCTATTCTGGGATTGACCCGCACAGAAATGACACCGGTTTGGAATGGGGAAGCCTTCGCACCAGTGCCAATGGTGCCTCTGGATCTCAGCTATGATCACCGGGTGATTAACGGCGCAGAAGCTGCTCGTTTTGTGGCTCATCTCGCAGGTTTGATCGCGGATCCGCGGAAGTTGCTTGTGTGATGGACCGTCTGAAGGTCTTGAACTACTTCCCTAAAAGGTGACCGAGAAGGAGGCAAACGTGATTGAAACGATATACTATGGATTTTTTATGGGCTTAGGGGCCACCTTGGCTATGGATCTCTGGGCGGTCATTCAACATCGCATCTGGAATTTACCATTGCCAAATTGGGCGATGCCGGGGCGTTGGTTCGCCCATCTCTTCAAAGGTCAGGTTTTTCATCGAGATATTACGCAAGCTAAAGAGGTTCCAAGTGAACTGCTTTTAGGCTGGCTGTTTCACTATGGGGTTGGTGTTGCATATGGCATATTGTTTCTGCTCATTGTGGGAACGGAGTGGCTGGTCAACCCCGGGTTTTTGTCGGCTTGGATATTCGCATTGGTTACGATCGCAGCGGGTTGGTTTATCCTCCAGCCAGGAATGGGCCTAGGCTGGGCGGGTAAAAATACACCGGCGCCGTGGAAAACCAGAGGTCTTGGATTGGTCGCTCATACAATTTTTGGTCTGGGCTTGTGGGGATCTGGCTTATGGCTTGGCTAGGAAGTTCAAAACTCAAATTATTGGGTGTGGACAGGAGAGCTGTTTAGAAATGAATTTGCTGCTGTCACGGATAATTTTCTTGGAATTATTGGGGCTACTTTGTAACCTCGCCTAATGACAAACCACCCCCCATTCCGCTACTTTAAAACCAGCCCTGAAGCCACCCGACTTGCAGTCATGCTGTATGTTCGGTTCCCACTTTCGCTTCGCAATGTAGAAGACCTTCTTCATGAGCGGGGCGTTGGCGTAAGCCATGAAAAAGTCTGGTTCTGGTGGAGCTACCAAAAATAAAGGCTTCCCGCGGGAGAAAGGAAAGCCTTAGGTCGATTTCTGCTCGTTTCGACGGCGTTTTTGCCCGCCTTGTGCTATGAAAGCGATACTTTCAGAATGTTGGCAATAAATTTAATTCTGCGTTCGGTAATAAGCAATTTTTTGCCTTTCGAAAAAAAATATCTTAAACTCGTAATCTACTGCATATCTTGCCTTCATTTTTGCATAATTTGATCATCAAGTCCGCACTTAGGCACTATCAGATTATACTTACTTGAAGCGGGCAGGGCGACTTTATAGGTACTTATCACAACATGATATGCTGGACGCATCACAGATTTTGAGGCACATTGTGAGTGTTGAACAGGGAGTTTCTGCACTCTGTGAGTTAGAGTTTAGCGCATTTATTAGCACATCTTGATACCTATGCTTTAAGTATATGTGTTTAAATGTTTTAATAATAATACATTTCATCATAATCCGCGTGTCCGGGGTTCAAGTCCCTGTGCCGCTACCAAACTTCCAATATAATCAGTGACTTAACTTTTCGGTTGACGCATATTGTGCGTAGCACACCTCTAGCACAGTTTTTTCTAGCTTTCTGACTTTTTCTA
>ENA-OWPI01001493-OWPI01001493.1-marine-metagenome-genome-assembly--contig:-NODE-1493-length-25658-cov-11.560729_pt1 | contig 25658 bp, 16 predicted proteins | sample MGYA00238138_ERZ651775 | MGnify/ENA primary metagenome ERZ651775 (study PRJEB26906, sample SAMN06265043) | marine metagenome | isolation source: Helgoland LTER site | place: Germany:Helgoland, sampling...
TACTCGTAAGTCTGTGTGACGTACTCCTCTCTTCTTCTTTTCGTTTTCTTTTTCTTTTTCTTTTTCTTTTTTCTCGTTGCATTAAATACACTTACAACACACACACAAACATAGACACGAAAACGCGCGCGCGTCAGAGAGTAGTATAGAGATGTGAGGCGAAGAAAGAATACACATACCAGTGTACAGCAAAATACCTTCTTTATGATGTGGTTTTACAGTAGTAGTAGTAGTAGTAGTATTTTTGTGCTACCTATTGCTAGTGCTGCTGCTAGTGCTCTTTTATGAGGAGGAGTATTTAGTATTATTCTCGCAAAGTTAGTCGTCTCCTGAATCGTCGATTTCCTCAGCCTCGTCGAAGGCCTCTTGTTCTTTGCGTTCTTTTTCCAACTGCTGCTTGGATTTGATTTCCACGTTGATGAAATCGCTCGGGTCGGTAAATCCATCTATTTCGCTCTCGAAACCAAGCATATCGCCGACTCTTTGGCCTAACGCGACGACTTCGGTTTGTTTCGCGCACGCGACGGAGGAAGCGCGTTGGTCGCCGATTTCCGCGGCTTTTTCCGCGCGTAAAGCGCCTTCGAGGTACGCGGTTGCGGTTGTAGTGGTAGTAGTGGATGATGATGAAGAAGAAGAGGACGCGTTGTTCTCGTCGTCATTGTTCGTGGTAGTACTTTTCACCGATGCGGCGTTCGACCACGGGACGCTCGTGATGGTTCTTTTTATGACTTCCTCTTTCGTTAAATCGGCTTGGTCGCCGCCTTTCTTTAACACGGAATCGCACAAGGTTTTCCTGAAATCCTGCGACGCTCTGGCGATGCCTCTCCTGAATCCTAACGGCCAATTGTCCGGAGATTGTCGTCGCCATTCGGTTGCTTTTTTGTACAACTTTTGCGAGCTGGAAATCTTTCTCAACTCTTTCGCCAAGTGCGCGCTCGAATCGAACTTTTTCACGTCGACGATGCAGTCACCTTCTGGACACGGGAGGTACTCGTACACGTTCGCCGTGCCAAAATACACCGGAATAGACCCTCTCGCCAACGCCATCCATAAGTCCGCGTGAATTGCACCCGGGCAATCCGCATCCTCGCCGACGTAATAAAATAAATAATCGGACAACGCTAACTGCGTCTTGGTGAAGAAATCGATGCCGCCGGATCCCATGACTTTGTGTTCCGGTAAACCCAGCGGTTCGTTCGTGTTTCTCCGACACTCGCCGATGGAAAACACCGGGAAATGCTTGGACACTTCTTTCAAAACCTTCATTTTCGGCGCGTTGTCCGGGCAGTTCTTTCCCAACCAAGCGATGCCGGGGATGCGCGATTGCTTCGAGCGACTAAACGCTTCGTAGGAAGCCATCAAACCTTTGGTCGATATCATTTGTGGAAGCCATAAAGAGGAGGCTTTCTCGTTCCCGTGCGCGATGTAATCCACTTGAGAGAGTAATCCTTCGTTCATTAAATCCTTTCCGAACGCGCCGGGTGTTTCCAACGAGGCGTACACGTACACTTGATCCGGATTTTGCTTCGCCGGAAGTCGCCACAACGCCGCTTGTTGTTGTTGTTGAGATTGTTGTTGTTGTTGTTTTTCTTCTTGTTTTTCTCCTCGTTGGTGCAACACTACTTCTTCTTTCTCGCCTAAACTCTTTTTCTTCTTACTCTTTTTATTATTGAGCAACATTCTTCGGTTTGATTTGCTCTCCCAAAACGCCATTTGATCTTCGTAAATAGCCTCTTCGGTGAACTCGATCGGATCTTGCGCCGTTCGATTTTCGTTCTCGAGAGAACTATCGATCATGATATCTTGATTGATATCCGGCCCAAGGATATCGTTATCGAAAAAACCGAGTTTTGCCATGAGTTTAGCGCCAATCGTCGTGCCTTCTTGAGGAGGCGCTGGATTCTCTCTGCTCACGTACGCGCCTTTTAACAAAACCGATCCGGATTGAAACACTCTGACGTCCGCTTTGGCGCACTCGGGACCGGAATCGTACACAACGTTCGTGAAACACTCCCCGGCGCTATTCTTCCCTTCCGGTTTGGTTTGAATCAACGCGTCCATCCACGCGCCGGCGCCTAATCGCACGTCCCAATTTTCCATATCGTCTAAACACAAGGAAAATTTATGTTTCGAGTTTGGCACCGTGCTATCATCGACGAGATCGTCGCCGCCGCCGCCATTTATCGACGCCGCAAACGTCGCGCTCGAGTGTTTCCACTTATTATTATTACTATTCTTGTTGTTGTTCCTACTTCTCGTACTACTACTACTGCTACTGTCTTCGTCGTCTTCTTTTTCTCGTCTCCCTAACGTCCCTTCTTCTTCTTGATTTTTCTCGTACAGCGTCTCTTTATCCGCCCTGAGCGCTTCCACTAACTTATCCAACTCAATCTCCCCGTCTTTCGCCAACCACTTCTCGAACGGTTTCACTTCCTCTTTCGTCAAAATCGTTCGCGCGAACGACTTCCCGTTGCTGTATTTCGTCGTCTCCACTTTCTCCTCTTTTTTCCTCCTCTTTCCAGATTTCTCCGCAGCGAAGAAAGCGTCTTTACGCCGACCATCTTCATCTCCATTTTCATCCTCCTCCTCCTCCAAAGAATCAGAACCAGAACCAGACGTTTTCAAAAAGACACTCAAAGGTACGAGTTCGTTCGTATTTTTCATCAACGTTTCCTCCAGCATGTCCGCGTTCATCGCTCGAACGAGCGCGTTTTCCTTCGCTCGAATGTAGTGGCTTCGGTGGACAAATCCCACGCACACAAAGGCAAAAAACGCGGAGAATAAGACTAACACGAACACCGCGGAGTGCGCGAAAACATCGTGAATCGTTTTATTATTATTATTCTTCGGTCTTTGAACTTCTTGGTCTTCTTCTTCCTTTTTGGTAAACTTCTCTTTGTTTCGTACGGAGGACTCGCGTTTCTTTCGGAAACTTTCGAGGGCGGATTTCTCCTCGCGAATGTTATTTCTCGACCCCGATGCGTTTACGAGTGTGGTTAAAAGGGGATCTCTCTCGCCTCTTGGTGCTGAAAACGCCTTCATGATTCTCTTTTGATTCGAATCTAGTAAACGCGTTTAGTGATAAATCGTGCGCGTAAACGCGTTCGTTTGTGACGATGAAAATCAACCCGCGGGCCCCGAACACACAAAAAGTATTTAGGGTTTTTGATTGATACCCTAAATGTGATGTGATATATCTCTCTCTCTGTGTTATTACAACGTTCTTTTTGCTGTGGTGGTGGTGGTGGTGATGGCGCCGACCTCGACGATTGTTTTCTTTCTTTCTCGTCTTTACGTCTCTGTTGTTATGAGTAGTGTTATTGTTGCGAGTAAAGTCTCTTCGGGCCGTCGTCGGCGAATGCGTTCGCTTTGCATTTCTCCTTGGCGAAGGCGGGCGAGTTTTGTCTCGCGCTGACCTCTTTCGCGAGCTTCCACAGAACGCCTTTTCTGTTTTCGCCTTCTTTTTCTCCTACTTCGTCGTCGTCTCTGTTTGTTCTTCCGTTATTGCTTTTACTGTTATTGCTTTTACTGCTGCTTCTACTTCTAAAACTACTATCGGCGAACCAGGCGTCCAGGGAAAAAACCTGAGGAAAACGGCAGTTCAAGTCTTTACTCACGAGGTCGACGAACTCTTCAAACACGAATCGATCGGCGTATTTCAACGTCAAATCGACGATTGTTTTCGGATGGTGATTTTTAATCAGCGGCCAGATGGAGTTTTCAACCGTTTTCGCCTTGGCGGTGAGAATCCAAGACAGTTTCGTTAAACGCAATTCGTCTTTCTCCGTTTGATTGTTAAACGTGCGAACGACGTCGTAGTTGTACTCTTTCATCTTCGCGACGTCGTCGGTATCCGCGTAGCCGTTTTCCAACACCCACGGCCATAAAAAGGGCGAATGTTTTTCCGTCGTGTTGTACGCGTTAAAGTTCTCAAACGCGATTAACACGCGCTGGTTTTTCTTCACCGACTCTTCCAACGGTCGCGTCCAAAAGTTTTCCTCCTCTAAAGGGTAATACGGCACGACGAGTTCCCCTAAAGCGCCTAAAACTTCACTCGCCAACTGCTCCACGGCGTCTTCGTCCGGGTCGCCGTAAAAGTGCGACATCTCCACAATCACCACCTCCGTCTTAAACGCGTTCACGAAACTCTTGATATCTTCTAAAACGGTCACCACGTCCACCCCGACTAACGAGTGGTGTATTTTCCACGTTTTCGTATCCGGTTGCCACCCGCATCGTAAATCCAAATACCTCGCCCCCGTTCTCAGTTGTTCGAATATCGTCTGTTTCTGCGTTTTCGCCCATCGAGCGACGAGCTCGTCGATCGGAATCCCAACTGTTTTGATGATTTTCGATATACTTTGTAGCCATTCCGGTACGCCTCTTCCGCCAGAATCCGGTTGGAATTTCGAGGTTAAGTAATACGAGCCGCTATCGTGCGTGCCAGGGAAGACGAGATTGACCGGCGAGAACTTTGCGTAATTCTCTGAATCCGATTGCCAGTTCGTTGACGAATACTTTAGAGATGCCATTCGCACCGCTTCTGAAAAATCGTAATCGAGATGATCATTTTGCGTCGTCATCGTCATCGTTTTTGGCACACTTCTCGAGTGCACCACTGGGAGCGGTCGTTGGAGGATCAAAACGCACGTAAAAAGCACCGATACTGGAAGAAAGAAGCGCGTTAAATGTCCCATGATGAGATTCAATCTGAATTTTCGTGACGACTCGCGCGTCAATCGTTCCACTCTGATTTATATACTTTGGATGTGCAACTCTCTCGCGATCCTTCTCGTCGTTTGCCCCGCAACGCGCGACAAAAAGGTATAACTCTCGTCGCTTCTTTTTCGCTCGGGTAGTAAAACTGTAAAGCAACCAAAAGAACTACAAAGAAGCACTTTTAGTAGTGGGGAAACGAGAGTAAAATACAAAGCGTGGAGGAGGAGGCAAAGAGGAACTTAATTGTCCGGATTTTGTGTTTCTCTCGGAACCATCCGTTTTTCGTCAAAAATGTCTCCGTGAAAGCGAGATATATCCTTCTCGCTTCAGAGAAGCACACGACTCGCATCACGACGAATTGAGCGTATAGAGCACATCGCGCACTAAAACTGTGTTTTTGTATATTTTATAGAAACACGGAGAGAAAAAGTGGAAAGAGAGAACACGACTTTAAGAGTTGTTTTTGGGAATTTCTGGCGGCGTGAGAGTCAAGAATACGTTTGCCCATCAGTGCGAGAAGAACAACAACAACAACAACAACTCTCGCGACGAGAGCGAAAACGTATCATCACATCCTCGAAGAAAGGAGTATATTTACTACACTCAAAGTTTTACGATGAAGATGCCAACGCACGACCAAAATCCAGGCAAGAAAGCGTACTCCGGATTTGGAAATCTGATGCTCGAAAAGATGGGGTGGAAACACGGAGACGCGTTAGGCGCGAACCCGTCGAAAGGCTTGAAAGAAGCCATCTCCGTGGATATGAAAAACGATCGAGAAGGCGTCGGGAAAGAGAAAAAGGAGAGGTATAACTGGGAGGAGAAGTGGTGGGAAGGGCACTTTAAATCCGCGGCGGAGAAATTCGCGCTGGCAGTCGTCGAAGGAGGAGGTAAAGGAGGAGGAAAAGACGACGACGACGAGAGGAAGGGAAAAGGGAACACATCGAATTCGTCGTCGTCGTCGTCGGAGAGCGAAGATGAGTTCGAACGAAACGTTCGCGAAATAACCTCTGGTAATAATGTTTTGACGACGAAAGAAGAAGAACTTAAAGAAGAAAAAGGCGACGACGGCGTGAAATACAACGGGTGCCAGAAAGAGCTCGAAGTCGCGAGGGAAATCGCGAGAGAACAGAGTTCGTTTCGAGGAAGGAAAGGAAAGTTGAAACGCATCGCCGGTTTCGAAGAAGCGCAGATGAACGCTTTGTTGAAGAAACGCGGTTTTAGCCGAGAAGAGACGATCATGAACACGAATTTAGAGATTAGGGAAATTAGAAAAGCGGAGGAGAAAGACGACGACGATGAAGAACGAAAAGAACGAGAAGAGAACACGAAGAAGAAGAGACGAAAGAATTTTGAAGAGAAGAAGAAAGGCGGCGAGGCGTACGAAGGAAAACCGTCGGAAACGACGGAAAAATTTTCGTGGTGGCGCAACGCCGGATTTTCCTGGGGCGGTTTAGTCGGGAGTAAACGAGAGTTAGATCGAGACGTCGATATCAACGAGGATAATCACAAAGAGAATAATAAGAATGGGTTCACGGAGGATAAGCAGGAGGATATATTCAACCAGGCGCACCAAATGGCCTCGGCGAAAGGGTCGAGACGCGGTTTAGGCGATAAGGCCAAGCTTGGGAAGGAGTTTACGGGGACCAAGAGAAGTTTCGACGAGGACGAAGAAAAAGAAGACTTTGAGAAGAAAAAGAGGAAGGAGGAGAAGAAGATGAAGAAGAAGAAAGAGAAGAAGAAAGAGAAGAACAAGAGTAAAACGAGAGACGAGGACAATGTCGGGGAAAAGAAGAAGTCCTCGTCCAAGAAGAAGAAGTCCAAGAAGACAAAGTAACGTTAGTACTACGCGTTTAGAAGAATTTAGCTCAATGTAGCCGCGATAGAAGAAGAAGACATTATTAATTAGCGCTCGCAGACGACGAAAAAGATGATTGATTATTTATTATATACTATGATTAATCGTTTATCTAATGTTACAAGTTTAATTCTAATGCGCGGTACACTCAGCCTCTCGCTCTCTCCTCACCCTCTAATTTAACTACGGAAAGCCGATGAAAATTCTTTCGATTTTACCCCTTTTCCCGTAAGTATCCGTGTCCTCTCGCGCGTTCCCTCTCTAATTCTTTGCCCCGTCCTCCTTATACTTCTTCTGCAACAACTTTCGATACTCCTCTTGATTCGACCACAACCCCGCCGCGTGCGTATTCAGCGGCGAATCGTTATTCGGCTCTCCCAACAAACTCTGAATGGACAACAAAATCGTCCTCACGTTATACGCCGGCGACCACTGCTCTTTCAAAATATCCAAGCAAATGTTCCCGAACTGATCGACGTTCGGATGGAAACACGGGGTGGAAAATTTCACCACCGGCGCTTTAAACGGGTACTCGTTCGCGAACGATAACGTCAAGGAGTACTTCATGTTTTCGTACACCGTCCCTTTGGCGCCTTCGATCGTCCCGACCCAGCTGAAGATGTTGTCCCCATCCGGGAACGCGGAGATGCCGCTGTCCGAGGAGGTCATCAGGGACATCAGCTCCGTTTGTAATCTGTTTTTATGTGTAATAGTTGAGTAAGAGTTTCAGCACAGTTTAGTCCTCTGGCGTTTTTAAAGGTTTTCTTCGAAGTACTTTTGACATCCATCCAAAAGGGGTAACCAAAGCAAAAAAAGATAACAAAAAACCGAGAAACGCAACCACTTTACGGGAAAGAAGAAGAAAATGTGCTCCGCGCTTTCTCTCTCGGAAACGGGACGAAAGGTTTCACGCGCGAAAAAGAATGTACCTTCTCGCCACGCTCGCGCTATCCGAGCTGGAATTTTGGCTCTTATCTGATTTTGCCGTCGGCGAACCGACGGCGTGTTGCCGTTGCGTCGCGCTCGACATCTTCGATGATGAGGATGATTCTCGTTACGATTTTTTCTCTGTCGTTCTCGTTAGAAGGTCAACTTTCACGCGCGAATTGATGAAATGATTTCTCGTGATACGCGCGCTCTTGCGAAAGATACGTGCTCAAAACCAATCGAAAATTCAAATCTGCGTTCACGGTACGGCGCACAAATTGAATACTTATTCGAAGAGAGAGAGAGTTTATCTTGGTCTCGTCGTCTGCTTCTCGCTAAGAAACGCGCTAAAATGTGAGGACAAATTTGTGGTGGTTTTTTCATGGACGAATTTTTCGCAAAAGATTACAAAATGAAAGAGGAGACAAAATTTATCATCACAACGAACAAAAACACTTTTCGCGTACTCCTTTCGCCGCCGAAAAAAAACCACCGCTGCGAATACTACTGCCGAAAATATGCTTTAAGAACTATCTCTCGCTCACACAGTGCGCAAACAAGAGACCTCGCAATCAGAGGTACCGGTCAACCCGCCAAAGGCGAGCAAGTATTCTCCGGATTGACACGGGATCGTGGTTAACGTCATGCCTTCTTTACCGGTTAACGAGGAGGATTCGACGAGGAGAGACCAGGAGAGTTTTGGCGGAGAAGAGGAGGAGTTGATGTTGTTGTTGTTGTCGTCGTGGTCGTCGTCGTTCTTCTTCGTTTTCTTCTTCTTCTTCTCGGAGAACTCGGAGAAGAGCTCGGAGCAATCCAGCGAAAGCGTTTCGAGCAACGCGGATTGATTATCGCCGCCGCCGCAGATGAACATTTTGGTGCCGTCTTCGGACATAGTCGCGCAGTGACCAGCTCGTGGGGCTATTTTAATGAGCTTTTTATCGTCTTCGTCGGAGATTTCAGAGGCGACTTTTATCCATTGGTACGCGCGCGTATCGAAACAGTGCACGTCCGTATCGCTCAAGACGTTCCCGGCTGCGCCGCCGAATACGAGAAGGAAACGGCCGCATCTTCCCGCGACGTGAGATCCTCTCGCCGTAGGTGGTGCGCAAGGAACGTATGATTTTGAACGAGACGATTTTTCGCTCTCCTCTCCTTCCGTTTTAGTAGTAGTAGTAGTGAGTATCTGTCGCCACGTTTTCGTAATCAACGAAAACTCCCACAAATCGTTCAAAGGAACAGATTTCACGTTCTTCTTCGCGTCTCCAACGGACATGCCTCCGAAGACGTACACCACGTCGTCAGTTTCAAACAACGTCGCCGTGTGTCCCGTTCTCGCGCACGGTAAATCGGAAGATCCGCCAGATCCAACCGCCGCGACGTGTTGCCATTTTAACTCGTTCAGCTTTCCTCCGATGTCCGATAAATCCAACTTGGAAACCGTCATCATCATCTTCTTCTCGAAGATATTAGTACTGTTGTTACTGTTGTTGCTATCACTATTCGTATTCGTCGTCACCAACAGCGCGTCTTCGTCGCTCTTCGTGCCGATGCCTCGAAACAAGTAAATCTCTCCATCCGCGGTGGCGATCGAAGCCGCGTCCGCGCACGGCGACCCCGGCCACTTCAACTCTTTCCTCTTCCACCTTAACTCCATCAAATCCAGCGCCCAACAATCGCTCAACAATCGTCCGTCTTTATTTCCGTGCGAAATAATCAACTCTTCGCCTACTTTATGCGCTATGTGTCCGAATCTTTTCTGCGGGAATCGTTGGCGCGTGGTCGTTTCTAACTTCTTTTCTCTGCTGCTATTATTATTACTACTCTCGTTCTCGTTCGCCACCGTTGTTGTTTTCTTCATCGGTTGCGCGACAATCGTCCTCCACTCGTTCTTTTCCGGCATCTTACTCTCCAACGCGAACCTACTCTTCCCTCCTCTTCCTTTCCGCGGACTACTACTACTCCTCTCGCCGCCGCTAAATATCACCGATCCGAACGTCCGTATTCCCTCCCTCTCCGAAGACGACGACGACGTCGTCGTCCCCGTCCCCGTCGGAGGTACGAGCAACCGCATCCCAACCTGTAAATAATACTCCTCCGAGGATTCGTCCGCCATCGATAACATCTTCGCCTTCTCTTCGTACGTGCAGTTTTCAGTCATCAACTGCCACCAGTTTTGGTTGAAGTTTTCAACCTCTTCGCAATACTTCTCCATGGCGACGATTGCGGGCATGTTTGAGACCATTTTCCACGCCTCGTATCGTAAAACGCTTTCCGGGTCGTATATTCTTTGCCAAAACGTGGGTTTGAGTGCTTCCTCCTTCTCTCTCACGCCTCCAGATCGGGTCGCTTGTTCGTGCAACGCGTAGAGTAAAAGTCTGGAATCTTCGGTGATGCCTTTGGCGTTTGGAGGCGGATGGTCAGAAAACGCCGAGCAGAGGTAGAATTTTTCCGGGCAGTGGAGGAACAGATCTTGATTTCTTCGTTCTCGATCGTTTTGACGACCATTTGGTTCCATCTTGTTCCTCTTTATGATGCTGCTAAACAACGCGTAAAAATGAAGCAATTTGCTCCATTTTTACGCGCAAAATTCACATCTCAAAACAAAGATTACGATGATGATTTCGACGATTCCAACGGTCAAAAGCTTCACAGCGAGCGCATCGAAGTCGAAATCAAAAGCATCGTCGAAATGTGCGTCGTTTACGTCGAAGAAAATGTCGCAGTGCTGTCCTTGTTTCCGAGTACGAAATCATCATTTTCTCATCGCGGAACGACGGGGAAGGAATACAGTTACGCGGAACAGGAGTACGATTCTTCTTTGTGCACAAAGCGCGACGACGAGAACCCCTCAAAGTGACGATAAAAGCGAGAGTAATGATACGAATAATAATAACATCGTATCTTTCCGCCCGTGCATCGACATCCACCTCGGAAAGGTGAAACAAATCGTCGGCTCGAGCTTACGAGACGAAAAGTCCGTCGACGAGGAGAAACCTGAGACGAACTTTGAAACGGACGTGAAATCGAGCGAATTCGCGGAGATGTACAAACGGGATAACATCTACGGCGGACACGCGATATTGTTAAGCAAAGATTTGGAGACGAAAGAAGCGGCTTTAGAAGCCACGAGAGCGTTTCCCGGCGGATTACAGATTGGCGGCGGCGTCACCGCGGAGACGGCGTTGGAGTATCTCGAGAACGGTGCGAGTCACGTGATCGTGACGAGTTACGTGTTTCACGACGGCAAGTTAGACGAGGAGAGATTGGAGAAATTAATAAGAGTAATTGGGAAGAAACGGTTGGTGTTAGATTTGAGCTGTCGTAGAGACGAAAAAGATGGGAACAAGTATAAAGTTGTCACCGATCGATGGCAAAAATGGACCGACGTGTGCGTCGACGAGAAAACTTTAGAACGTTTAAGCGAGAAGTGCGACGAGTTTCTCGTCCACGGCGTGGACGTGGAAGGGAAAAAAATGGGTTTGGATTTAGATTTAGTGGAGTTGTTGGGGAAATATTGCCAAATTCCAGTCACTTACGCCGGAGGGGCGAGATCGATCGAGGATTTAGAGCTCGTGAAAACGTACGGACAGAATCGAGTGGACGTGACCATCGGTTCCGCCTTGGATTGTTTCGGAGGGAGTTTGAAGTACGCGGACGTGATTGATTGGCACAATAAGCAAAGAGGTCTTCTTTTAAAGTAGTAGTTGTAGCAGCATAGTAGCGTATATAATGCGTGAGTACCAGTATCATGTGTCCGTAAATGTAGTAGTAGGTACTTAAAAAATCTTCCTCTTCTTGATATCATTAGTGCAAACGAAACGTCGGCTTCGTCAACGCCTCCATGCTCGCTCCGGGTGAAAACTCCGGCGCGCCGTGCAACAACTCCAACGCGACGAGTCTGTGATACACGTCCGTCAACGCTTCTGGGTCCAAAAACAAACTCCCGCAGTGCGCTAAAATCATCCGCATGTCTTTCTCAATCGGCGCGAACCGCTTCGAACGCAAGCGCATTAAAAAGTCGTTCACGAGGAGTTGACAGTAATGCACTCTTTGGAAGTGTGGGGATTCGACCGAGGCGCCGCCGCCCCATTCGATTTTCCACGGTGGTTTTCCGACCCACGAGCCGACGCCTTCTTTTAAAGAGAAACGTATCACATCGGCTTCTCGTTTCGCCAAAACGGCTATTTTTTTACCGCCTTTTATTTGTACGGCGCGTTCGAGGTATTGCATCGCTTGGCCCCAGTAGTGGTTATTTCCTCCGTCGTCGTCGTCGTCGCTGTCGCTGTCGTCGTCGGTGGTGTAGGATGTTTGTGTCGCGAGTGCACCACCAATTTCTTCTGTGTTTTTCTCCTTTACTTTATTATGAGCTCCATCGACGTCGGCGTCGGCGTCGGCGATTGAAGAAGAAACTCCTTCGTACTCCTTCGCCCTTGGATTTCTCGCGAGCTTCTCGCGTACTCTTCGTAAACTCTCCTCCATCACTTTCTTCGTCTTCTTCCCGTCTAAATCTCGCATTAACTTTGCCTCGTCTTGGACTCTTCCACCTTTTCCAATTCCTTTTGGTGCAGTCGTGATCGTTTCTTCTTCGTCCATGTGCAAATCGAACCAAAAGACGACGGCGTTCAAGTAGCCGCTGGCGACGGTTTCTAACTTGATCACGGTTTCGCGACCTTTCTGTTTCATCGAGTTATCGAAAAAGAATTCGAACACTTTTTTCGGTTTCGTCAATCTTCGGTGTTTCACGTTTTCCATTTCAACCGGTTCGTATTTCGAATCCCAGCGGTATTTGTTTTGCGCGGACATGTCGAACCCGTCGATTTCAGTCGTGTACGCCTCGACGCCCATGGCGTATATCGTCGCCGCGGCAGGCACGACGACGGATCCGACGTTCGCGACTTTACGTCGCGCTTCTTCGATCATGTACAACACGTGTTCGCCGGTTAAGCCGCAATCGAACAAGTCGACGACGATCATGTTGCACCCTTCGTGTGGACCGTGAATGCCGCGTTCGAGTAAAGCGGCGTCTTTGCAAATCACGTTGACGTTTCGCGAGAGGTTGTTTTGGGCCACGTTTCGGCGAGTGCACGTGGCGAGGGATGGAAGCATTTCGCAGGAGATCACCGTGTCCGCGTTTGCACGAGCAGCCATCATCGTTAATAAACCAGATCCGGAACCGATATCGAGAACGTTCGCGTATCCTTCGCGATTTTTTAAGAATTTTATCTGTCGTTGAATCGCCGCGTCGTACGCCTTGGCTCGCCTTTCGTCCGCTAAAATCGAAAACTGATACTTTGGAAAACTCGCATCTTTCTTCATCATGTGCATGTAATCCGCGTCTTCGACGGTAAATTGCATGGCGACCGTGTTGTGCGAACATTTGATCGGAACGACGTGGTTCGCGTACGATTTGATCTCGCCGTCGAGGTAGAAAAGTGAAGGCGTTAAACTCGATACGACGATGTTCTCATCATCATCATCATCGGCGTCGCCAAACTCCTCCTCATTCGTAACGCCTCTGGTCGATATTTTCACGTCCTCGATCAAGTGTAGTTCGTACCAGAACAAAACGGCGTTAAACGTCCCGTCTTTCGTAAACTCGAAATCGACAAACTTTTGATCGCTCGCCTCGGGCGGATTTCCGAGATCAAAGTGCCAAATTTCCTTCGGTTTCGAAAGCGCTCTGTAAGAGTCCGGATCAATCGGGACACCGGCGGAGTACGTCGGGTGCGAACGGTATAAATCCATCGCGGAAACGTCTAACCCGCAAATATTTCTCGATTTAATCTCAATCGCTTGCGCGAACACGGTCGCGGACGACGGTAAGACGATACAGTCCGGCAAGAGTAAATTTTGCAGACAGTGCTTCGTGGACGGGATTAAACCGGAGGAGAGTAATCCGTCGTCGATGATATCGTTCAAAAACAAGTTGCAATACACCGGAACGTCCGCGAGTAAAGATAAATCCGTGGGCCTTTTATAAATCACTTTCACTTGATCGTCGCAGAATCCGTTGTTCAACAAGTTTTCTTTACACGCCATGGCTTGGTACAACCATCTCTCGCACGCGGTGACGTGGTGCGCGCCTTTGTCGAGTAAGTGCATGGTCATCAACCCGGCACCACATCCGAGATGTAACGCTCGAACGTCTTTATTTTCATTTTGGAGTTTTTTGATCGCAATCTCGATGGCTTTAGTATATTGTTTGCGTCTCACCGTATCTTCCAAGTATTTGAAATGTCTCTTCGGTATCGCGATATCGGCTTGAACCGTCATGTAATTATACGTATCTTTCAAATGGTAATCATTTTCCGCTTGGAACGGCGTTAAAAGCTGCGTCGGGAGCATATCTTTCGGATGCACTCTGTGTAACGGACTCGCGTACGGTAAATTCGTCAGTCGTTCTTGTTGATGTTTCTTTTCTGGCGCTGGTAAGCACTGGAACGTCTCTCGATTTTTGACGAAACCTTTCCCGTTGTGCAAATCCTCCAAGACGGCGACGACGGCTTCTTCCAAACCTCTTTTCAACTCCTCGTCTTTAGGGGAAAATTCCAGCCCGGTTTCGAAGACTGATTTTGCTAATCGGTGCATGCGCAAACCCATCAACGCGAACCCTTTTCTCGCGTACCCTTTGACGAACACGTTCAAGACTTGACCGCCGGCGGATTGCGTTCGATAGTATCTCTCGTTCGCTAAATCTTGCGATTTATTCGCGTCCCACAACGCCTCTTCGAACAAACCCAAGTTCAAATACGCCACCGCACGATTTGAGTGACACACGTGCATTAACTCGTGCGTTAAGTTATTCTCGTGCGCTTTTCGAAACACTTTCGCGTACTTTGCAATCGCTTCGATGTCGTCGCCTTTTTTCAACGCTTCCACCGCTTCGTTGTTCAATTTGACGATGGATTTCGATTTAAACTTTTGATCAAGTTTAAACTCCTTATCGCGTTGGCGAATAATCATCAAGCGGAGTTTTGTTTGACGTTCGTGTTCGTCTTTTGTTTTCGGACCGGCGTTTGGGTAGTACTCTTTGTCGTGTTCTTCGTTCGGTCCATCGGATGAAGATGATGATCTCACAAAATCACCACTTTGACCACCAGCACCTTTTGAATCGGTGTTCAAGGTGTCGTCCAACTTCTCGTACTCTTCCAATTCCTCCTCTGAAACCGAAGAATCGTCCTCTGAATCGTCCTCTTCACTCTTTTCATCTTCTTTGTCTTCTTCTTCCTTTGAAACTCTCGTCTTCATCACGCGCGTCTTCTCGCCTTCTTCTTTTTCCTCGTCCAAATTTTCCTCGTCCGAATCTCGCTCTGGAAACGCAAACGCATCGTCTCCGTCTTTTTTCGAGGAAGAAGAAGAAGACAAAGAAGACACAAAGAACTCTTCTCCTCCACCCATGATGAAACTTATAATAAACTCTTTCTACACTGTGCGTGTGTAATAAACGCGCTCTTCTCTTCCGTTCAGAGCTACTACGCGAATGAATGAATTTCTAACGCATTTCACATCCTTTTTTTTCACACAGAAGAAGCAGAAAAAGAAAGAAAAAAAAAATCGGAGCGTTTTTTTCAAAAGTAAAAACCCTAAACCGTGATCCCACTAAACGCTCAGTTTTTTGAAGAAGAGAATAAAGTCTTCTGTCGCTTTTTTTATTCAAACGACCGCTTTATTTTATCCCCATTTTTATACGTAATATACTACTCTACTCCTTCTCTAGAATAAAGACGATCGAAAGACTGCGAGAGTACATCTCATCACAAAAGAGAGAGCTGCTTTTTAGTGTTTGAACGTGATGTCGTTTTCGAAATCGTCGTCGTCTCTTTTGAGCGTTTTCGTGTGCGCGAGAACATCGAGACAAAGGCAACGTTATTATACCCCTAAAAACGGGGCTCAGAGCGCACACATTAAATATCAAAAACATCAGAAACAACGCGCGACTGCTACTCACAGAGCGATTCGACGACCAGATCGAGAAGAAAACAGAACGTTCGACGACGAGGACGAAGATTTTGAGGATGAAATCTCTTACAAAGGTGGATTCTCGTGCGATATTTCCGGCTCGTACGACGAGCAAAATGGTCCAGAGGACAACTCCTCCATGCGATCGAACCGCGACGGCTCCTTAGTGGCGAAGAAACACGTGTTGGACAATTGTCGAACAACCTTGGATTTTAAGACGAAAATTATATGCACGTTAGGCCCTTCGTCGAGGACGGTGGAGCAGTTGGAGAATTTGTTACAAACCGGGATGTCGGTCGCCAGATTTAACTTTTCGCACGGCACGCACGAGTACCATCAGGAAACGTTGGACAATTTGAAGAAAGCGACGGAGAATACCGGGTTGATGTGCGCGGTTTTTTTGGACACGAAAGGACCGGAGATAAGGACGGGGATGTTAGAAAACGGAGAACCGGTGCAGTTGCATCAAGGGGAGGAGTTAACTTTAACCACCGATTACGAGGTGAAAGGAAACGCGAAGAAGATCGCGGTGAGTTACCCGGATCTCGCCAAGGACGTGAAACGAGGGAGTAAGATTTTGTGCGCGGACGGGTCGATTACTTTGAAAGTTCTCGACACGGACGTTCGAAAAGGAGAGGTTGTGTGCAGGTGCGAAAACTCAGCCATGCTTGGCGAACGGAAAAACATGAATTTACCGAGAGTGAACGTAAACTTACCGACGATAACGGAAAAAGATAAAGACGACATTTTGAATTGGGGGGTGAAGAATAACGTAGATTTCATCGCCGCTTCCTTCGTTAGAAAAGGATCGGACATCGACGTCATACGTGACGTGGTTGGAGAAACGCCGGGGAGGAAAATCGGAATTATCGCGAAAGTGGAAAACATGGAAGGTTTAGATAATTTTGAGGACATCGTGAACAAATCGGACGGCGTGATGGTCGCTCGAGGGGATTTAGGGATGGAGATTCGCATGGAGCAAATTTTCTTGGCGCAAAAAAGAATGATTCGAAGGTGTAACGAAGCCGGGAAACCAGTCATTACCGCGACGCAAATGTTAGAGTCCATGACGGGCGCGCCGAGACCGACGAGAGCGGAAGCGACGGATGTCGCCAACGCCGTCATCGACGGCACCGATTGCGTCATGCTGTCCGGGGAAACTGCGGCGGGGAAGTACCCGTTGGACGCGGTATCTGCCATGGCAGATATTTGTGGCGAAGCGGAAGCGTTCGAGGCGAACGGGGCGGCTGATGGGAGTCGTTCACCGCAACCGTTGGGTTTCGGCATGCACACGTCCTCGAAACCTTTTCTGCGATTCTCGTGGCACGTGCCTTCGTTGGAATCCGTCGCCGCGGCGAGCGCGCAAACTGCGGATGAAATCGGCGCGAAAGTCATCATCACGTTATCGAAATCCGGGAACACCTCGCGATTAATCGCGAAATACCGACCAAACTGTCCAATCGTGGCCGTGGCGATTAATCGACCGAACCACGATCACGGCAACAGCGCTCGGCGTTTGTTGCTTTCCCGCGGCGTCGTTCCGATCATGGAGAAGATGGAATGGAGAGGCGAGACGGCGTTACCGCAAGAGGTGTTATCGAATGCGATTTTGTACGCCAGAGATCACATGAGGATTGTAAAAACTGGAGATTTAGTCGTCGGCGTCCATCGATTACACGGCGATCCGTTGATGAAAGTCGTCGAGGTTCCGTAGTCATTATTAATACTTTTGAGTTTGAGTCGTCACGAAAAGAGAGAGAGAGAGAGAGAGAAGGGTTATTTATTATCATCGTATGTATGAGAGAGTAAGAGTCATCGTCAAAAGAAAGAGCAAAGAGAAGAGAAAAAAAGCGAAAGAAACATGTATTGCTGCAAAATATTTCACAACGGGCACAGAAGAGTACAACAAACAAAAGGAGAGGAAAACAACAACAACAACAAATACAAAAATGTATGCAAAAGCGCGCGCTGTAAGAAGAAACGCCAGGCTGCCCGATGTTGTGAAAAGATAATTGAAATATTTTAATACCGTAGTATTTTAACTAATAATATAAAAATACAAAGAAGCGTTACGGAAACTTCGTCAATACTGGTTCTGCGTACTCGCTCGAATCGATCGGATGCGCGTCTCTTCGTTGGAAAATGGTGAACGAGTTCTGAAACAGTTTGTGCGGTTCTAAAAATGACATGGTTTCGAAGACGCCGTATTCAGATACGGTTCCGTCTGCATTTTTACCTCCGTTTCGAGCCAACATGCGCATTTTTTCCAACCACTCTCGGGATAAACTATTCGTCAGCGTCGAGTGCACCGCGACGTACCCGCCCGGTTTCACGCGAAACCAAAAGTTCTTCAAAAACGTCTCTATTCTATTCGCCGCGCCTAAATCTATCCATAAGAAATCAAACTGAACACCCGGGGCTAACGTGGCGGATAAGTCTGGATTGAATGCGTCGGCTTCGTGTACGACTAAAAAGTTGTTTTCTTCATCGTCGTCGTTCAACTCTTCCGAGCACTCTTTGACCAAGTGCGCTGTCGTATGAGCGTGCGCCATGTTGTCCACGACGTGTAACTGCGGCTCGTACGTCTCTCTGGTTTTCCTTTTTTCACTCTTTCTGCTAAAATATGCCTCGTTCGACCACGGCGTGTCCTTACCGTTCGGGTTTTCGTTTCTCACGACGCACGAGTGTTCCTCCCGCATGCGCTCGTACACCTCGATCTCCTTTTTGTTATCTCGCAACGCTTGCATCAAATATACGGACGTGTACCCCGCGCCAATCTCTAACACCTTTTCTGGTTTCGTAAACCTACACAACTGGTACAAAAACGGGCCCATATTCTCCGCGCCCATGTGCATGTCGTATAAACTTGTCGTTTTTGCAAGGAATGTCTTTGAATACATCCGGCCGAATGTCATCGTTCTCGTGTCTTTTTCTTTCTTTTCCTCGTTAAAGTTCCGTTTTCTCGTCATCAGTTCTTTCTTCGTTTCCTCGAGTATCTTTTCCGCGTATTTCATCTCTCCGAAGCAGAATTCCTCCGCGATGAACTCGATGACTTCTTTTTTCACATATTCTTCTTCGATGTCTTTGTCTTCTTCTCTGTCGTCTTCTTCTTTTACTTCCGACGAAGACACCAGTAACTTATCCATCAACACATTTTCCAAATCCAAAACAGTTCTCACGTCTCGTTCTTCGAACGCATCCAGCAGGTATAAACAGTCCAGTTTTTTGAGCGCGTCAGAAATTTTCATCGTCGTCGTTTCTCCTGGCAAAGACGAGGACGAGTTCTGTTGGTTTTGATTCGAAACCGTCGCCTCATCTCTCTTCATCTCTGATAGAAACTCTCTTTGTGAGGAATTGACTCTTGAGTTTTTTCCCCTAAAATTCAAAAATCGAACCTCAGAATAAAACACAGACTAGAGTAGTATTCGTTGATCTCCTCCAAAAACTGTGCGATTTGGAAAACTTCAAACGCGACGAACTGCGTTGGAACTGTTCGCTCGATATATTTCGAGTCGTTTGAGATATCATCATCATCCAGAGAGCGAGGGGTGAATCGTACAGACTAAGAAAGAGACTGGGGAATTTACTCGTAAATTCAAAAATCAAACACCTCTGTGTTGTGTTGGTATAAACACGACGCTGTTCTGCGCGAGAAAGAGAGAAAGAGAGAAAGAGAGAGACGCGTCAGTTAGTATCTCTCTCGCGCGTTTTTTCCTCCTTTTCCTCGTCGTCAAGAAGAAGACAAAGAAGACAAAGAGAGAGATACTATAATAAAAATGAAACGAGAGCGAGAGGACAGCCTTCTTGTTTTAGTTGAGACTGCTAAGAAACGCAAATCCAAACGCGTCAAAGTTGTCGCGCAAAAGTTGATCACTTTTTACTACCTTCTCAAGAAAAAGACTTAAAAAGAGAGCAGCATGAAAAGCAGCGGAAAGAATAAGAGCGCGACGAAAAGCAGCGCGACCATCGGAGACTTCTTTCCTTTAAAGAAGAGCACTACTAAGAATAAAAGAAACAAAGACGAGCAAGAAAGGTCAGGTAAAAAAAAATTGAAGAAGAACGAAAGCGCGTTGAAAACATGTCCAATATGCACGAAGGATTTTCACTGGACCTTGATCGATGCGCACGCGTCGGAGTGCGTTGGTAAAGGAGATTTCGATCTCGACGAGTTTGATGATGCTTTTGAGAAGAAGACAAAGAGCAGTTCATCGAAAGAAGAAGACAAAGAAGAAGAAGAGAAGGAGACGAGTTTTGAGTCGGAAAAGAAGAAGAAGAAGATGAACGAAAATGACTGCAATACTAACGCGTTTACGACGCTCATACAGAATCAGCGATTGTCCGAGTGTAAGAAGTGTTTGGTTCTGAGTTTCGATGAAGAAGGAAAATGGAACTTGGCGTTTGAAAAGAGTGTTTTTGTCGACAAAGCTTTATTCAGCGGCGCAACCGCGCTGAAAGAGATCGAGCGAGGCGGGATCAAATGCAAGACAACTTTGACGGTTTCGATAAACGGAAATGATAATAATCGCACTTTTATCGACGACGAGGATAAAAACAACACCACCACAACTATTCGTGCGACGTATACCAACCATCGGTTATCACAATCCGTGTTGGCGTCGGCTTTGCAAAAAAATGTGAGAAGAAAACGCGTCGGTCCGACGTATCGAGTGGCCAAAGCTATGACGCGGAGGAACGATACGTTCATGCAGTGCGTGAGAAGATTGATGATTATATCCATAGAAGATGGAACTTTACATCCGGATTTACCGTTCTTAGCGTGGTTGATGATTGCGCTGTCGAAAAACTTTGTCGCTTCGACGAGAATCAAAGAGGAGGTGTGCCGAATAGCGAGCGAGCTCGCCGCGCAGGAGTTTCGCGACGATGGAACAACACTCGTAGATGAAAAAGAAGTGAAAGAGGTGAAAAATGACGACTCAGACGACGATGTCGACGTTTTACCGTCCCTTTCCTCCATCCAAGAAAAGTTTGGCTCGAACAGCGAAGAAACGCTTTTGATTGCGTCCTTGATCGTACGCGCGCAGTTTGGCGGCATGGAAGGCGACGTGAAAATGCTCAAGAACTTTATTCGCGTTTGGGTGCGAAGATTCGAATCTATAGATTCGTTACTTTGGATGGATAAAATTAAAAGCAACAGTCCGCGATTAGATTCGACGCTTCTCAAAGAGATGTCTGCGCATCCGTTTGTGAAATTTGACATCCCGTTGGAAGCGATTGACTTTCACGTTTCGGATATCATCGAACACTGCGTCTCCGATATCTCAAGCGAGGAGTTTCAAAACATACGGAAAGCGGTAATAAATGCGTCGTTCAAAAATGAAGAAGGTGCCATTGATTTATTCAGAGCTCGAGAACTCGCTCAAAGCGCGATGTGGTATTGCTCGTCCGGCGTGAACGAGAAGGCGTTGTGGCACCCCAAAAAAATGGAGGAGGACGAGTCGACGAGAAAAAGAAAACAGTTGGAACCGATTTTCAAATCGTACGCGAAGAAGGCGTGCGCATTTGCCGTAAAAGCCATCGGAGAACGGTTCGATCTGTACAAACAACAATAGTATATATAGTTTTTTAGCAGCGTGTAAAATGTAAAGTAGAGCAGAGCGATCAAAATATGTTGTTTGTTGTATCTCACATCGTCGTGTAAAAATTAAAACTCGTCGTGATAATCGTGATAATCGTCCTCGCTCGTCATCGCCGTGGAGTAAAACATCATCTTATTCTTTAAAATTTCCACCAAACTCAGACCGCCGTCTTTATTCTCGTCCGCGTCGTCGACTAAGCTCCCGCTTTGGTCTCTCGCGTGATCGTCGTTGGTCGGATGTAATTTTTTGTAACTCGCCTCGTCCGCGTGTAACTCGTGCGAGGTGACTAACCCGTCTTTATCTTTATCTAATCGAGCAAACAGCGCTAAGGCTCGCACGCGCATAACGCTTTCATCGTACGCGTCGTTGTTGTTGCTACCCTCTTCGTTGCTATTCGTTTTATCATCGCTCCCAACAGGTTCCTCTTCGACTTCGTCCACTTGGTGAAACAAACTTTCGTAGAATTCCGTGAAATTCAACTTCTCGTCCATATTCGTGTCGTGATCCCGAATCGTCTCCGCGACCAGATGCTTCCCAATCTCCGACCCTCTTTTCCCTTCCTCCGGATGTATGAAGTAAAAAAATTCCGTCCTGTTCAACTTCCCATCTTTATCGGTATCCGTCAACTCGAACACTTTCCTCGCGTTGCGTATCCATCGAACGTTGTACTCCTCCATTTCCTTCTCGGTCCCGTTCCCGGTCACGTCGACGTCGAAATCATCCTCCAAATATTCTTTCAAAGTCACGAACCCGTCGTGGTCGTTATCCGTGACGTCGAATTCGTGTTCCGCTCGGTTTTCCGAGTGGTTCCTCGCCTGCGCGTAGTGCCAAATTCTGAGCTCTTCTCGCGAGACGATTCCGTTTTGGTCCAAATCGATCACAGGGAAGATTTCTTCCAATCGTTTGGTGACGTTAAAATCGTGGTACCGGTCGTAATCGTGGTAGTCTTCGTCGAAATCTTCGTTGTTTTCCCATCTGTTGTGCTCGTCGTCGTCGTACGACGACGCGTCGTCGTCGCGATGATGCGTCTCCACGTCGCCGCCGAAAGAGTGGTCGTGATGTTGCGCGTTTGATTTTAAAGTCTCTTCTGGTAAAGGCGTTTTGCTAAAAAACGACCGTCTCGCTTCCACCGTCGTTTTCGTCGTCGTTTGCATCATCATCATCACGAAAGAGAAAAAGAAGACTTTAAAAAAGATACAAAACGAAGAAGAAGAAAAAGAAGAGCGTCGTCCTCCTCCTCGGCAGAGGCCGCGCGTCGAAGTCGTTTCTGGTCTCGTTCTTCGCGTTCTGCTTTTCATTTTCGTCTTTTGATGGTGTGATTATATATTATATATATATGTGTAGAAAGAGAGAGAGAGAAAGAGAGAAGAGAGAAGAGAATTTGTCTGTCGTTTTCTGTCCAAAAATTTAGACCAAAAATTTAGACCAAAATGAAAAAAAAATGACAAAAAACAGCTGCACTTTTTTCAAGGCAAAAAGAGGATTAAACAGAGCAGTAGAGTATTATATATCTACTTATATCATTATACAAAAATCAAATACTAATGGGAGAAAACAAAAACGCGATGCCGATTTTACGGAAACGGCAACTGAAGAGGAGACTTTTATGCTGCGCGGTCTTGTTTTTGATTTTGGGAGCGCACGTGTGGAAAAATCGATTGATTCGTGACGAAGATTCTTTTGACGACGACGACGATGATGATGATGATGGATTGATGAGAAAAAATGCGAACGAGGACGGGAGGAAGAAGAGTTTACGAAGCAGAGGAAGAGGAGATGATGATATAGATGATACAGATGATGATATAGATGATGATGATGATAACGATGATGATGTGACGAATAATAATAATAATAAATTGGAACGACTCCACACGAACACGAGAGTTCCAGAGTTTGCCTTTGGAGGCCAATGGGGAGCAACCAGAAACCAAGCGAAACTAAACGAGCACACGTCGCCGACGTTCGGGTGCCACGCGACGACGTCCATGCACATCAAAAATCCAGACACGGATAAACTGGAAGTTCTCGTCGCGTGGTTCGGCGGTTCCTACGAAGGCGCCGAGGACGTCGGCATTTGGACGGCGAGGAGAGACGAAGAGACCGGGATGTGGACGAAACCAAAGTTAGCCGCGAAGAAGTTTAGAAATAAACCGTACGAAGGGAAGAACTTGAAACATAACTCGCCGTATAACAAGCCAGAGCCGGAACGGAAAGGAGGCGAGCCGCATTGGAATCCGGTTTTGTTTTGCGCCGGCGCCGGCGAATCGGACGGGGACGGGGCGAGTTTAGGATCGTGCGAGAAGGAAATCGTCTTGTATTTTAAGCTCGGGTGGAAGATTTGGTTCTGGGAGACGTGGGAGGTGAGGTCGCGAGACGGTGGGAACACCTGGTCCGAGCCGAAAGAGACGGTGAAAAACGATAAAGGAGGGAGAGGACCGGTGAAGAATAAACCAATCGTGTTATCGGACGGGACGTGGCTCGCGCCGGCGTCGTTGGAAGGGCCAATGCCCGGCCAAAAAAGGAAACAATGGCGCGCGTTTGCGGATATTTCTATCGATTTAGGTAAAACGTGGAAACCGAGCTCGATTATTTTACCGAGCGAGAACGGGTACGGGAACATTCAGCCGACGGTGTGGGAGAGCGAGCCCGGGCACGCGCACATGCTTCTCAGATCCTCTCGAGGTCGAAAAGGGATGTGGATTTGGCGTTCAGATTCTAAAGACGGCGGGAAGACGTGGACGCAAAGTAGAAAAACAAAGTTACCGAACAACAACTCCGGTTTAGACGTCGCGTATTTACCGAAATCGAAAGTGCTCGTGTTGGCGTACAACCACGTCATGAACGTCGACTCGCGATCGCCGATTCGATTAGCCATATCCAAAGATAACGGCGAAAACTGGGAGTTACAAGTGGAATTAGATAACGAGAAAGGGTCGGTGCATAACGCCGGTCACGAGTACTCGTACCCGTCGTGCGTCCCTTGGCCGGCGAAGGAGTACGGCGAGGAAGGCGTTTCGGTGACGTACACGTGGCACAGAAGACGCGTGGCGTTCTTCTCGGCGAGTTTGCGGGAACTTTTGAAAATGGCCAAGCCGAACGACCAATTAACGATTTAGTGAGTGGTGATGTTTAGTTGTTATGATTAAAATCTGCAAAAACGCGCTATGTGTCTGTAGTTTTCGCACCGCGGGTATTAATCGGTGGTGGTTTTATATCTGTTACATTTTTCGCATTTTACTTTTTACAATTATATACATTAAGCGGCACACTGACTAAGACACAAGCGCGGGTTCTTTAAAAAAATTAGTGCGGCGAAGGAAAGTTTTCGCTCGTACTACTACTCGAAGAGCTCGTCGTCGCCGCTCTTTTACCGTTACTTCCTTCTGTCGGTTCGTAATCGTCGTTGTACGTCAACAAGTTATCGTAGTAATCTACCGTTTTCTCGTTCGTCGTGGAATACGCAAACTTGACGATGCTTCTTTCTCCTTTAGTAATCGGCGTGACTCGATGCACGACGGAATCCGCTTGAACAATCAACACCGAATTCGGTTCCGATCGAATCCCTCGTCTCCTTCCGGTGTCCACATCTTTCCACTCCGTTCTCGAATCCGAGCTGTTGTGAATTGTACACACAATCTCAAACTGCGGCTCGGTATACAACGCCACGTCTCGATGCCAATCCATGCTCCCGCCAAACGGATATATCCTATACTCCACCGGCACATCCGACGGTTTCAACGCGTTTCGCTTGTTCGCATCTAACTTCTCTTCATCCGACAAAACCAACTCTCTCAACTTCTCCGCCGCGAATTCCGAGCAGCACATTTGATGCACCACGTCTTCCTCCGGCACCATCACGCCTAACCGAGAGTTTGCGCACACTCTTTTTTCTTCCTTCAAATGTTTCCTCAAATCGTCGCACGCTCGCGCAATCTTCTCAAAATCTTCTTTTTCGAAGAAATTCCGAACGTATAAGAACCCACCGGCGAGTTCGAACGCGGAGGACTGGGAGGAGGAGGAGGATTTATTACTATTCTTAATCACGCTATTCCTAATAATCGTGCTACTTAATTCTTCTTCTTCTTGGGACGAATTGTTGTTCATGTTATTACTCGTATTCGCTGCTCGACTCCTCCGCCGTCTCCCTCTCGTCGACTCGATCGTCGTCGTCGTCGAAAAAAAGAAGCTCTTCTTCTTCTTCTTCTCGTCGTCGTTGTTTTCATCGAAAAACTCGTCCTCTGAATCGTCCTCCTCGTTCGTGTTGTTTGAATGCGCGGATGATGATGCATCCGCTGAAATCTTTGTCAACGGATGATGATTGGTGCTTCTTTTGCTCCTCCTCCTTCTTCCACCGAACGACTTTGACGCCTTCGAAAAGGAAAGCACCAAAAGCGAAGAGGAGGAGAGAGAGGAGGCCATGATTTTCTGTTTTGTTCTCTTCTCTCTTTTGTTTGTCCTCGCTTGTGTTGTTTGTTTGTTTGAAGAGAGATCTCTCTTTTATTACGAAGTTTTCCTCCTCTGTTGTGTGCTTTTCTCTGAAGAGGAATTTTGAACGAAAAAAAAAAGACACTCGAGTGATTTTGCATTTTTTCTCT
>ENA-OWPI01001494-OWPI01001494.1-marine-metagenome-genome-assembly--contig:-NODE-1494-length-25653-cov-2.721262_pt1 | contig 25653 bp, 26 predicted proteins | sample MGYA00238138_ERZ651775 | MGnify/ENA primary metagenome ERZ651775 (study PRJEB26906, sample SAMN06265043) | marine metagenome | isolation source: Helgoland LTER site | place: Germany:Helgoland, sampling...
TCGAGCGGTACTTCACCCCGTGCTCGCACGGCCCGTGGTGCTTCGGGGCTCTCTTCCGCTTCGTGCCCTTCTTGGTCGACTCCTCTCTCGATGTATCCGTGTTCTCTGCATCGCCGACATTCGGAACGTCTATCCTTACCCTCGGCCTCCAAACCGTCGTCATCACTCTCATCACTCCCCGCGAGGTCGGCGCCCCTCGAAGTGAAACCTCGGTGACTTGACACTGGTAAATCCGCGTCTCGGTTCTCTCGTCTCCTCACTTCGCCCCGAGCGTTTCGGTCGACATGCCGTATCGGCTGGAGCTCGAGGACGACAACGGCGATGTCATCAGAACGTGGCATCTGATACCCGGAAAGTGAGTACCCCCGAACCCGAGCGCGTCCGCCTCGACATTCGCCCCGGGGTGCCAAGCCAATCTTTGAACGGGGGTGCCCAGGTCGCGCCGAGATCTGACCGCCCGCCCCCATCATCCGTCCCTTTCCCCGCAGGTACACCGTCGGTCGCAAGGACTGCACGGTGACGATCCCGGACGATGCCACCATGTCCCGCCTGCACGCCGACCTCGTCGTCAAAACTCTCCCGCGCGACGCCGTCCACGATCCCAGCGTCAAACCCAAGGTGCTCGTCCGAGACCACTCCAAGTTCGGAACACGCATCGAGAACGCGCGCGTGGACAAGGACGTCGCGGAGACGGAAGTCGCCGCGCAGCTCCCATGCAGAATCACCTTCGGCGTGCGCATCGACAACGACACCAAGCGCAAGTGCCCGACGACCGTGAGACTCGCGTACCAACCCATCGCGCTCTACCTCCCAGTCGACTTTGACGATGCGTACGATTCCATCGCCCGCGACTGCGCCGACGCCGGGGTCCACCTGACACGGGGCCTGAACGCCGGATGCACCCACCTCCTCGTCCCCGACCCGACCGACGCAACGAACGGCGTCCCGCAACCGTTCGGACCTGAGCTGGCGCAGAGGTTCATACGCGGCGGTGTTAAGCCGGTGACGATGAAATATCTCGACGCTGTTCGAAGTCGGCGCGACCCGGCGGCTCCGATGCCCGATCCGGACTGCGACGCGTTCGCGGTGCCGCGGGATGTGGTGGAGTCGATGATGGGGGGTGCCGACGGGGGTGCCGACGGGGGTGCCGAGGACGACGACGACGACGCGACGACCGACGGCGAGGTGGTCGAGGATGATGAAGGCGAGGTTGAAGACGGGTACGTGTCGGCTGAAGAATACCCACGGACCGGCGCCTTCAACGTTCGCGGTGACCGCGGGAACATGGGTGCCGGTCCGTGGGCGTCGGCGGGCGTGGCCGGGGTGGGTATGGTCTCCGCGGCGGCGGCCGCGAAGGCTGCGGCCGCGGAGGCTGCCCGCCGCGCCGCGAGGGACCACGAGCCGGGCGACGGCGAGGAAGCCGGCGTTTCCAACGAACCTCGGTTCGTCGCGAACATCGACGACGAGAACGTCGTGCCGGTGGCGCCGATCGATTTCCACACGGAAGGTAAGGCGACCGTGGTGTTCGAGTCCATACCGGACCCCGAAACCAGGGCGGCGAACCGGGCCACGGGCGGATCCGCGGCTGACAACTCTTCGGTAAACTTTAAGCGCTTCCGGAAGACGGTTCACGGCCCGGACGCCGCCGCTCGTGAAGGCGGTAACCAAGGAAGGCGGGCTCGCGCGGGTGCCCCGAGCGCTAACCGCGGGCGCGGGCCGATCATTCGGTACGCGGACGAGGTGTACGACGCGCTGCAGCAGTGGGAGGATGCTGACGTGGCGGCGATGCACGCGAGGCAGAGGCGTGACGCGGCGCGAGCCGAGGATATGTTCAACGAAAACGACGACGGCGGCGGCGGCGGCGCGAAGGGAAGGGCCAAGCCGAAGGCCAAGCCCCGCGCGAAAGCCGCCAGGCGATAGGACACGGAGACATAGACGGACACGGAGACATAGACGAATATCTACGGAGAGACGACGACGCGCGAATTGAAGCTAGCACCATCCTTTGATACGACCGAGAAGTAGCGCTACGACCTACCTTTGAACTTGTTCACCGCGGCGGCGGTCACCGCCGCCGCCGCCACGTTCGGTCGCACCGCCGCCGCGATCGCCGCGGGCTGCGCCTCGACGGCCGTGGGTGTCCTCTGCGCCAAAACCTCCCGCTTGAGCGCGTCACGTTCCAACGTGGCTGCCGAGAGTTGCGCCTGGATCGCCTCCATCCTGTCCTTGCTCGCGACGGGTCTCGCGTGATTTTGAATCAGCGCCGGCGAGTTTGGCGCGACGTCAGCCATGATCTTCCTCGCGTCGTTCATCGCGCTGGACAGCGACGCCTTGTTGTTCGCGAAGAGCTGCGCCTGCTGCAGGACGCGCTGTTCGAGCTCCTTGGCGAGTCGCCAGGCGGCTTGCGCGTCTCGGCGGCTCGCCTCCATCTCTCGGGCGTGTTGGTTCCGAGCCTTCTCCTCGTCCGTCTGTTGCGTGGCGCGTATGGTGTTGACGGTGTTCTGCCACCGCAGCTTCTCACTCTCGAACTGCCCGCGGAGCTTGACGTTGTCCATGCTCGCCTTGGCGAGCTCCTCTTTGCGTCGCTCGAGCTGTTCCTTGCTGACGGTGAGGTCGATCTCAACCTGCTGCGCGGACCTCTGCAACGCCGCGAGTTCAGCCTCGACCCTCCCGAGCCGACCTTCGCGCGCGAACAGGTCCGCCCTGAGCGCCTTGAGGTCCTTCGTGTGCTCCTCGTTCGTGGTGGTGACGCGTCGCATCTCCGCGAGACGAGCCTGCAGGTCGCGCTGCAGCATGTCGCGTTCCTGCCGCACTACGTCCAGCTCCCCCTGCAGCGCCGTCACCTCCGACGCCTTGGCCCACTCCTGCCACTTGCGAAGCTTCGTCGCCTCCTCGATGGCGGCGGACGCTTTCGCGGACGCGGTGCCCACGCGCTCCCGCGACCTGTCCGCCTCGGCCATGTACCTCTGAACGTCGGAGAGCGCCACGGCGTGTTGCTGCCGGAGGTCCGAGAGCTGCGCCCGGAGCTTGCTCGCCTCGACCTCCCTCGCGTTGCTCAGGTCCTTGAGCCTGCGCACTTCGTCGTCCAGGTCATCCCTGTTCTTGGTCACGTCCCGGAGCTCCTCGCCTTGGCTCTTGACCTCCGAGCGCAGCCGCGTCTCCTCGGCGCGGACACCCTCCAGCTCACCCTCCAGGAATTCCAGCTGCTCGTTCGCCTCGTCCCTCTCCTTGATTCGCTCCTCCTTCTCCGCCTTTTCCGCGTCGTACCCGGCGATGTTCACCGCGAGGTCCTCTTTCAGCCCCTCGATCTCCGCCGAGTTGGATTCCACCACGCCGTTGAGCTCGCTGATCTCCGCCTTGGCGCGCTTCAGCTCCTTGTCGAGCTTGTAAATCTGCGACTTGAGCGGCGGAATGGTGTTGGCCTGGGTGAAGCCCCAGTCGACGATGTCGGCGGCCTTGACCCGGACGCTCTCGTTGCACTCGACCACGCCCGGCCAATGCGGCGACGTGCTGTCGAGGATCTGGGAACGGTGGGGAGGTGTCGGGGGTTGGGTTAGGGGACGTCTCAGTCAGGTCGGGGGGTCCGAGGGATTCGGTCAACGCTTGTCGTCATGAGGGGCGCGGGGTGCTCACTCGTACCTTGAGCACGGCGAGCTTATCGTGGAGCCTCGTGGTGGCGGTGAGAAGCGCGGTCTTGAGACCGGGCCAGTCCACCTCCAGCCCCAGCTCCTTCTGGACCGCCTCCGCCATGGTCGTAGAGGCACACGCGTCGGACGCGTAGCGCGTATGATGATGAGGGTCGCGATTTCGCGAAACGGCTCCAACGGAATTCCCAAAACACGATGTCTAATTCCAGTCAAATACACGCTACTATTTACTCAGTGCAGACCTGTAAATTCTAACAGCTAACTATAACTCGGCCCCATTTCTCAGTACGTTTTGTTTGCTGCCGAAAGATCCCCGTTGGTGATTTTTATCCAGAGCGACAGTTTGGATCTGCCAGTCGTCTCGGCACCAGGTGGCGCCATGGCGCACGTTCTCGGCTCGTTCGCCCACACCGCGCCCCGCGTCCAGCTCAGGGACAACGGCGGTCTTCGCGATGCGTCGAGTAAATCGCGACGCGCCCCGCCCAAGGTCTCCAACGCGACTATAACTCGAGCGATCAAGAACCCGTTCGCCAGGTTTGGTTTATTTTTATTTTCGTACGGGCAATTAGAAAGACTGACATCGTATTTTGTTCGCCAGGGACACCGAGCAGGCCAAGAAGGGCGCCGATGCGGTGGGCGACGGCGTCAAGAAGGCGGCCGGAGACACCGCCGCGGGTGCCAAGGGATGGTGGGATAAGGAGGTCATGGGCGCCAAGAAGGCGATGGATCGCAAGGCGGGCCAGACCCCGGGAAAGGACGTCTACGCCGACGTACGATGCACGCTGGTAGAGTCGGTGCTGGGCGGACAGTGTCAAGTCACGTACCCTCGGCGACTGATCTGTCCAACCTGCGACGGTAAAGGGCGGCTGCCGCAGACGTTCATCGACTGCGACAAGTGCGAGAACAACTGCGGGTTGATCACGAAGGAATGCTCCGCGACGGTGACCATCCCGCCCGGCGTTACCAGCGGTGCCACGCTGCGGCTGAAAGGCGAGGGCGATCAAGGAACTCCATCAGACGGCGATCTTTACGTCAAGGTGGCGGCGGAGTCCGTGAACAAAGGCGGGTTGATCCGCAGGCAGGGCGCGGACCTGTACACGGACGTCGTGGTACGCTTCCCCAAGCGCGGCGAGGATACCAGCGTGCGGGTGCGCACGGTGGAAGGGGACTGGGGTAACCTCAAGGTGTCCGCTGATGCGAAAGTTGGATCGGCGCTGCGCATAGCGGGTCGGGGGGCGCCGACGACTGCGGGCGGTGAGGACCGGGGCGACCATTTCTTCGTCATCACCAAGGTGGCGTTCGACGAGGACGTCATCAAGAGCGTAGATGAGGGCGACGGGAACTAGCCAGGTGTCTGTTGACTTGAACGCTTACATCCTCTTACGACGCATCCGACGAGAGCGCCCGTCTGGCGACAGATATGCACTCTGCTGAGTCAGATATTTTCTAAAGTTACTCCCGAGGGACGATCGACGGGCTTTCCACCGCCGGCGCGTCACTTCTTGGCATCCTTCTTCTTTTCGATTCCCGCCGCTTTGGCGTAGTGGTCGGTCACCTGGTCGATGTCGCAGCCGAACTGGGCGTAGCACGCCTCGAGGCGGTCCCCGTCCAGGCCGTCGCACTCCTTGATGGCTTCCCGAATTTCCTCGTAATCGCAGAAACCTTTGTACCCTCCCCCGCCGGTGGTGAACTTCGTCTTGAGCTCCTCGTGGATCTCGCCCGACTTTTTGCCGTGCACGCGGACGGACGATGAACGGGAGAGCTTAGCCTGGCGGCGGGCCACGCGGGGCGCGGCCGTGGGGCGGAGGGTGACGGCGAGGACGGTGGCGGGCATTTTGCGCGCGTGATTGTTGTGTCACGGTTGGCGAATCTTCAATCGAGCAGTCGAGCAGTCGAGACTCTCCCGGGCTTTTCGGCCACGTCATTTCATTTCGAACTCGCACTCGACTCGGCACCCGACTCTGAGATGATGCGCCGATACCTCGTGGCGACCCTTGCGCTCGCCGCGGTCGCATCCACGGCGGCGGGCAGCGTCTTCGCGGGCGACGATACGGACCAAACCCTGCGTCGCATGGGCGAGGGCGCGACTCGTCTCACGGCACGAATCGTGGAGAAGCCCCTCAATCTGAAGAGCCTCCTCGCCTCATCTCCCGGCGAGCCCACCCCGTTCGAGCACTCGTCCGGGTACTTCAAGCTCAACCGGACCAAGTCCGCCGAGATGTTCTACTTTTACTTCAAGTCCAGATCCACCACGCCGTCGAAGGACCCGGTGGTGCTCTGGATGACGGGCGGACCGGGATGCTCCAGCGAACTCGCCGTCTTTTACGAGAATGGCCCGGTGAGTTTCTTTTTATGTTCTTTCATACGGGCAATTAGACTGACGTCATGTTTTATCTACAGTACCGCATCACCCCCGAACTCAAGCTCGCCGTCACGCAGCACGGCTGGGACACCGTCAGCAACCTCGTGTACGTCGACCAGCCCATCAACACCGGCTTTTCCTACAGCGACGACCCATCAGACGCGGTCCACGACGAGGCCAAGGTGGCGGACGACATGGTCCAATTCCTCGCCGAGTTTGTCCAGGTGCGTTTCTTTTAATCTTCGTACGGGCAATTAGACTGACGTCGTGTTTTGTTCACAGGCGCATCCGGAGCTGGAGGGCAACGACTTCTACGTCACCGGGGAGTCCTACGCGGGCCACTACGTACCGGCGGTTGCCTACAAGGTGTTCCGCGCCTCGCAGTCCGGCGAGTTCACCGGTCTGAAGCTCAAAGGCTTGGCCGTCGGCAACGGCCTGACCATGCCGGAGATTCAATACGGAGCTTACGCGGACTACGCGCTGGGACAGGACATGGTGGGCCCGATGGCGGCGAGCGCGGCGAGGACCGTGTATCCCGCGTGCAAGGCTGCGATCAAGCGGTGCGGCGGCGGCGTGGACCCGGACGGGCCGAGCCCCGAACCAGACGCCAAGAAAACGGCGTGTATGACAGCCGTGGCAATCTGCCAGACGATCCCGAGCGGCCTCATGGCCGTCGCCGGTGCGTTCATTTTAACTCTTACATCTCGTAAGTGTGGGCGATTGACACTTAGACTGACGGCTCCACCTTTGTTCATCTCTTATTACAGGGAACTTGAACATCTACGACGTTCACAAGAAGTGCGTCGGGTCGCTGTGTTACGACTTTTCGCTCGCTCAGAAGTTTCTGAACGACCCGGCGGTTCGTTCCTCCCTCGGCGTCGGCGACCGAAAGTGGGAGATGTGCAGCGGTAAGGTGCACGAGGACATGATGGCGGATTGGATGCGTAACCTGGAGCCCACCATTCCGCCCATGCTTGAGAGCGGCCTTCGCGTGATGATCTACGCCGGGGAGAACGATTTCATCTGCAACTGGCTGGGCAACCACCGGTGGGTAAAGGCAATGGAGTGGAGCGGTCGTGCGGCCTTCAACGCCGCGATGCCTCAACCGTTCGTCGTGGACGGAACCACCGCCGGTGACGTCACCGAACTTGAAGGCTCGCTCTCGTTTGTCAAGGTTTCGGAGAGCGGTCACATGGTTCCCATGGATCAGCCGCGGAACGCGGTGGAGATGCTCCGAAGGTTCATCAACGGCGAGGCCATCGCCGGCGGGGAGTGGAAGCCCCCTGCCGCGGCGGCGATCGATCGGAAGGTGGACGCGGTGCGTGTGGTGGGTTCGCGCGCCGGCCCCCGCCGCGCCACAAAAAGACGGCACCCGCATCTTTGCCTCGCCACTCGCGCGCCGGATCGCCGCAGACAAGGGCCTCGATCTGGCCACAGTAACAGGCTCAGGCCCCAAAGGCCGGATCGTTAAAGCCGATGTGATGGACGCACAGCCAAGTGCCGCCCCCGCCCCACAAGCTTCCGCGCCCGCAGCCGCCGCAGCCCCTGCCGCTATGCCCTCAAGCCCAAGCGCTGATATGGTTGCACGCGCCTACGAAGGCCGCAGCTACGAAGAGATCAGCCTCAACGGCATGCGCAAAACCATCGCCGCACGCCTCACCGAAGCCAAGCAAACCGTGCCGCACTTCTACCTGCGCCGCGATATCAAGCTTGATGCGCTCATGGCCTTCCGCGCCCAGCTCAACAAGCAGCTTGAAGGCCGCGGTGTGAAGCTCTCGGTCAACGACTTTATCATCAAAGCCACCGCCCTCGCGTTGCAAGCCGTGCCCACAGCCAATGCCGTCTGGGCGGGGGATCGCGTACTTCAGATGAAGGCTTCAGATGTCGCTGTGGCCGTCGCCATTGAAGGTGGCCTCTTTACGCCCGTCCTGCAGGACGCCGAAATGAAGTCTCTCTCGGCCCTTTCGACTGAAATGAAAGATCTCGCTGCCCGTGCCCGCGACCGCAAACTTGCGCCGCACGAATACCAAGGCGGCAGCTTCGCCATCTCCAATCTGGGGATGATGGGCATCGACAACTTTGACGCCATCGTCAATCCGCCCCATGCCGGCATTCTTGCGGTTGGCGCGGGTGTCAAAAAGCCCGTTGTGGGCGACGATGGCCAAGTCACTGTCGCGACAGTCATGTCCGTGACAATGTCCGTGGATCACCGCGTGATTGACGGAGCTCTTGGCGCCGAGCTGCTCAAACATATCGTCGACAATCTCGAAAATCCGATGGCCATGCTCGCCTAAACGCAGCCCGCCGCAAATCTTAACAAGCGCCGCGCATTTGGTTCTTATACCGTGCGCGGCGTTTACGTTTGGGGGGTCGGCAAAAACCCTGTTTTGGCGGTGCACGCTTTGTGCACGGGTTGTGCACGCATATCACCCCCCTAGAATCAGCGGGCTTGGCCAAAAGTTAACGCGGCCTCAGAACAGACCGAAGAAGCGCTCTGGAAGCTCAAACTGGAGCTCATAATCAGGCCGCTCGAAATGATAAAAACCCGTATCGCCACGCGGCTCAAAGCTGTCGACCATCGCCTTGCGATAGGGACGCGTGTCAAAACCCTCCTGCATCGCATATGCCCCGAGCCTTTCAAATGTCTCGCGGTCCTCCCCGCGCGCATCCGCAAACCAATGCCCGCCAATCGCGGTCTCTTTCTTGGTCGCGCCGATCTCTTCAGTGATCGCGTTGCGACGGTCCATCGCGCGAGTGTATTCAGAAAAGTCGCAATACTTGAGGTGAAAGAGATACAGCCCCTCTGGTGAGTTGATCTTTTCATATTGGGTAAAGTGCCCGCCCCGCGCGATCTTGACCCCTGCAGAGAGAATACAGGGCTTTGAGTAATGCGGCGCGAGCCTCACGTGAGAGCGCGGGCCGAGAACTTTGTTTTCAATCGGTTTTTCCTCAAGATCGATCCTGTGGATAACCTCAAGCCCAAGCGGTGTTATGACCTGCCGCTGCTTTTGCTTCATAAGCCAGTCAGGCAGCCGCCCAACCTCAGGATCAAGCACCACAAGCTCATCCACATCCCCCACGATCACATGGTCATGGTAGGCGTTCAGCCCCTGCACAATGTTGTTGAGGAGCCGCCAGCGCTTCATATCGAAGTTCTTATGGTGGTGCCCGGGAATGCCGATGATATTGCACCCCTTGGCCATTTCGGCGACCTCAGGGGTGTGACCATGGTTGACGATATAACAGTTTTCGCGCCCCAGCATCTCGCCGTAATAAGCCAGCCATATCTTCAGATAAAAAAGGTCGTCCCGCAGCATAGTCACAGCTGCAATCTTATACTCGTTCCGCTCACTCATCACTCTGCTCGCTCTGTTTTCGGGCGTTTGACACAGATTAGCCGCTATGGCGCAAAATGAGAATCAATTTGTTGGGCGCGAGACATATTCTACAAGCTTCGCCCCAACCAGCAGCCAAGGCGCGCCATGCATCACAAGGTCAAATATGTCGATAGGCGCGCTAAGCTCTCCCGCAAACAGAAGCTTCAGCTTCTCCCAGATGTGCGGCTCGGGAAAGAAAGGGGCTAACCCCAATGTGAGGGCCAAAAGAAGTGCGATTGGCCATGAAATATGTTTCAAAGCGTCTCGCATTTTTTTACCCTTACAAGGAAGAAAGTGGCGCGGTTGACGGGGCTCGAACCCGCGACCCCCGGCGTGACAGGCCGGTACTCTAACCAACTGAGCTACAACCGCTCACTGCACACTTCGGATGCTCCAAAGCGTGAGGGAGGTCATATGCGTACCCCCTCTCCGCGTCAAGCGCTCAAACCCCCTCTTTGCGCAAAAATTGTGCCTCACAGGTCACGGCCCGTGGCGTTTCACAATTTCGCCTTATTTTGGCCAGCTCGCTGCCATAAATTTTTTTGAAATTTTTTTTAAAATCACACGAAAAGGAGGTTTTTATGCCCAAACCGCAAAAACCGCTCCCAGCCCCCAAACAAACCCGCACATCCCCCACTTCCAGCCGCCCCGTGATCACAGATTACGCGTCTCTTTGAGGTGACTTGGCCGCGATCCTGAGCTAGTTTGAAGTTATGAAAACCCCTGTTTCAAGCTTGCGCAATATCGGCCCCGCCATGGAGCGATCGTTGACTGAAGTTGGCATCTCCTCTGCCGAAGACCTTCAGGAAATTGGCGCTGATGCCGCCTATTCGCGGCTCTTGGAAGCGGGCGCCCGGCCGCATTTCATCGTTTATTATGTGCTGCATATGGCGCTGCAAGGGCGGCCATGGAATGACTGTAAAGGCAAAGAAAAACAAGAGCTTCGCCTGCGCTTTGATGCATTGAAGGCCACCAAACATGACAAGGGCCGCACTCGGCTTGAGGCGGCCCTTGATGCAATTGGTGTCGTCAAGCGCAAGGCCTGACGTCTGGCGATTTAGCCTACGAGTTCAAGACCCGAGAAGAAGAACGCGATTTCTTCTGCTGCTGTTTCTGGCGCGTCTGAGCCGTGAACTGAGTTCTCACCGATCGAAAGAGCAAACTCCTTACGGATCGTGCCTTCAGCCGCGTCCGCTGGGTTTGTTGCGCCCATAACTTCACGGTTCTTCGCAATGGCGTCTTCACCTTCAAGAACCTGAACAACGATTGGCTCAGAAATCATAAATTCGCAAAGCTCCCCAAAGAACGGACGCTCTGAGTGAACACCGTAAAACTGCTGCGCTTGTGCAAGCGTCAATTGGATGCGCTTTGAAGCAACGATGCGCAGGCCAGCGGCCTCGAACTTTGCTGCAATCTGACCTGTGAGGTTGCGCTTGGTTGCGTCTGGTTTGATGATTGAGAATGTGCGTTGAATGGCCATGTGTTTAAGGCTCCTATTGCTGTGCTACGTGTTAATTTGGCGCCCTGCTATCACGCGGCATCCGCTTTGAAAAGCGAATGTTAAACGCGCTCAAGCCGGGCAATCCAAAGCACAGCCAGAAGCCCAAGCCCAGAGCTCGCCGCCATAAGCCCAAGCAATACATAGGCCCCAAGCGGACCTCCCGCAAACGCGCCAGTCAGCGCCGTTGCCCCTGCCCCTCCAAGAATAGTAATGGCCCCTGACAGACCCGAAGCACTGCCAGCCAACCGTGGATTGACCGACATCACCCCTGCGTTGGCAGCCGGTAAAGTCAGCCCGTTGCCAAGACCAACAAAAATTGCTCCAGCAAACATCACCCAGAAATTCATCGCACCAAGGGCCATGATACAAATGATAACCAGCGGGCCAAACGTCGCCGAAAGCCGCCCCCACAGCATGAGTCGAAGCATGGGAATACGGCCCGACAACCGCCCCGTCAGGAAATTTCCGAGCATGAAGCCCGCAGATATTGAGCCAATGCCAATGCCAAGCTGCGACGGCGTCAGTCCAAAGAGTCCCTCCCCAACAAGAGCCGCTCCGCCAAGAAAAGCGTAGAAGCCACCGACTGAGCCAATCAGACACAAGCAATAGGCCCAGAAAACCTTACTCTTAAAAAGCTCTGGATAGGAACGGAACTGAGCAGTGAAACTGACTGACGGCGTGAGATTCGTCTCGGCGAGATCGTGCCATGAAAGAGCAAACATGAGCGCGCCCATGAACGCATAGGCGATGAAATTTGCCCGCCAGCCAAATGTTTCTCCGAGAAAGCCGCCCAAGACAGGCCCCATCAACGGAGCAAGCGCCATTGCGGTTCCGATCACACCCAAGAGCCGAGCGGCTTCTTGCGGCGGTGCTATATCGCGCACAACGGCGCGGCTTAGGACCATTCCCGAAATGACAGCGCCTTGTAGCATGCGAAGCACAAGAAACAGCCAGACATTGCTTGCAAAATAACAGCCCACAGACGCCACAGTAAAAATCGCCATTCCCGCAAGGATGACAGGCCTACGGCCATACATGTCTGACAAAGGACCAATGATCAGCTGCAGCGCTGAAGATACGACCATATATCCTCCAACGGCCACGGAAATGACGGCGTAGCTCACCTCTAAGCTGCTCGCCATCTGAGCGAGCGATGGCAAAAACATATTGAGCGACAAGACCGAAATCGCCGTGAGGAGAATAAGAGTAAAAAGCTTGGGTTGGCGCAGGCCCGTTTCGGAAATCATTTTTTGTTAACCTGTGTTCTAATGCACAAGCGTTACGCCCCTTTTGATCTCCCCACAAGCCTTGTGGTGATGGCGTTTCAGCACTGGCAAGGTGCGCACGGCTCTGCTAAGCCGCAAAAATGCTCAAGCTAGAAAACATATCTTATTCAGTCGCAGGCCGGAACCTCATCGAGGATGCTTCGGTCTCTATCCCAACAGGTCACAAAGTTGGCCTTGTTGGGCGCAACGGCACAGGCAAGACAACGCTCTTTCGCGTAATCCGAGGCGAGTTGCCGCTGGATACCGGTTCTTTCAGTCTGCCCTCACGGGCCCGCATTGGCGGCGTGGCCCAAGAAGTGCCAGGCAATGAAGTGTCTTTGTTGAACACAGTCCTTGCAGCCGACGTCGAACGCGCAACACTGCTGGCGGATACGAGCACCGACCCAGCGCGGATCGCCGAGGTGCAAACGCGCCTTGCTGACATCGATGCATGGAGCGCCGAAGCCCGCGCTTCAACGATTCTGCGGGGCCTTGGCTTTACGGCCGATGAAATGCACGAGCCTTGCTCGGCTTTCTCTGGTGGCTGGCGGATGCGCGTAGCGCTGGCTGCGGTGTTGTTTTCCGAGCCTGACCTGCTGTTACTGGATGAACCGACCAACTACCTTGACCTTGAGGGCGCGCTCTGGCTTGAAAGCTACTTGGCGAAATATCCTCATACCGTTCTAATTGTCAGCCACGATCGCGGTCTGCTCAATCGAGCCGTTGGCGCAATTCTGCACTTGGAAGACAAGAAGCTCACGCTCTATCAAGGCAACTACGACACGTTTGCAGAGACACGCGCAGCAAGGATCGCTGTGGCCGCCTCCGAAAACCGTAAGATCGAAGCTCGCAAAGCCCACCTCCAAAGCTTTGTTGACCGCTTCCGCGCGAAAGCCTCTAAAGCCGTTCAGGCGCAATCGCGTATCAAGGCCATTGCCAAGCTCAAACCGATTACAACACCTCAGGAAGCCGCGCTCAAGCGCTTCACCTTCCCCTCGCCTGAAGAGCTCTCTCCGCCGATCATCCGGGTAGAAGGCGGCGCCGTGGGCTATGATGGTAAGGCAATCCTCTCAAATCTCGACCTAAGGATTGACCAGGACGACCGCATCGCATTGCTCGGGCGCAACGGAGAAGGCAAATCAACGCTCTCCAAGCTCTTGTCAGGCCGACTTGAACTCATGAAGGGTCAAATGGTCACCTCATCAAAGCTGCGCGTTGGCTTCTTCGCTCAGCATCAGGTCGATGAGCTTTTCATTGACGAAACTCCAATTGATCACATCCGCCGCCTGCGCCCAACCGAAACGCCTGCGCGCCTGCGCGCCCGCCTCGGCGGCTTTGGCATTGGTGCCGAACAGGCCGAAACGCTTGTGGGCAAACTCTCAGGCGGACAAAAAGCACGGCTCTCGCTGATGCTGGCGACAATTGACGCGCCACATCTGCTCATCCTCGATGAACCGACAAACCACCTTGATATCGAAAGCCGCGAAGCTTTGGTTGAGGCACTCACGGCCTATACTGGCGCGGTTATCCTTGTCAGCCACGATATGCACCTGCTCAGTCTCGTGGCAGATCGCCTCTGGCTCGTGAAAGACGGTGCAGTGAAGCCCTATGAGGGCGATCTAGAGAGCTATCGTGCGCTTTTGCTGGGGGCTCCTGAGAAAAAATCAGACAAAAAGACTGAAACGCAAAAAGCTCCAAAGCCGAAGCGTGCGCCACGGTTGTCCGTACTCGAGCTGCGCGCTGAAGTGCGCAAATGCGAAGAACGCGTTGAAAAGCTTGAACGCATGCGCGCTCGTATGGACGAGATGCTGGCCGATCCCACGCTTTACAGCGAGCGCAAGCATTCTGTTCCAGAGCTTCAGCGCAAAGATGGTGAGCTTAAGGTTGCCCTCAAACGCGCCGAAGCGCTCTGGGAAGGCGCTATCGCCAAGCTAGAGGCAGCTGAGGCATGATTACATCAGCCTTTGTCATAACGGCCTTTGCAACGCTCTTCGTGATTATCGACCCGATCGCCCTGACGCCGATCTTTGCGACAATCACGCAAGGTATTCCCACAGTTGAACGCCGCCGGATCGCCCTGCGGGCCTGCCTTGTTTCCTTCTTTATTCTTGCCGCCTTTTCCTTTTTTGGCGAAGCCTTGATGCATTTCATCGGGATATCCATGCCTGCTTTTCGCGTGGCAGGCGGCATCCTCCTATTCCTGACAGCGCTTGAAATGTTGTTTGAACGCCGCACCAAGCGGCGTGAAGATCAGGCGGGCGACGAACCTGATCCGAGCCATGACCCGTCGGTTTTCCCTCTGGCGGTTCCTTTGTTGGCAGGACCAGGCGCGATTGCATCGGTGATCCTTTTGTCAGGGCAAGCACCTGGACTCGCAGGTACTTTTGCAGTGATCGGGATTGTTGCGGTCGTACTCTTCGTGGTCTTCTTGTCTTTACAGGCTTCAGCACTGCTGGAACGCGCTTTGGGCAAGACAGGCATCAATGTCGCCACACGGCTTCTAGGCATGCTGTTGGCCGCGCTCGCTGTGCAGTTTGTTCTGGATGGTTTGCGCGCATTTGGCTTTGCAGGCGGCTGAGCGATGGAGCTTTGGACTGGCCTCCTCGTTCTGGCGCTGGTTCTTGCGGCTCTGCTGGTCTGGCGTCTTTGGCCAAGCCGCCGACGCCTGTCCCCTCTGGGCCAAGAAATGCTGCGCTGGGTCATGGTGCTTGCGATAGCTCTTGGTATCTACAGCTTCGGTGAAAACCTCGTTGAACCATTTCGGACGACCCAAACGGTTAACACATCACAAGGCGTGATAGAGCTGCCACGTGAAGCCGACGGGCATTACTATCTCACGGCAAAAATCAATGGTGCGCAGATCCGTTTTGTAGTCGACACAGGAGCTACGGGGATTGTGCTCAGCCAGAGCGACGCAGCAAGAGTCGGGCTAGCCTCCGAACAATTGGCTTACATCCATTCGGCCAACACGGCCAATGGCGTTGTCCGTATCGCACCCGTGAAACTTGATGAATTTGACGTCAATGGAATCAAAGACCTGAACGTGCGTGCCTACGTGAACGAAGGCGAGCTGACAGGCTCTCTTCTCGGCATGAGCTATCTAAGACGCTATGAGAAGATCATTATCACTCGTGACATGCTGCGCCTTGAGCGCTAAGGCTTCGGCATGACAGACATCGAAAAATCCGCCAACAAGTCACACGGTCGCAAGACCCTGCGCCCTTCTCTCAAGCCCCGTGCCCTTATGGAGGACGAACAGTTAGCCAATGCTTGGACCGCGCAAGTTATCACGCTGTTTCCTGATGCCTTTCCGGGAGTTCTCGGCCAAAGTCTGACAGGTAAAGCTCTCAAAGACGGGCTCTGGCAGCTAGATGCAATTGACTTGCGACCGTTCGGGATCGGCAAGCATCGCAATGTGGATGATACACCCGCTGGCGGCGGGGCTGGCATGGTCTTGCGCGCTGATGTCGTCAGCGCCGCCATAGAAATGGCAAAACAGCGCGCGCAGGCTCCCCTTCCCCTTGTTTATCTTAGCCCACGCGGCAAACCCTTTACCCAAGCTATGGCCAAAGGCCTTGCGGCGGGCCAAGGCGTAACGCTGCTCTGCGGGCGCTTTGAAGGCGTTGATGAGAGGGTTTTGGAACACTACGGCGTCGTAGAAGTTTCGATGGGGGACTATGTTCTGACAGGTGGTGAAATTGCGGCGCAGGCGCTTTTGGATGCTTCAGTCAGACTTATCCCCGGCGTACTTGGCAACGCGGAAAGCGCCGAGGAAGAAAGCCACTCAAATGGCCTTCTCGAGCATCCGCAATACACCAAGCCCGCAGAGTGGCAAGGCCGCGCAATTCCTGATGTATTGATGTCTGGTCATCATGGCGAAATTGCCAAGTGGCGCAAAAAGATGTCGGAAGCCCTGACCAAACTTCGCCGCCCAGATATGTGGCAGGCCTTTTTGGACAACAACCCATCCGATAAGCCTTGATCTAAAGCTCTTTCGGGCCTAGAACGCCCGAGTTCGGAATCACTTTTGTGACTCTGGGCTGCGAGTGCTGTGCGCTTTCTTCGGCGCGATCCTCGGCACAAACATGATGACAAGCAATGTCGGACTGACTCCGGCGGGCGCAAATTGCGGACCCGACAGAAGACACGGAGCGACAGGACGCGAGAAAACTTCGTGGGAAAACCGCGAGCATAATTAGGAGATGGTCAATGGACCTTCTGAGAGAAATCGAAGCGGAGCAAATTGCTGCGCTCGGGAAAAAGATCCCCGACTTCAAAGCGGGCGACACAATTCGCGTCGGCTTCAAAGTGACTGAAGGTGTTCGCACCCGTGTTCAGAATTACGAAGGCGTCTGCATCAGCCGTAAGAACGGCAAAGGCATCGACGGCTCGTTTACTGTGCGCAAAATCAGCTTTGGCGAAGGTGTTGAGCGGGTTTTCCCACTGCACTCGACAAACATCGACGAGATCACAGTTGTGCGTCGCGGCCGCGTTCGTCGCGCCAAGCTTTACTATCTTCGTGCACGTCGCGGCAAATCTGCCCGTATCGTCGAAGATACCAACTATAAGCCACGCGCTGAAGCGTAAGCGGGAGAGAGACCATGAAAAAAGATATCCACCCCGATTACCACTTCGTCGAAGTCAAAATGACAGACGGTACGATGCTCAAGATGCGTTCCACATGGGGCAAAGAAGGCGATACGCTTTCACTTGATATCGACCCGACAGTTCACCCAGCATGGACAGGCGGCAACTCGCGCCTTCTCGACGCTGGCGGACGCGTATCGAAGTTCAAAAAGAAATACGAAGGCCTTGGCTTCTAAGAAGCTTCGGTTCCGGAAAAGACAAACGCCGCTCCTCTCGGGGCGGCGTTTTGCTTTGTAACGCAAATTTTTAAGAAAATGTGGTGCGGGTGAAGGGACTCGAACCCCCACGCCATAGGCGCCAGAACCTAAATCTGGTGCGTCTACCAATTCCGCCACACCCGCAACAGAGCGGGATATAGCCAAGGCCGTCACACTTTGCGAGCACAAATTGCCTCCATCGCATGAAAAAAGCGCGACATTTACCGTTTGTTGCCTTATCTTGAGTAAAAATTGAGGCAGTAAAAAACATACGGGTGCAAAATGAAGCCCTTTTCAGCAGAAGACTCTGCGCAGACTCAGGCTATATCTGAGCCGTCAGGCTTTGTATTAGGCAGTAATATCTTAACTTTAGACGGCGAATTGCCCGTCGAATTTCTCAGTGTTGGGGACCGCATTATTACGAGGGATGCGGGCATGGTCGTCTTGCGCGATGTGAAAGTGATTGATGTTGAATGTCCAATGGTCTGGATCATGGGCGGTTCACTGGGGCATGATAAACCAGAAGACGACACGTACCTACTCGCGTCACAAAAAGTCCTTGTTCGGGACTGGCGTGCCAAAGCACTTACCCAACAAAACCAAGCACTTGTGCTGGCAGAAAGCCTCGTAGACGGCGAATTTATCCGCTTGGTCGGCATGCAAAGAATCACGCTCTTTCAACTTGTGTTTGATGCTGCTCATATCGTGTATGTCGATGGGCTGGAGCTTGCTTGCGAACAAAATCAAACAAGCATTGAATTGGCGGCCTAGGAGCAGAGGCGCTTAAAGACTTTGGGCAATTCCTCCGCCAGATCCTCAGCAATGAGCCCTGGGCCAAAGCTAAGGGCACATTCCACATGGAGCCAAGCACCCGTCTCAGCAGCGCTCATCGGGCTAAAACCACGCGCAAGGAGACCAGCAATAAAGCCTGCGAGCACATCTCCAGAGCCAGCCGTTGCAAGCCAAGGTGCAGCACGCTCACCGAGCGCCGAGTTAACACTACATCGCCCGTCTGGTGATGCGATCACAGTATCGGCACCCTTATACAACACAACACAGCCCGCCCGCGCAGCCGCTTCGCGCGTGGCATCAACCTTGGAGTATGCAGGCCCATTTATGGAAGGCTCATTCAGCTTTGCAGCCAGATCAGGAAACAAGCGAGCGAACTCACCACCATGGGGTGTGAGGACGCATGTCTCTGTCACTAAATCAAAAAGAGCTTCGGGCTTGCCTTCATAGGCACTCAAAGCGTCCGCATCCAACACACATGTCCGCCCTGCGCCAAGCGCTACGGGCACTAACTCCCCTGCCCGCTCAATCCCAAGTCCTGGACCAAGACAAAGTACATTGATCCGTTCATCCTCCAGAATCCCAGCCAAATCCTCTTTGGAATCAAGCTTTTTAAGCATGATACCCGTGATCTGGCTCGCCACTTCCAATTGTGCAGAGTCAGGCACACCCAAGGTCACCAACCCTGCCCCGATCCGAAGCGCGGCACGGCCGGACAGCCGAGCTGCCCCCGTTCGACCAGCGCCTCCAGAGAGTACAAGTGTATGGCCGTGCGAATACTTGTGGCTTGAGCTTTGATCAGTCGAGTTCAAAACCGCTTTTCGACTTGCCCCGATACGAGCCTGACCGCTCAAATATGAAACTGATGTCTCCCTCCGGAAATCGGGCAAATACTGATCTATACCGATGCTTTTGACCGCGCAGGCGCGCAACACTCCAGCGAGAGGCAACAGAGTGTGACCTTGCCGGAGCCTCTCGAATGTGACGGTCAGAGCAACGCTGAGCGGCCCTTCAAAATCACTCCGATTTTTGCCCAGAAAGCGGCCACTATCCGCACAAAACCCGCTCGGAACATCTATCGCAACGTCAATTCCAGCTTTGTACATCTCGTTACAGAACAGCCAAGCATCTGCCGTTAGCGGACGAGACAGGCCTGTTCCAAAAACGGCATCAATCACCAAGTCAAAATTGGCGGATAGATAGTCGCTTTCCAGGCTCTCATTTGACGTGATTGTTCCCAAGGCCAGCCAACGCTCATAATTCACGCGAGCATCGGGCGGCAGCTTGGCGACATCGCCGTAAAGAAACACCTCAACCTCCCACCCCCATTCCTTGAGCAATCGCGCCACAACAAACCCGTCGCCACCGTTGTTGCCAGGGCCGCACAAAACCACTGCTTTATGCCTGCTTGCCACAAGCGTTGGCCATTCTTCAAATACCGCTTCGACGACGCCACGCCCTGCGCGCTCCATCAACTCAAGACCCGTCACTTGCCCTGCGTCTGTTGCTAAGTTTTCGGCGGCTCGCATTTGGGCTGCGGTTAGGAGTTCACTCATGGCACAGGCCCTTTGATTCACTTTTGATTTAAAAATAAGCATAACGCCTAATTTTTAGTCACATAATATTTCACACGCTGAGTCGCGTCGTCTAAAGACCCTATTCGTTTGAGGCGCGCTCTGAAAAGTGATCTGAAGCGCTTAAGTAATTTCAAAGGGGCGGAAGCGATGAAAAAGATCGAAGCCATTATCAAGCCGTTCAAGCTTGATGAAGTGAAAGAAGCATTGCAAGATGTCGGGGTTCAGGGGCTTTCAGTTATCGAGGTTAAAGGGTTCGGGCGCCAAAAAGGCCATACAGAACTTTATCGTGGTGCTGAATACGTCGTCGACTTCCTTCCAAAAGTAAAACTCGAGATCGTGGTCGATGATGACCTGGTTGACCAAGCCGTAGAAGCCATCGTTGACGCCGCCAAGACCGATAAAATCGGTGATGGTAAAATATTTGTATCTCCTGTTGAGCAAGCCATTCGTATCAGAACCGGTGAAACCGGCCCTGACGCGCTTTAATCTACTTTCTTACAGTAACGAAAAGGACCAAGAGAATGAGCACACAAGACGTTCTCAAGACGCTAAAGGACGAAAATATCGCTTATGTCGATATTAGATTCACCGACATTCGCGGAAAGCTCCAGCACGTAACCGTCGATGTTGATTTGGTTGATGAAGACTTCCTCGAAGAAGGCTTCATGTTTGACGGCTCGTCAATCGCTGGATGGAAGTCCATTGAAAACTCGGACATGAAACTGATCGTTGACACGGACAGCGCATATATTGATCCGTTCTACGCGGAAAAAACGCTTTGCTTTCACTGCTCAATCGTAGAGCCTGATACAGGTGAAGCCTACGAGCGCGACCCACGCGGTACAGCCCAAAAAGCCGAAGCTTATCTTAAAGAGTCAGGCATTGGCGATGTTGCTTACATGGGTCCAGAGGCTGAATTCTTCATTTTTGACGACGTTCGCTTTGAGAACAAAATCAATAAAGTATCTTACGAAGTAGATGCAGTAGATGCATCTTGGAACACAGATACAGAGTATGAAATGGGTAACTCGGGCCACCGCCCTGGGCTTAAGGGCGGTTACTTCCCTGTAAACCCAATCGACGACGCTCAAGACCTTCGCTCAGAGATGCTTTCCACAATGAAAAGCATCGGTATGAAGGTTGATAAGCACCACCACGAAGTTGCGTCATGCCAGCATGAGCTTGGCCTCATTTTTGGCACGGTGACCAAGCAAGCGGACGAGATCCAGAAGTACAAATACGTGATCCACAACGTTGCTCACGCCTATGGCAAGTCAGCTACGTTCATGCCGAAACCTATTTATGGTGACAACGGCACAGGCATGCACGTAAACATGTCGATCTGGAAAGATGGAAAGCCACTTTTTGCAGGCGACAAGTATGCCGATCTGAGCCAAGAAGCACTCTATTTCATCGGTGGTATTCTGAAGCACGCGAAAACGCTCAATGCATTCACCAACCCATCGACCAACAGCTACAAGCGTTTGATCCCTGGTTTTGAGGCCCCTGTTCTGCGCGCATATTCAGCGCGCAACCGTTCAGGTTGTGTTCGCATCCCATGGACAGAGTCACCAAAAGCCAAGCGTGTTGAAGCGCGCTTCCCAGATCCTTCTGCAAACCCGTATCTTTGCTTTGCTGCCCTTCTTATGGCTGGCCTAGACGGGATTAAGAACAAGATCGATCCGGGCGAAGCTATGGACAAGAACCTGTATGATCTTCCAGCAGAAGAGCTCGCAGGTATCCCAACGGTTTGCGGCTCACTTCGTGAAGCACTGGAGTGCCTTGAAGCGGATCATGCGTTCCTGCTTGCGGGCGACGTCTTCACGAAAGACCAGATTGAGGGCTATTTGGAACTCAAAATGGAAGAAGTCTTGCACTATGAGCACACGCCACACCCTGTAGAGTTTGGCATGTATTACAGCTGCTAAGATCAAGACTTGGCACTGCAGGCCTGCCCGAAAGGGCAGGCCTTTTTTGTTGGCGCATCCACGGCTTCCAGATATGCTTGCCTCAAGCTTTTGGAGTATTGTTCATGCGTTTGCTTTCTTTATCCGTCACCTTGGCTCTTTGCTTGGCATCTGCTGCAGCGGCAGCTCCCTGTGGCAATACATCTTCGGGCTTCAATACCTGGAAAGCAGATTTTGCCAAGACAGCTCGAAAAGCGGGTGTAAAACAACGTGGACTTCAAGCCCTCGCAGCAACCACCTATTCCAGCGCCACAATCTCGGCGGATCGCAATCAGAAAAGCTTCAAATATAGTCTCTCGAAGTTCATGCAGGTTCGCGGGGCAGACACAATCATTGCACAAGGGCGCAAACGAAAGGCCCAAAATTCAAACTTCTATACAAATTTAGAGCGTCGCTATGGCGTTCCAGCGGGCGTCATTATTGCTATCCACGGCATGGAAACAGCCTTTGGCGGATTTATGGGAGACACAAAAGTTGTGTCTGCGATTGTCACACTGACTTTTGATTGTCGCCGCTCTGAATTTTTTAAGCCTCATGCCATTGGCGCTCTCAAGCTTGTTGATCAAGGCTCAATTAGCCCAGAGACAAAGGGCGCCAAACACGGTGAACTTGGCCACCCTCAATTTCTCCCCGGTAATGCTATGAACTATGGTGTCGATGGAAATGGAGATGGCCGCGTCGATTTTTACAATCAAGCAGATGCACTGGCGTCGACAGCAAATTTTCTGCAGCAAAAAGGCTGGCAATCAGGCAAAGGCTATCAAGAAGGCGAGCCCAACTATCCAGTCCTTAAACAATGGAACGCGGCCACAGTATACCAGCAATCCCTCGCCATCATGGGCAAGCGGATTGACGGTTGAGTGTGCATTCAGCCAATACATAGGTATGAATGCCAAAGATTACGGCCCCTGTTGAGGGCAAGCGCCGTATGGTTTGGAGTTCTGAACGCATAAACTTAGCAGTCTCTGCAAATCGCTCATCCCGCCGTTCGTGAGCCGAACGAGGCTGATGCAGCGCAGGATCGGCATACCAGAGCGCGTTAAACCGCCAAAGGGGCTGCTCAACACGAACACCGTCAAACAAACGCTGAACACGTCGGGCAATATTCTCATCATAGGATGCCACTGGTTCATGAATATCGATCAAGGGTCGCATGAACTTTTCCGCGAGCAACCAACTTGCAGGAAAGCAGAGCGACGCCCCAGTCAGAACATGCTCAAGACCCTGTTTTTGCAAGATACAAAAATCTTCTTGTGTAAGCCGAGACAGAGTAAGCATCGGGTCGGACCGATCAAGCTCTACGAGGCGTTCGTCAGGGCAAAGGAGAGCGTTACCCTGCAGTGTGAAGCCCTCTTTAGCTACCAATGCGGTAACGACAGTCTCCAAAAGCTCTTCAGCCGCTGGGCGCGCGTCTTCTGACAGAGCCAACACCAAGTCTCTGTCTTTCTCCACGATCCGCGCCTTTTCGGCGAGCTGCGCTGCATAGGTTTCATCCACGCGCAGCCAGTCGCCTTGATCAAGCGGTGAAATACCAGGCATCGCTTTAGGCCTCAGTGGATCGTAGGGGATAACTTGGTTTAATATCATAGGTGCATTGAAAGCTTCTGACATGGATTTTCAAGTGGGCGCACACGCTTTCACGGCTGAAAACGACAGGGGAAAGCCGCAAACAAGCTCGCAGAGCTTTCAGCATGTTCCCAAACTCATCCATAGGGAGGCGTCTGACATGAATGAGCACTACCGAGACATCCGGAAAATAGATCCGAGCAGAGGCGCATTTTTGGCCGATGGATCTCCCAATGATAAGAACCGTGTCGAGATTGGTCCAACGCAGTTGGCTTTCGCTGAGTGGGAGGCTGCGGGCTTAACTCCACCCAACCTTGAAGCTATGCGAAAGTACCGCTGGGAGCGACTCACGCAAGCAATCATTCAAAGAGGTTATGGTGGAATTCTGCTATTTGACCCGCTGAACATCCGCTACGCAACAGACAGCACCAACATGCAGCTATGGAATACCCACAATCCGTTTCGCGCCGTCTTGCTGTGCGCTGACGGATATATGGTGATTTGGGACTATAAAAACTCCCCCTTTCTGAGCGAGTTCAATCCTTTGGTTCGTGAGCAACGCTCTGGAGCGGATCTGTTCTATTTTGACCGCGGCGACAAGGTTGATGTTGCGGCTGATGTTTTTGCGAATGAGGTGCGTCTTGTTCTTGCTGAGCACGCTTCAGGCAACAAACGGTTAGCAGTCGATAAGGCCATGCTCCATGGGTACCGCGCTTTAGAAGCGCAGGGCTTTGAGATTATGGAGGGGGAGGAAGTGACTGAAAAGACCCGCGCCATCAAAGGGCCCGACGAAATCCGCGCCATGCGTTGTGCCAATCATGCTTGTGAAACAGCCGTAAAGAGCATGGAAGATTTTGCCCGCCTCAATGTCCCCTTTGGCACCACATCTGAGGATGATATTTGGGCAGTCCTCCACGCTGAAAACATCCGCCGAGGTGGCGAATGGATCGAAACGCGCCTCCTCGCGTCAGGGCCTCGTACCAACCCGTGGTTTCAAGAATGTGGACCACGTCTTGTGCAAAATAATGAAATCGTAGCTTTTGATACAGACCTGATTGGCTCTTACGGAATTTGCATCGATATCAGTCGCACGTGGTGGATCGGTGACCAGAAGCCTCGTGCAGATATGGTTTATGCGATGCAACATGCACATGAACATATCATGACCAATATGGAAATGTTGAAACCTGGCGTCACGATACCAGAATTGTCCGCCAACACACATCGCCTCGACGATAAATTTCAGGCGCAAAAATACGGATGCCTTATGCATGGCGTCGGCCTTTGTGATGAATGGCCGCTTGTCGCTTACCCCGATCATGCCGTTCCAGGGGCCTTTGATTATGCTTTAGAGCCAGGGATGGTGCTATGTGTTGAAGCGGCTGTCGGGGAGGTTGGGGGAGATTTCTCAATCAAGCTCGAAGACCAAGTTCTGATCACAGAAGATGGCTACGAAAACCTTACAACCTATCCATTTGATGACGCCCTGATGGGGCGTTAGCTTTAGTTGGCCGCAAGCCGTATAGGGAACTGACTTGCCGCATTGCGATACCATGAAATAATCGCTGCGCGCTCTTCTGGTTCAATATAGGTCACATTGGCGGGGGGCATGGCTCTTGTTACGCCAGCCTGTAGATAGATATCGCGTGCGTGGGCCACGATATCAGAAGTTGTTTCAAGATGAACGCCTTTTGGCGCAGACCTTACGCCTTCGTAAAAGGTTTCACGCGCATGACACATAGAACAACGACCCAAAACGATGTCTTGAACCTCGTCAAAGCCTTCAGAAGAAGCAAAGACTTGTTCAGTGGTTGTAAGAGGGCGTGCCTCTGCGTCTTCGAGACTGTCAAACTCAAGCGGCAAAGTTGAAATCCACATGATTGCGACGAACAATAGCCCCGTCACCAGCCATGTCCAAAGCGGACGGCTGTTTCCCGCGTGCATCGAGTTGAAATAGTGGCGAATGCTAACCCCCATGAGAAATACAAGTGCAGCAATCACCCAATTGTATTGTGAGGCAAACGCCAGAGGATAATGATTTGACAGCATCAAGAAGATAACAGGCAAGGTCAGATAGTTGTTGTGAGTCGAGCGCAGCTTAGCAATCTTGCCGTATTTTGCATCTGGAGTACGCCCCTCTTGTAAGTCTTTCACCACGATACGCTGATTTGGCATGATGATGAAAAATACATTCGCCGTCATAATTGTGGCCGTGAATGCACCGAGGTGAAGAAGTGTTGCGCGCCCTGTGAAAATCTCGTTGTAGCCCCAGCCCATCGCAATCAAGAGTACAAACAGCAAAAGCATGAGCACTGTCGGACTTTCACCAAGCTTCGACTTGCAGAGGAAATCATATACGATCCAGCCGACAGTCAACGACGCCGCAGAAATCATAATTCCTTGCAAAAGGCTGATGTCTGCTTTGGCTGCATCAATCAGATACAGCTCACCCCCAACCCAATACACAATCATAAGGAGGGCCGCACCAGACAGCCAAGTTGCGTAGCTTTCCCATTTGAACCACGTTAGGTGATCGGGCATGTTCTCTGGCGCAACAAGGTATTTTTGAACGTGATAAAAGCCGCCGCCATGGACTTGCCACTCTTCGCCATGTGCCCCTACAGGCAAATGAGGTGTTTTTCGCAGACCCAAATCAAGCGCAATAAAATAGCAAATCAAGCAGAGAGAAAACCTCAGGATATTAAGGAAGACCCTAAGATAGCCCTATCAAGAGTGTATGAAAGACTGGCGCCCCATG
>ENA-OWPI01001496-OWPI01001496.1-marine-metagenome-genome-assembly--contig:-NODE-1496-length-25628-cov-14.754452_pt1 | contig 25628 bp, 19 predicted proteins | sample MGYA00238138_ERZ651775 | MGnify/ENA primary metagenome ERZ651775 (study PRJEB26906, sample SAMN06265043) | marine metagenome | isolation source: Helgoland LTER site | place: Germany:Helgoland, sampling...
CTGTTTAGTTGTGTAAACATAATCTTAAACTTCAACAATAACTATCGGAGCGTTAGCTATTGTGCAGACAATCCATGTGAGAATCACATCTACCTGCATGAATTTTATTCAAGTGAAGGGCATCGGATAAAATTTATTTAAATTTGGACAAGGCACCCTGTGTACTGCATGAAATTCTCCACCAATCTCACATACACCTTAGTAATTCAGAAATGAAACGACACTTCCTTTACCTCATTTTGATGACCATTGTTTCATCGGGCTTATTTGCACAGATGAATGTTTCATCCGATAAAATCAGTTCGTACCGTTGGGATGATTTGCAAGAAGATTGGGTTTTGGTGGTGAACGAAAAGGAATATTTCACAAGCTTCGAGTTTGATGAAGACTTTACTTATTTCCTGCATATCACATCAGATCAAACTTCTCGATATGATATTCTCTCGTTAGAATATGATGAGGAAAGAGAATTATTCAATTATGATATCATAAGCGATGTAGGAAACGAATATTTCATGATCATCGACGCTACCGATGGTGAAATTTACTTTGTCTCTTCCGATGACGAGCCATTTATGCTTGTTTATGGCCTTATTGCTGATGAGGGCGAAAGCAATCCAACTCCAGAATATTCAACTGGAACAGGGTTTGCAATTAGCAAGGCTGGACATGTGGCAACTAATTATCATGTAGTAGAAGATGCCGAGAATATTACAGTAGCGGTTCCTGGACCCATGGGATCAAGAAAACTAAGTGCAAAAGTCATTGTCTCCGATGAAAAAAATGACTTGGCAATTCTATTCATCAATGATCCTGATTTCGGCGGATTCGATCCAATACCATATGGATTCAGGAATTCCGCGGTAAGTGTTGGTGAAGATGTTTTTGTATTAGGATATCCCATGACAGAAACGATGGGTGAAGAGGTAAAATTGACCAATGGTATCGTGAACTCCAAAACCGGTTTTCAGGGCGATATTACGATGTATCAAATTTCCGCTCCTGTTCAACCCGGAAATTCTGGTGGGCCTTTATTTGACGAGGATGGCAATATCATCGGGGTCGTAAGCGCAAAGCATGAAGGTGCGGAAAATGTAAATTACGCAGTGAAGATTTCATACTTGAAGAGTCTCATAGATATTCTTCCACAACAAATTGCCTTAGAGGAGAACAATGGCTTAGCAGGAATGAAGCTCAAGGATCAAATGAGCATTGTTTCAAATTTTACTTTTCTAATTTCTGTAAATGAAGATGTTTCACTTGACAGGGCTGTATCTAGCTCAGATTTTGATAGCGATAATAGCACAACAGGTGGCTTAGATAATAATTCGAGTTCCACAGAAGAAATAGCTGCTTATCACTACGAAAAAGCCCAAGAATATTTCGTGAACAATGATCATATTACAGCTTTAGATCATGTTGATCAATGTATCGAGGCATTACCAAATTATTCGGCGCCCTATTTCCTTAAGGGGTTTATCTATTACTACGGAATTAACAATTATGAAAAAGCTCGCGAGAATTTCACAATTACCCTTCAGATGGACGAACAGGACGACAATGCTTTTTTATACAGAGGTCTCGCGAACGGTCAACTATCTAAGAATGTAGATGCAATCAAAGACTTTTCTCAAGCCATTGCTATTAATTCCGAAAATACTGATGCTTATTTTATGCGGGCTGTAATCAAATCTGATTTGAGTGATGCTAGGGGCGCGTTGGCTGATTATGCTGAAATCATAAAAAGAGAAGCAAGTGCAACGCCCAATATTTATCAAATGGGAACAGTTTACAACAACTATGGTTATCAATTAATTCAAATGGACCGCGTCAAAGAAGCCTTACCTTACCTAGACAAAGCGGTTGAGCTATCGCCTAATGAAAGTTATATTTGGGGATCTAGAGGAGAATATCATTACAGAGTGGGAAATTATAAAGCATGTATACGCGATATGTTGAAATCCATTGAATTAGTCGATGAAACTCTCGCAATTAATTCTAATCCAGCATTGCCCTACTACCTCATAGGAATGTCGAAAATTCAATTAAAACAATATCGCGATGCGTGCACGTATTTATCTAAAGCAGGTGAATTAGGAGAAGAACGTGCCTATGACGCTATGGCAAAACACTGTAATTAACTTTTAATTAAACAGCGTGCTATGAATAATCCACCATACGGGAGACTAATTTATTTCACTTCAAAAAAAAGTATTAAGCCATTTTCTCCGGCTCATTAGGATCAGGATTACATAGGAATATTTTTGTACTTTTCCCTAAATCAACCAATACTAATGAACACGAAAGAAGCATATCGCCAACTAGATCTAGCACAAGGGTTAGATTTTGAACGTACGAAAAGTCAGTATGAAACGCTAAAAACAGAATTAAACCAAAAAATTTCTGGAACCCCCAACGCCGTATTAAAGGATGTTTATCTCAAACGACTCCAGGAAGTTGAACAAGCGTTTTCAGTGCTAGACGACCATTTAAATACGACTGCCTCCGCAGAGGAAAGTACCGAGACAGAAACAATTGTTTTTTCTGAAGAACCTAAATCAAATGCTAACCCTGTCAAAAAAAAGCTGGATAAGGCTAATGTTAAGTTGATCGCTATGATAGGTGGCGGAATAGTAGCAATTGTTCTTGTGTTTTCCTTGTTTTGGTCCAGCGAAGACCCGTTTAGAATACGCGAAGGAGAGCAACAAATATTTGTAGGTTCGTTGAATCTACGCGAATACCCTCAGGATGGTGCCTACAAAATTGGAAGTTTCTCAACCGGAACTCGCTTTGTGTATGATTCAGAGGAAGAGCCCGTTTACAGCTCAAGTTACACCTGGAGAAAAGTGAATGTGATACATCCGGTGAATGGTTGGGGTTCGGATGAGCGGCCTAACCCATATTCTGGCTGGATGGCAACTGCTAGTTGTGGAATACCGTGGGTAGCTGATTCTTTGAAAACTAAACAGTTGCAGCAGATATTCGATAACAATTCGTACATCACATCTTCGTACAGGCACAAATTGGTTGAATACTTCAATGACATGAACTATCTCGACGAATGGGTTGTACCAGCCGAAAATGATGAGAATTCATACAAGCCGGTCGTCGCACGAAAATATGGTCTTTCCGAAAAAGACTGTAAAAACATAAAACAAAAAGATTTATTCGTCGTGTTACGTAACCGATATAGTTACGATCAGAAGATTTTAATCATGTATTTGGATGGCAATGGTGATGCTCAAATACATTGGGATATGGATTTCCCTGGAGAAAATTTTGAAATCATCATCAATCGAAGAAATAGAGTCTATTTAAATAGAACTAATCCTTCTTCAGAAGCTAATTATTCTGGAGATGAAATATGGTTTGATGATGATGCATATTACATCTCTAGGTAATAATCTTTGACAGGAATTCCTTTCATAAAAATTACTCAACTTGACAATAAACCTTAACAATGAAATCAATAATCCAATTCATAGGTCTTTTCTTTCTTCTTCTACTTTCTTTTTTTGGCAGCAATTACATGTTAGATGGTGATATTTTTATTTCAGCCTCTATAAGTATCGTATTAGCAGTCTTAATGTATTTCCTAGTCGAAGAACTAACCAAAAGGAAAGAGGAAATTAAAAAGTCTCGATTTTCAATGGTATGGATTATTTTGAGCTTTGTTTATTTATTTCTTTCGGCACCGACAGTTATTTTGGTGACTCACGCTTTGAATGCTGAAATCAATGCTAAGCCACAACTTCAATCTTATGCCATAGAAATTAGCAGCAGTAATGCAGAACATATTGAATTCTTTCGAAACAGAAATCAACAATACATCCGTGAAACCGGTCTAATAGCACGAAATGCACTGGATACCTACGTTCATACAAGAGACCGAAATGTAAAAGACTCAATAAAAAATTTATTAGCCAGTTCGAGATTTAAAATCAACGATCTCAGTAATGTAAGCCGCTCAAACTTCCAAAATGAGTCGAACGCCCTGGTAGAAGTCTTAAATGTCAAGCATGACTTACTTATTGATAGCGTAAAGTCAAAATCTAATTTTGTTGAAACTTCTCAATTACATTTAGTTCAAAATTGGTCGAGACTTCATGTAGTAGTCGCATTGAATGAATTAGAAAATATGCGCAATGAAAATTTAACTCAGCTAAGTAATTCGTTGCAGCGATCGGGAATCGACAGCACTTTCAATGATGCGTTTGACTATGTCGTTGAAGATAACAATAGAACGATCGTAGAAGAATTCCCTGTGGATATTTCTTCTTTCTTCAATTTATGGAAAAGATACAAACCTTTTTGGCTTTTAATTCCTTCTTTGATGCTCACAATATTTCTATCACTTCCCTATTTTTTAACAAAGACACAAGGAGTATACGTTTCTAAAAAAGACAAAGAAAAAAAGGGCGGTATATCCATTACCAAATAAACTAACCAGACAACCTCTTTACACATCCTATGGATAAGATAACTAAACAAATGATCTTGCTTACTATCAATGAAATGGAGCTAGATGATCTAGTGTCATGGATTCAATCCGATGCTATAAGCATTGAAGAAATGACTAATTCTGGTCTTGAACGTAATAAACTCAATGCAATTCAAGAGGCTCTCGATGATTCACCACCTTTAAATGGGGAAGATAATGAAGATACATCGACGGCAATTTATCGGGCCATCGAAAATGAAGAGTTCCGTATTGAAGAGATAAATAATTTATACAATCAGGGTAGCATTACTAAGGAGGGGCTGGCGGAGAATACTTCCATGACCGCGGAGGAAATTGAGATTCTAGATATGTGGCCTGGTAAAGGAGACTCTATCGATCCAGACCCTGATTCGCTCCCGCCATTACTTAATAATAGAACAGATATTTTCTTCTTTGGGGTGCCTGGTTCAGGGAAATCTTGTGTTTTGAGCTCTTTAATGTTTTATATGGATGAAATAGGACTAATAGCCGATAATACGCACAATTTAATAGGCACCCAATACAGAAATCAACTAAAGGATGATTATAGTAAACGAGTATTACCGGATGGTACGGCTTATAACGCCATACATTACATGCCCTTTGATCTAAGAAATCAATCTAATAAGGCTCAAAAACATCCCTTGAATTTTGTAGATATGTCCGGCGAATTATTTCGGGACGTATACGAGAAGGGTATAGACTCCATCCATCCTAAAGTAGTTGAATATCTTAAACATAAAAATCGGAAAATTATATTTTTAATTATTGATTATGACGTGCACCTACGTCCAGAACTAGAAGTAGGTCCAAGTCAATCAAGCATGTTATCAGCAGGACTTCAAATGCTAGATGATTTTGGCACTCTTAAAAAAGTTGATGCCATTAACGTTCTTGTAACTAAAAGTGACCTCTTCCCTGAAGGCTGCAATAAAGAAGAATTCGCAGCAGATTTCATGGATTCTAAATACAAAAATTTCGTAGAGAACTTGAAAGATAAGATGAGTGAATATGATGGGAAAAATAGTTTTGAAGCAACCATTTACCCTTTCTCAATAGGGAAAGTAAAATTCAAAGGCTTATTGGTACAGCAAGATTTATCTAGTGCTGAAAACATAACTAACGCTTTACAACAGGATACTTTCGTAGGTAAAAGCAAAAGAGGTCTTTTTAATTAACCTTTAAGGGAATGAATCAATGAAAGAACTAGGATATGTAGTTTGGGGAGTAAGATCTGGTTTTAAAAATAATTGGCTTGTATCCAATGTAGACAATTCGGTACTAAGTGCACTCACCGATGAAATGCGTATTTATTGTCATGGCACGGTTACAGAATTCTTTAGCATTGAAAAAGTTGGAGGATATACAGTATTAACTATTTACAATCCGAACACCTCAGACCATGTTGGTCGCAGAGCGTACATCGCTATTAGTATTGTACTATCCAAAAGCTATGGTTTAAGCGGTAATATTGTTAGGTGTTTGCAAGAGATGATGTCCACATACTCGAGCAAACAAGGGAAAGCGCTCGTCAACAAGATTTCAATTAGTGACTTCGAACCAATACTCGCTAAAATTTCATCTACCCCCAAGGGCACAGTAACCCCAGGCAACTCAAAGAAAATTGGCATTTTAAAATCTCAAGATTTAGATTCATTTAACACACATTTTAAGGACTTGACTATCAATGGATTCCGTAAAGTTTACTTCCTGAAAGAACCCATTAGCGCCTTAGAACAAAAAGACGGTGTAGAATTAATCCGTGATTTTAAGAAATCGAGTAGATTCTCTCTTAAAGGTTACGATCCAAGATACCATGATATCACAATTAACGATAAGCGCATTGAAATTTCGCAACATGTCATTTTCGAAGGTGATATTGTAAAGATTACTCATAAAACTCAGAAGATCACAAGAAAAATTGTAACCAGTGGTAACAATGTCACAAGAACAATCTCCGATTTGTTCCCTGAAAATAAATCCGAACGAAAAGTATCAAAACCTGTAAAGAAAACGTGGAACAAAATTCTTGTTATCGGTTCGTTAATTCTCCTAGTTGGTTTCGGTATAGCATTAAGTTTCCTTAAATTCTCAGGTACATCGGGAAGTTCAGGAACTTCAAATATGTTGGACACTCAACCTAAAGCGTCCTACAACATGAAAGACAACGTTTTAGAAATCTCTGGTAATCCTCCCGAATTAAGTAAAGATTCAACCAAAATCAGACTTAAAAATGAAGCTAAAATAATAGGGAAATTTATTGGCAAATCTTACAAGGACACCGTTCAACTAGATGTTTCCAAGGTTAAGTTCTTGATTTTATCAACGATGGATGACAAAGATTCGCGCGAGCTAAAAATTAATTTCATCGACGCTGGGAAGGGATTGAACCAGGATGAATTTGTCACAGATGCTGAAGGTGATAAAAGTAAAACTGGAGGTCTGGGTAATCCTAGCTCAAATGGTTCAAACGATGAAAGTGAAGATCAAGGTACCACTCATACTCAAGTCACTCCTAGTGATCACGGAGATCAAGGAGATGCTGGAGGAGCTGTTGATGGTGATAAAGCCAAGAATTCTTTTGAAGCCAAAAAACAAGAACTGTTGAATCACTGTGATGAATTATTAAGTAGAGAGTTGCCTGATGACTCATTTAGGGATAGGATTGAGTATGCAAGAATAGTTATTAAGGAGACAGATAATTTTAAGGAGCTTAAGACACAGGAAAAAGAAATAAAGGATATTGAATCGGTGTTATAGCGTATTCCAAAGAGTATTAACAAATACCCGTCATCACTAAAATCAATGAAAAAAGCAATAATTATATTTAGTGTTCTACTTCTTACAGCTGGCGCAGTCTGGCTTTTAAATTCTATGAGTTCTGGAAATACAGGCTTATCGGATATAGAAAGTTCTGGAAATGTATCTGTGGAAAAACTGATGGCTTCATGCGACAGCTTGGAGTCAAGACTTCAAAATAAGTCTGAATTCGAAAAACTACGTGCTCAAATAAATATGTTTCATTCGCAAGGACTTATTACCCAAGTTGATAAACAAAATTTAGAAGCGATATTGTACTCTGCTTACGCAGGTTCATTGAACCTTTCATTCAAAAATTGGAAAAGACAATGTGCGAAGAATTCAGTAACGAACTTGTATTCAGACATTAAGCAACTTTCCAAGCATAATTCAACATGCCGAGGGAAGCTTCGTGGATCGTATTCAGAGATCAATGGTTATTACCGGATTCAGCGAGTAACCAATAACATTTCAAAGTTGATTCAAAAAGAGTACAATCAAAACACCTTAAGCGCTAATGAAATTGACCTTAAAGGCTTACCGTCCTACTTTAAGAGCTGTTCAAATATTACAGCAGATATAAATTCCGCAAAAAATAAACTAGCTTCCTACAAAACGTTCGTGTTCCAATACAATAACCACAAAAAGGCTCATATAAGTAGACCCGACTCTTGGACCCTATATGACCTAAAAAAAGACTACAACGAAGCAAGAAATCAAGGATTTAAATACTACGAAAACTCACTCGACAATGAAGGTTTTTCCTCAAATTAATATGTTTAACAAACTACTCATAGCGGCAGTTTTATCATGTCTTAGCTTAGTAGAAGGCTATGCCCAAAAGAAGGCTAACATCCAAACAGTCGATTCAAGAGTGAATGCGATAGACGATAAACTCGATGCGGTAGACGATCAACTCAATAAGATACTGCACATTCTTAACCAAGGTTACAATCTAAAAAGTCATTCGGATAGTGTTTTTAAAATCAGAGTTTCCGCTATCGAAAGACATTATCAAGGGCAAATTGATTCGCTAAAGACAGTAATAATTCAGGCTAACGAGAATATTACGAGTAGTAGAAAAAAAGCTTCAACACTTAAAAAGGATTTGGATGGATTTAAAAATTCCACCAGAAAGGATATTAAGAAACTCATTCTTCCAGTTTTTAGCAGCTCCACCATTATTGGTCTAAACTCCACTTCAAATTATCGTTTGGCTGCAAAAAAATATGCTCCGGACCTCTTAGACTCTATAGACGAATTCATCAGCCTATTTAAAGAAGTACAATCTATTCAAGCCCAATTTAAGGATTTTTCAGATTTCAGTCAATTCAATGAAACATTAATGGAAGCTTATCTCAGAACTAAAAGTTATCCTGGCTTGAGCGCTGAAGTAAAAAAGATTAGACAACTTCTAAAGGGGTATTGTAAAAAAGAAAACGAATTGATCTTATTACTAAAACAAGCCAATACGCAAGTAGGAATGGAGTCTTACCAAAAAAATATCCGAAGACGGAAAGATAAATTCTCCGATTATCCGAAGCTCGTTAAAATCATTGATGAAGCGTTGAAAGATAGGAATTATAAGTTCATACCTTGCTGTGAGGAGAATAAGAAAATAAGCCCATAAGCCATGAGAGACTCAATAACTTTAATTGCCAACTCAGGAATACAGTTCTACCATTTCGAGGCAGTAATTCAGAGTGAAATAGTAAAAAACTCAAAATATAGATTTGTAGAAAAGTTTGACTCTTCACGTGGCAAATTTTGGATAGACGAAGTGATTTGTATATCCACGGATGATGATCTTTGGGCTCGAAAAAGCCAATTACTTGAATATGGTTATATTTCTAAATCTGGTAAAGTTTCTGATGAAATTGAGTACGCTAACTTACAGCTAATCGAATCCACAGAGTTCTTTGAAGTGGCCAACCTCAATCGCACGTTAGATTCATTCGAGAAGAGATGGATTCCACTACCTTACTTCAACATTAACAAGCTATCGAGTTTTAAATTTGGCCCTACAGATTGGGTGAGATTATACTACGAGAGAATCAATGATTCTACATTAAAATGTGTCTTAGCCATAGATACCACCGTAAGCTCCGGACCCGAAGATAACGCCTCACCCTATCTTCATGAAAATCCAAATGAAAATATCTTTAGTATTTGTGAGGATGACGAATTATCGACCAGCTACCTTGATAAGAATTTAGATTGTGAATGGGTTGAGAATTATATCCACGGTTTTTTCTATAAGCCAAACGCAGAACTGGAGCAACCATTTTTAAAACACGCAGCGAATTATCTATTCTTCAACCGTGTCATTCGTCAAATAAATAAATTTCCTCAGGTTCAGTTGTTAGATAATAACAAAGGAATTATTGATGTAGACTTAGTCATCGACATCGGTAATTCAAAGACGTGTGCGATTTTATTTGAGCACCCTAGTGGAAATGAATTCAATTTCAATTCGGTCAAAAAACTTGAAATTCAAGATTTGAGTAGTCCTCTTGCAAAACATGATGACTCGTTTTCAACAAGGCTGGTATTTCAAAACTCAAAATTCAGTTCGGGTTACCAGGAAATTAATCAGTCCAACAAATTCAATTGGGTGAGTCCGGTACGGATAGGATATGAAGCTGAAAGAATTGTGAATACTTCGGATGCTGAGCTAAAACTTTCAAGAGAAGTGCGAACCACTAATTCGAGCCCAAAAAGATATTTGTGGGATGAAAAATTGACCGAGTTAGAATGGGAATTTCACCTAGATGATCCAGAAATGCCCTTCCAAAGAGTTTACAAAAAAGGCGTTTCAGAGCAACTGAATTCTGATGGTTCATTCTGTACTGATGGAATTTTTGGTACTGAAGCGAGGTATTCAAGAAAATCGCTAATGACCTTCGTCTATCTCGAAATCTTTGCTCATGCTTTTAAACAGATTAACTCCATAGATTTTAGACAATCCCATGGTAATCCATCAATGCGCAGAAAGATTCGTAGAATTGTCATATCGTGTCCTACAGCAATGATTAAATCCGAGCAAATAGGCCTAAGACAATGTGCTGATGATGCCATAAAAATCATAAACAATCTTAAAGACTATCTCCCTAATTCTAGTTCTGATCAAAAAGACATCTTTGATACTGAAGTATCAATTATACCTTCAGTCAAAGAATTAAAAATTAGTGATGAAAACCTTGAGTCTCGAAAAGATTGGATCTACGATGAAGCCTCTGCTGCCCAAATGGTCTACCTCTATGGTGATATCATGGATAAGTTTGGTGGCAATGCACAAAGGTTCTTTAACGGATTTAAAAAGTTGAAAGACGACAATTCAACCCGAAGCGAATTACGAATAGCATCACTTGATGTAGGGGCAGGTACTTCTGACCTCATGATAACAGATTATGAACTAAAAGAATCACAATATGTCGAATTACTCCCAAAACCATTGTATTGGGAAAGTTTCAAAGTTGCCGGTGACGATCTGTTAGAACAAATTATTCAGCAAGTAATTATTGAAGGAGGGACGACAAATGATTCTGACTGGGTAATTCGTGGTGCCATTGAACAAGAATTACGAAAAGCAGGGTGTGACGACGTTGGTGGGGTTCTCAATGGATTTTTTGGTCAGGATAGTAATAGTATAGGGTACCGCGGTAAGTTAATGAGGACAAATTTCGTTCATCAAATCGCAATGCCTATTACAAACGAATTCATGATTAGATCTAACCAAAACGAAGATGTACTGCTTTCTTATTCAGATATTTTCAAAGATATCCCGCCTAGTGATGAACTCCTCGAATACTTTGCCGAGCATTTTGGTTTTAGATTCGAAAACCTAAAATGGAACATATCGAAAAAGGTCCTGAGAGAAATCTGTCAAATAGTATATCACAGACTATTCAAACAAATAGGTCTCATCCTTCAGGCGTTCGATTGTGATTTGTTGATTTTATCAGGTCGCCCATTTTCTCTTAAGGCAATGGATGAGCTTGTACGTCAATCAAATCACCTCCCTCCTAACAGACAAATTAATCTTAATACGCATTGGGTAGGTCGTTGGTTCCCATTTACAAATGGGAACGGTTATATCGATGACCCTAAAACAATTGTATGCGTGGGAAGCCTTATTTCTTTGATGGGAGGCAAATTATTAAAACTCGGTGATTTCAGGATTGACACTACTCACCTTAGACAATCATTGACATCTTCTGTAAATTATATAGGAAGAGTCCAAAATCAGGTCATTGAACGAAACTTTTTAACACCTGAAGTTTCAGAAGCAAGTTTTCAGGTCACCAGTTTTCCTTTCCACATAGGGTATAAGCGCATAGATTCTGTTGAATATCCTTCGAACATACTTTATTCACTTTCAATAAACGATGGAAAGGTAACTGAAAGAAGTAAAAAGAAAAGTCAAGATAACCTTGACGAAGTAATGAACTCCTCTGAAGACTTCAAGTATCGAATACGAACGAAAATGCCGCTCAAAATTACTATTTCAAGAGAATATGCGGAGAATAAAGAAAGATTGAATATTGAAGAGGTCGTAGATCGCGAAGGAAATGAAGTATCTAAATTTTACTTCGAACTGAGCCCGCAAACATTGACAAATCCAGCAGGCTTCTGGTTGGATACAGGTGAGTTTAAATTAGGAAGAAGATCTTAAAAAGCAACGATGAAGAATATTGACAAACAGGAACTCATAGCTTTAAAGGAGTCAGCCCAGACATTCTACGCTAACCTTAATGATGCAAACCATTGGGTTAGTAGAAATTTCGAGTCTGAACTGCAAGACGCCGTCTCATTAAAACTTAAAAATTCTCGAAGAGTAATCCGAAAAATTGTGGATTCTATTGAGTCGAAACCGGTATTTGCTCTATTTGGGGGGAGTCAGGTTGGTAAATCATATCTTGTTAAAAACATTCTTAGCGTTAACGGGGCTCCACTCGAAATTCAATTTAAAGACAATAACGTTGATTTTTTAAAGGAAATTAATCCACCAGGAACGGGGGCCGAAAGTACAGGTGTGGTTACTAGATTCACTATTGATAAAATTTCTCCATCTGATGATTTCCCAGTTCGAACAAAACTTCTAAATACAAAAGATGTTTTGTTGATTATCTGTGATTCGTTCTTTTCCGATCTAAAATCTATCGATACTTACCCAGATTTGGACGCTTTTGCTCAACATTGTAGTCGATTATCGCAAAAATTCAGTCAGGATCTTAAAATTCAGTCCAATCTTGTTGAAGACGATATATTTGATATTAAGGACTATTTCGACAAGAACTTCGGCGTTTTCAAATACTATACCGGAAAAATCCAAGCCGCCAATTATTGGTCTAATGTTGGTAAAATAATTGAACGCATTCCGCCAGAACATTGGACTGAGGTGTTCTCTATACTTTGGTGTAACATTGAAACGTATTCTATTCTATTTTCAACATTGGTTACAGCTCTCCAACAAGCGAATTTCGCTACCGAGCTTTACTTAGAAAAGGATGCTGTTCTTAGGGACGGTTATGCCATTTTAGATGTTCAGCGTTTAAAGGAACTCAATCAAGGCTCCAAAACTTGTAAGGCCATGAATAGCGCAGAGCAAGTTATTGAATTAACGGTATCTAATGTCAGTGCTTTAAGTAAGGAGGTAGCTTTAAGTTGCGATGTAAAATTAGCGTCGGATAAATCATTCCTTAACAATACTGACTTACTAGATTTTCCTGGCGCCAGGAGCCGACTTGAACTCAACGAAAGTTCAGTTGATGAGGATGCTATTCCTGATTTATTCCTAAGAGGAAAAGTTGCTTATTTATTCAATAAATATTCTGGCGATTTTGAAATCAATAACTTACTTTTCTGTCAAAATGATCGTCAGCTCGATGTAAACGAATTGCCCAGCATACTGAATCAATGGATTGAAAATAACATCGGGCAAGATGCAATTGATCGTGATAAGAACATTGAAAACCTCCCAGTATCACCTCTTTTTGTGATTTTCACATTCTTTAATAATCAATTAAAGTTTGATTCAACAAACGACGATAAGAACGATCTCAACTATAAATGGGATACAAGGTTTAAACGCTTCTTTGAAGAAGAACTGGTAACAGTAAACTATGATTGGCATAAGAAGTGGACGACTTCTTCACCTCTATTCAAGAACTTTTATCTTCTTAGGGATTTTAAATACTCTACAGATACATTTACTGGGTTTGAGGAAACTGGTGTTGAAAATGGAATACAAAATGAACGAATAGACTTTCTAGATCAGCTCAAAGAGTCTTTTTTACAGAATGAGTTCGTTCAAAATCATATGGATGAACCAGAAGTCATGTTTTCCAGCGCAGCCATGACAAACGAGGACGGCTCAAAAACAATCATAAGAAATTTAGAGCCCGCTGCAAACAATTACGTGAAAGTTAAAAACTACATCACCCAGCTAGCCAATCTTAAATCCGGTTTCACCACCCTAATGAACAAATATTTTTATACTAATGACATTAATGATTTAAGAAAAAAAGCACTCTCAGACAGCCTAAGGGTTCAGCTAGAAATGAATAGAGTATTTAGTACGAATGAGGAAAACTTTGACTTTTTTCTCGAACAGTTCACTTTCAAAGAAGTGGAGATGTACAATTTCCTACACGACAATCTTAAGAGAACAGCTTCCGTAAGTCTTAGGCCTTCAGAGTATGACCTATTCTTAAGCCAATTCCCTGATGTTCATCAAAACAAGTCCAAAGAGGAAAATCTAAATACGATAATGTCCTCGCTAGGACTTACCTCCACAGTTGAACTAATTGAAATACTTGAAGATCAAGGACTTGAGGTTCAAAAGTTATTCCCTGGAAAGAAATCCGGTTCTGCTATTGACATTCTACTAAGAAATATTATCGAGAACTGGACTAAACAGTTGAACGATAAAAAGCAGACCGTTTTTAAAGACATGGGGTTTTCAGCAGAAACTATAAATATTGTCATAGGAGCCTATGAAAGATCGTTTCATCACCACGATTTATTTGAATCTTTAAAGACGATCATTAAAGAAAAATATAAAGGGATATCCTTAGATAAAAACGCTGAACAGTATTTAGCGGCCGCGTTAACGCATGAGTTCAATGAATTTATCATTCGCTTTGGAGTAAACAAGTTGAGCTCTAGCGTTCTAGAAAATATAAAATCACTCCAGCCTCAACTACAAGATTTTATTGACAAATATGCGGCTGATAAACCATTGCCAAATGATTCTGAATTAGCTCAATTATATGATAGACTTAGTGATGAAACCCTAAATATTCATGAATCAAATGCACTCATTGAAGGGTACAATTATTATCTCAGTTGTTTTAAGATCATGATGCTTGCAAACTGTGGTTTTGTACATTACAATGTAGAAGAAAACTCATTATTAGGGAATCTCCTTGATCGTACTGAGTCTTTAGAATTTGAAATTAAATAGATATTTATGAATTCCATCTATTTAATAAACGCAAGCGATTATCGTCCCATCTCATTAGGTGATGCCTATCTATATCAGCAATATGATAAGATTACTAGCTTCTTAGGGACAAATTATGGACAAGAATATGTCAGATTGCTCGCTAAGCCGGTCATCATCAATAATCAGATTAATTGGCACACGGATTATGATCAGCCGTTATCACGGATTGGAGATCTCAGCACTGATATTCAAAATAGAATCAAAACTGAATATTGGAAAGTTAAAAATAAGCTTGATAAAGACATTGAAGAGCTTGAATATTCGAGAGCCATTGAAAAAAAGAATTGGGGCAATATTCTTAAACAAATTTTCAATGATGAAAACAACGTAATCTTAACTGACGGAAACTATTGGTGTTTATTGTGGGGTTGGAAATTCATGAATAAAGAAGAGAATTACCTACCACCAGTTTTTGATAAAAAGGAAACGAGCATAGAAGAGGCGCCTCCGGAAGACGCCAACCCTATTGCCATTCAAAAACCAGATATCGAGGAAGGAATTATCGAACCCGTGCCGACCAATGATGTCGTTAATACTACTAAACCACGGAATAAGAGTTTTTGGTACGGTTTAAAAAGAGGGCTTCGAAACTTTGTATACCGTTATTGGGGGTTATTATTTTTCATTCTATTCTGTCTTCTAATGTTTTGTTTGATGCAACACTGTACCCGTGAAGAATGCCCTGAAATCTATGAGTTAAATAACCAACTAGATTCATTGAATAATGAAATAAATGCTCGTTGTATCGAAGTATAATTTTAATGTCAATTACCAAGGTTCATAGAAAAGAAAAATGGTGGTTCCACTTCATTCGTGGCATCAACTTATTTGCATTCAGATTCTGGTGGTTAATACTTCTATTATTCATCTTTGGTTTGTTTTCATTTACCAAGTTTTGCAGGTACCAAGAAGACCTAAGATGTGAACAAATTGCTGAAGCAAGTGCGTCCATCAACGAAGCAATTGCTGGTGTTTCAAACTGTTGTAGTTGTGCCCCTCCTGAGAACACAATACCTTGTGATACTAGATCTTTAGAAAACGGGGGGACAACCTTAGGGCAAGAGAATACGCATTGGCTTGGCGATGCACCAGGAATTGTTACAATAGAATTTGATATGCAAAACCAGCCAGATCAAATGGACGTTTTTTATGATAATGTGTTAGTTGCAAGTACTCGAGGATTCGTAAGCGGAAAAGATCGTTTACAATTTAATTATGAAGCTAAACCGGGTAAGGTTAAATACTGCGTAGTTCGAATGACTGCACCAGAAATAGGAACAGTATGGTCATATGTAGTTTCATGTCCACATTAAACAACTGAATTGAAGAATCGTAGAGAAATAAATCGGCCCTGGTGGTATAAACGGTTGCGAAGCATGCACTATTCAGCTTTTAGATATTGGGGCTGGTATCTTTTATTATTCTTCACTGTAATCGGTCTTTGGTACCTGTTTTGTTTTAAACCGTATTGCGAATACAAGAATCAATGTCTTTTGGTTAAAGAATATCAGCACAAGGTATCTCAAGCAATGAAGTCCCTTGAAGAATGTTGTGAATGTACTGAAGCCAACGAATCCATTGAATACATTGATGATTTGAGAGCAAATCTTGGTGGTTCTACTGGTAAAGTGGTAGTTACTCTCGTCTGGAAAACTCTAGATGATATAGATCTACACCTTGTAGAACCCTCCGGCGAAGAAATTTTTTTTGACAACAAGCAATCGCGACAAAGAGGTACTTTGGATCTTGATAAAAATGCACCTGGAACTCTTTTGGTCACCAATCCGATAGAAAACATTTACTATGCTATTATGCCAAGAGCAGGCAAATACAGGATTAAAGTTGTTTATTACAAGAAAAACACCTCAGACACTTCAATACCCTATACTGTAGCGCTGAGTATCAATGGTGAAACAGAAGTGTTCCAGAACATATTATATAAGGAAGGACAGGAACATACATTAAATGAATTCATTATTAGATAATTCCATATATGTTGTTGTCCAAGGTAAATATCAAGGTTCATCCGTTAGTTGACTTTAAAGGGGAACACTTAATCAATAGAAGTGATTTCATCCAATCGTTTCTTGAGAAAAAATTGGATTTCGCTCGAGATATACAATTAGCAGATGCCAGTCTCACAGACGAATCTATAGAGTTTACAGCGCCTAATAATTCTCACTATAAATCTTTAGACGACTTTACAGTACACGAAAAAGAAGAAATAGTACTTGCCTATAATCGAATACGTTACGCCATAAAAGATTACTTCGATGAGCACAAAGAATCTGATAGTAGGCTGATAGAATGGAAGGAAATCCTTGATGAGGTTTTTAACCCTGCAAACAACGTCTTGTATTCCGATGGAAAGCGACATATCGTATTATGGGGATGTCAATTTAATAACGAGAAAGAAAATTATAGAGAACGTGCTCATGAACCTGTATTGCTCGAAAATCATGACAATGAAGATTTTGAGCCTACTATTGAAGCGATAGAAGAAGATGATCATGCAATAAATGCAAGCGCGGAACTATCACTTGGAGAAATAGACCAAAAAAATGAGATAATTGTCGGCAGTGATAAAAAAAGCTCTCCAAGTTTTTTTACCCGTTTAGGCTATGGAATTTTTCATTTCCTGAAAACAGGATGGTGGTTTTTGCTAGTACTGGTTTTATTATGGTGGCTACTATGTCATTCTTGTTCAGAACCTTTATCATCTCTAAGGTCTGATGCAAATAAATTCCTGCCTTCAAATCCAACTACTCCTGTTCCAATTGATACCAATGACTTAGGGTTCGATGAAGATTCTTTATTCCAAATAGTAGAAAATAGAGTCAATGTTGCGCTTAAGGAAGATCAAGAATCCTTCTACACTTTTATAAGAGATCTAGGAGAAAAATTCATAAATGGAAATACAGAAATCATCTACTACGATGAGGAAACCGCGCGAGTGCAATTGTTATTTGATGACTCCGTACATCAAGACATAAAACAAGAATTACGTCAAGCAATGGATGATTATGAGCTCCTCATTTGGGATGAACAAATTTTTTCAAGGTCATATAGTTTCAATGATCCTCTACTAGAGTCCGAGGAATCAGCTTGGCATCTAGATGCACTTGAAATGGAGAGCGTCTGGTCTATAACATCTGGTCATTCAGATGTCGTTCTAGCCGTCGTGGATGATGGCTTTGATTTAACTCATCCAGAGCTTCGTGATGCTAAGAAGACTAAGGCATACAATATTAAGACTAGAAGTAATAGGGTTTTCGGCACACCCAGAAACTCACACGGAACTCATGTTTCCACCTTAGCAATAGGGGCGGCGAATAATGGAAATGGACTAGTAGGAATAGCACCCAACGCTACATTGATGCCCGTTCAAATTGGAGATGATCAAAATGCCTTATTCAGTATGACTGAAGTTATTGATGGCATATTGTATGCCCTAAAAAATGAAGCGAATGTTATAAATCTATCCCTGGGTAAACAACTTTCGCCCTATGTGGCAACATTACCCGATAGCGAGCAAGAAAGGTTAATCCAAACCATTGGGAAAGATGAAGAAGAATTCTGGAAAGAGTTATTTGCGATAGCAGATAATCAAAACACCACTATAGTGATGGCGGCGGGAAATGAAGGATATATGTCAGGTATTGACCCGATGCAACGCCATAAGAACTGCATCATCGTTGGAGCCTTGAATAAACAGAAAGAACTCACATCCTTCAGTAATTTTGGCCGATACAATACCGTAAATGCTCCTGGAGAGCAAGTTGTTAGTGCCGTGCCTGGTAATAATTATCTACCATATGACGGCACAAGCATGGCAGCTCCGATAGTTTCAGGAGCAATTGCACTGTATAAATCAATCTACCCTAATGCTGACAATGCCACAATTAAAAATAAATTAATCACTACAGCAGATACCGAAAGAGGCATTGATATTGTCAGGCTTTTGAAAGATTAAAGCCAGTTGTCGTGAACACAAAAAGAAGATATAAATTTAATACGCACTCTATTCTTTAATAGGCATCTTCTATGCCTCTTACATAATTTTCTTTGATGTTTAGCTTTGAATAAAACTGTGCGCCATGAAAGTCCTGAATGAGGCTTTCTATATTTTCATTTTTAAGGTAACAATCTAAATATCCCTCTGAAAGTGGGTAATATGACCAATGCCACTCTTCAGTTTCAAAACCTTTCCTGCCTTTTTCTTTGGATGTATAGGGCTGAAAGAATCCAAAATGTTTTGCGTTTTTACGCAGCCATTGATATTCCAAGGCACCTTTTCCTAATTTAAAATATTCACTATTTAAACTATTTAAATCTATATCTGTGCCCCAATGATGTCTTGAAATACCAGGCATAGAACTATACTCTAGAATATGCATTGTATTTTCTTTATCTGTCATTGAACTCGAATTTTTTTCCCATTTGCGTTCCCAAATCGTTTTCTGAGAATAAAAAGATCTGTAACCGGATAAAATAAAGAGATCAATACCAGATTTTTTTGCTGAATCTGCCATTCGAATGAAGGCATCGTATACTTGGGAATCCAAACGGACGGTGTTTATGCCGTAAAGCGAGTCAATAAGAACAAAGTTTCTCTCATTCGACACCATTTGTCCTACCAAGAATTTTGCAGGACGACAATTATCATTACGGTTACATCCGATAAGCAGTAGACAAATGATAATTTTATAGAACCAGTTTACCATAATTGGGTGTTACGAATCTAAAAATTTGAAAACTAATCTCGACATTTTTCATAAAACATTTCTCCAGTAGTAAGCGGCGACGAGTGTTTCCACTACTTTGGCTGAACGATGACAAAGAGTAAGGAAACGAACAAATGGATCTTAGGGGCAACTGGTTATGTTGGACAATTGGTCACGCACCGGTTGTTCACGGAGCGGACAAAAGGGAATTGGTCCGGGCAACTCATCACCTTAGGTCAAAAAACCATAGTACCATGGATAATGGAAAGAACCAATTTTCATCTCTTTCCATTGAGTGCCATCCCGGAATACCTCTTTGAAAAATATCCACCAACGGGTATATACCACTGTGCTCGAATGGCAGGGAACAGCGACCGCGCAAGAAGGATCGCCGCTCGTAAGGGATATAAAGCGAATCAGCGTTTCATCCATTTGATTAGAGACCAACAACCCACCGTACCAGTAGTGTATTGCAGCGGGACACTCATGTATGGAAATACCGTTCATGCGGTCGACGAGGAGGCCCCATTAAGACCCATCGCTTATGCGCGTGCCTATGAATATGCTGAGCGGCCGTGGGTATTGGCGGCAGAAGCTGGAGAATTGGATGTTCGTATTGCCCGTCCGGGGTGGATTTTAGGGCCCGACTCCTGGTTTGAACACTTTTTTTTCAAACCCGCACTAGCAACGGGAAAGGTTCCTGTTTATGGCGACGGAAATCAGCTGATGTCCCTAATCTCCGTAGAAGATTGTGCGGGCCAATTGGTCCATCTCATGGATCATGGAGCCCCTAACCAAAGTGTTAATCTTTTTGGATTTGAGCCCATCAAACAAAAGGATTTCGCGGCGATGGTCGCTCAATGTCTCGACGCCAATACAGTGTATATAAAGGCAAGCGATACAGAAAAAAAATACGGAAAAACAGTATTTGAGGCGCTTACTTCATCCACGCCAGTGACAACGAAGCACCTTGATTGGCGCGCTTCTTACGTCCCTGTTTACCAAGATCTTCGCGTTTTAATCGAAGCGACCGTCCGCCGTCTTCAGGCGAATCATTAATTCTTCTTCTCGAAGGTATACAGCATGTATTCTCCGAGCTTCCCTAGTGGCGTGCGTGCAATACGTTCGTCGATCTGCCAAAGCAGGTATAGAATTCCTTTGGGTATCAATCTGTGGAATTTATGGTAATACCAAGCAGGGTAAAAAATACTATATCCACGAGTATAGGTGCACTCGAGTTGCGCCAATTTCTTCAGATGACCTGGACGGTAACAGCGACTGGCTAAAAAGTTTGTTGGCGAATAGCCGCCCCAAATTTTCTTCCAACGGGCAAAAGCGAATCTTGGCTTCAATTTCAGTAATTCTATTAATGTCCCGGCGATGTAGTATTTATTCACAAAAGTCAATACCATTCTTCCGCCGGACTGTAAAACACCCCGCAACTCTGCAAAAGCCAGTTCAAGATTGATTACCGTATTTAATGCACCGAAAAAGACATATATCATGTCGAATTGGACCCCGGGGAAAAGCACCTTAATATCTTCGACGCTGCCTTTCGCAACCCAGGCGTTCTTTAATCCCATTCGGTCTATTTTTTCTTGTGTCAAACGGACCATTTCTGCAGAAATATCAATACCATAAAAAGTTCTCTCTGGAAACTGCTCCGCGAAGTGTACCAGATCGAATCCCGGTCCAAAACCTACTTCCAATACCGTTTCTTGCGCGTAGGATTTCGTGTGCTGACGAAAGCTCTGACGAATACGCTGAAGCGCCGGATTTTCATGGTAGCGCTGCTCAAAATCTACAGCATCTTTATCGTAATACGTACCTACCTTATCGTAATAGCTCATGGTCTTTATGACTTAATTGGTAATCAAAATACGCTGCTGTTCCCCAAAATAAAATGGCAAACGCAGGTTGATTCAAGAAGTTATTGAATTGCATGTGAAAGAAGTACGTGCTTAATCCAAGAAAAAAGGGGAGCAATGGGCTTTGTTTTGCAACACGGAAAAACCCAAAATACCACCAGCGCAGCCACATCAACAAAAAGAGTAATGGCGTCCAAACACCATTTTCACTAAGTTGAAGGAGTAACTCTGAATGGGCAGTGCCGCCTGATCCTGGCGGTGGGGAGTTGGGGTTTTTAACGGTTAGCCTGTTCTCCAATCGTTTTTCTTGAAACGGCAGGTAGGTGAATTGGTAGGATCCAGGGCCAAAACCTGTCCAGGGTCGTTCTTCAAACATTCGAAGGGCGGCGACCCACCGGTTCAATCGTTCAATATTACTAGCATCTGTTTGCACATTGGTGACCGACATGCTTTTTTCAACGAGTGATGCCTGCGGATCATGGCTCTCGAAACTGTTGTAAGCGAAGGCTTCCTCCACCTTTGCTGTCCCACCTAAAAAGAGGAAAATACCAATAGCTAGCGCGATTAAGATTGCACGATAGATGGGCGGAAACTGAACCAATGCATACAAGAGGAACATAAAGACAAGCGACCAAAGCGCCGCACGTGAACCACTAAATAATGTCAACAAAACACACACCACGAACACCCACTTCCAAAGACTTCTATGAGGGAAATTCCCCAAAGCAATAGCGGCAAGAAAGGCCATTACAGCGCCATACATCGTGTGGCTGTAAAAGAACGGTTTAAAGATGCCGGAAATGGTAATGGGGTTGAATTCGAATTGTGCAAAATGATAAAGTGCTACCACAGTTACCGGGATCAACGCGATAATGTAGGGCAGGTATGGAAACCTGATGCCCCGTTCAGCAAGTGCTATACACCCGTAATAAAAGCCTACAACGAAGATGCCATTGAGCGCAGAGAATTTTAAACTAGCATCGAGTAGTTCTGAAAAACAGATGCCCGGTAAAAAAGTAATAAGCCACAACAGTGGAAGCGGAAATTTTCGCAGCCAAATGCCTTTAGCAGCATTCACGATGGTCAGAAAAACAACCACCGCAGTGGCCGTAGATATAAATTCAATAGGTAAATATACATCCGCAAAAGGAAGGCTTAGTTTTATAGAAAGCGGTGCTAACAAGGCCGCAGCACATACCAGTTGACCTAAGGTTCCCTTTTTGTATACGCCATATGCAAGACCGACAACAGACAAAAAACTCCAGACCAATTCCCAGTACAAATCCCAATACAACGTTCCCGCGAGTAGAAGGAACAGCGCACTAAAAGCAAAGGGGGCTATAGTTTTTTGAATCACCTTAAGATTTATTCGCGGCCCATACCTTTAATCCACCTGCCATTAGCGCAGCACCGATCAGTCCAACCGACCATGCCGGAAGACCTACGGGTCTTTCTGCAGGCGTCGCAGGGGAAATACTGTAGGATTTGGGGGCTGGAGCGTTCGTGTAAGACTTTAAATCCTCAAGCTTACGCTCAGTATTCGTCAATTCGACTACTGCTGCCCCATATTGCCGCTCCTTTCTAAAGATTAATGCCGCATAGGCCAGCGAATCTGATTGCGCTGCAAATCGAAGGGCGTCCAATTCTTTTCGCAAGGCGACTTCTTCCGATTGCAAGGTCAACGTTCGCTTCTCCACTACATCGAAACTCATGCCTACATTTTGACGCAACATAGCTTGCTTTATTGAGTCCGCAACCTCCACTACATAATTTGCAATCGCAGCGGAACGTGGTGCATCGGCAGAACGAACCTCTACCGCTACTGCTCCATTTCTGGTTTTACTTACGGAGAGGTTGAACGCTTCCGTGAATTTTTGTTGCACCTCTTTTAACACAACTGGGCTTTGCATCAATTCAATATGCGCATCCACTTCAGTGGGAGATCCAAATCCGATTCCATTTTGCTCTATCTGCTTTTCCAATAACGTTAGTGGCACAAAAAATGTCGCTTCCGCTGAAAACTGTGGGGTACGCACTGTTGCAATCACAAACAGCAACATTCCAGAAAGCAACGAGATCACTATTTCTTTTCTATTCATTTTCAAATTCTTCTAAATGCTTCATTAATCTTTGTTCAACGCTATGTGGGTAATACGCTGAACTGTAGGTCTCGGATTCGAAATAACCTTCTTCTTTATTTGTATGCGTGCGCATGTGTATAGTAAACCGGGCTTTACACCATCGCTCAAAAGCATCGCCTAGCGTCGCATTTAATATGCGCTCAAAAACACTAAGGGTTTGAACTCTATTTTCAACGGCACGAGGCACCTCAACGTTTGGAAAATAGTTTTTAACCCAATCATTCATCGAAAGGACCTTTTCACGTCCATGATCGTTACGAAGCGTAATAAGAGAGGCCACTTCTGTCGCAGTGTAGCGATTGCGCTTGGCTAAAGATAATTGGTTTTCATCCATTAATAAGTTGATGCAGAAGTACTTCTCCGAATTCAAAAGGAAAATTTTCTTGAAAGCAATCAAGAAGAATTTAGTCGTCCAAACGCGACCTGAACGGGTTAGAATGAAGAAATCGAGATCATCGTCTTTCGACTGTATGCCCATTTTAGAGAGTGAGCCGCTTAGATAAACTCCCCTAACAAAAGGAAAAACAGCAATAAACCGACCAATACTATGGGCCAATTTTAACCGTCTTAGATTCAAACGCTCATATTTTGCACGCAGTACCAATGCGTCCGGTGCTAAAGCAAACCAGCCGTTTTGGCAATAAATAAGCCCTTCCTGAACGAGCACCTTTAAGCCTTCCGTAACCTCTTGCTGCGTTGCAGGAACTGATAAATACTGCCGTACTTCTTCTGCCGATAGGGCGTGATTAAAGAAGCTGAAATAATGGAGTACTTGTTTAAGAGCCTTTGGCGAAATAGGTTTCAATGGAATAGTTGGCTTTCTGTGGGTCTAGACTACGAAGGTACGATGCGTCTGTGAAATACTAGGTCCTATTAACCGGGGGCGTACTTTTCTAAGATTGCACACCTCCTTAATTTTTCATACCTTCGAAATTCTGATGGTAGACTCGCAAAATCCCTTTATTATTATCGAATATACTGATACAGCAACGGAATCTTTTCCGGTTGAATACTATAAGTCAGAGGTCGACCCCGTGGATTTCATCATAGAAGACAACTACACGTCTAAACCGCATTCCCAATCAAATTCAAAGCACGCCTTTCCTTTTGGGGCCCAGATTTCCACTCCGTGTACTTACGGAGTATTCTAGGCAAAATCTTCTACATAAGTTCCTTATCATTTTGACAGAGAATCTGTCGTTCCGCTAGGCCCTTAGGATTGGTTTAGTAGGGTTCTATTTTAATTCCTTAAACATCATTTATTATGCGAAAACGACAAAATCGTTATTCACATTATATTGCTTTTCTCTTTCTATTCATTGGGTTCGCTCAATCTGGATGGGCGCAGCAAAAAATCACTGGAGCCGTTACAGATAATACCGGTAATCCAGCAATAGGCGTTTCAGTTACTGTTTTAAACAGTCAAGACGGAACACTTACAGATGCAATGGGCCAGTATAGTATAACACTGTACGAAGGTCAATCAAAATTGGTTTTCAGTTCTTTTGGATTTCAAACGCAGACGGTAGACGTCTCTGGGAAGTCCATTTTAAACGTAACTTTAAATGCTTCGGAGATCCAATTGGAAGAAGTTGTCATTACTGCTCTAGGGGTATCCCGTGAGGAGCGGGCACTAGGTTATGCCGTTCAAGGACTTAAAAGTAAAGACATTGCCTCAGTTCCAGCGCCCAATGCGGTGGACAACCTCAGTGGAAAGCTCGCTGGAGTATATGTTACTAGTGGTTCAGCAGGTCCTACTGCCTCAGCAAACGTGACCATTCGTGGTCAAACTTCGTTGAACGGAAACAGCCAAGCGCTGTTTATTGTAAATGGCGTGCCCATTACAAACGGTTTGTTTTCTCCAGGCGATGGCCTGAATGGATCTTCAACCATTGACTTTGGTAATGGTGCTCAGATTATTAACTCTTTCGATATCGAAAATATTTCTGTCTTGAAAGGACCAGCTGCTGCCGCATTATACGGTTCGCGCGCTGCAAATGGGGTTATTTACGTTACTACTAAAACAGGAAAAAACAGCAAGGGCTGGGGCGTAAGTGTGAATTCTAACACTGTACTTGAAACACCTCTAAAACTACCTAATTTCCA
>ENA-OWPI01001497-OWPI01001497.1-marine-metagenome-genome-assembly--contig:-NODE-1497-length-25614-cov-8.028625_pt1 | contig 25614 bp, 18 predicted proteins | sample MGYA00238138_ERZ651775 | MGnify/ENA primary metagenome ERZ651775 (study PRJEB26906, sample SAMN06265043) | marine metagenome | isolation source: Helgoland LTER site | place: Germany:Helgoland, sampling...
TGATTTTAATGGTATACCTGTTTTTAAAGCATTTTTATAAACATTAACACCCATTGTCATCATTGTATCTGCCGTCTTGTAATCTTTTTCATAAAAGTCAGGTAAATCATTTAAAGAAATTTCACCATCTTCACCTATAAAATTTAAATTACCATTGTCATCAATTTTCATTTCGTACTCTTCATTGAATATACCTCTAAGCATGTTAACATTTGCTTGATTTTCACCATACAAAGAAGTTGTTTGGCCTTCTATAGAATCTATTAAACCTTTCTTTGATTGGCCATATATTTTAAATTGTTTATCTAAATTAGTAAACGTGTTTTTAATGTTATTCATTTTAGAAACTGTATCCATGTAGTCTTGAGTACCAACTTCTAAATCATCAACTACATTAGCGTGTCTTACGTATTCATTTTTCTTTTGAGATAAAAAGTTTGATATATTACTTTGATACTTGTTAGGTATTGTAGTAAGATCCATGTCAGGTGGCAACTGTTTTAAATAACTTCTTAATTGGTTTTCATAATGGTTTTTAACAGTAGACACAGGCTCAGACCCACCCATACCTTGAGTAGCTTGATAATAACCTCGATCGAAAGCGGACATTGCGTTTACTGATTTACCTCCTGCAAAAGCAGCATCATATATTTTACTCATATTTTTTTTGTTTAAAATCCAGTGAAGTTGATGGTTATAGAGGAGTAGCTCCTAGACCTCCTGCAGCCATACCACCTAGACCTGAAATAGCCATTTGATCATGTGCTGATTTGTTAGCTTGTGCACCTTGTAGTCTTTGACCAGCCATTTGCATCATGCTATCTATTTTACCTAGTTCCATTTCTCTTGACTGTATATCACCACTTATTTTTTGGTTCTGTATTTGTCCAGCCATATTTCTTTCAGCTTGCATATTAGCTCTTTCTTGTTGACCTATACTAGCTGACGCTTGTTGAGCGTTTTGTGATTGTTGCTGAGACATGGCCTGAGCTAATGCTGCTATACCACTTCCACCAGCGGCTTGACCAAACTGATCCATAGTATTAGCTTGGCTTTGCATTTGCTGTTGTTTTACCATATCAGCTTGTTGGGTATTGATAGTGGCGTCTTCCATGACGTTTTCCATGTTTTGATAAGGGTTAGAAGTGTCCATATTTTCATATCTTTGCTTCTGCATATCGTAACCTCTTTGAGCTCTTTCTAGCTCTCTTTTTCTTTTACCACCACCTATCAAACCTATACCAGCTTTTACAGCGCCTGCTGCTATTGCTCCAGCACCTGGGAAAAATTTCAATGGTGATTCACCTATTCTTTTTTTCATCTTAATTGTTTCTATTATAATTACACATTATTTACTACTTTCAAATATCTCAGAACCTACGCTGAATAATTCAGCTTTAGATGTAGAGTTGTTTATAAATTCAACCTCAGCATAGTAACCTAGTAAACTAGCCATATTAACTCTATTGTCTTTACCAAATAGTATAAAGCTACTAGATGTTGGTAGTGGAGTTGTATTAGCTATATCAGCCGTTATAGTATTAGCGGTGTAATCAATAGCTGTTATACTACCAATTTCAACTATAGTATTACTAAAAGGTTGTTGTTCACTATTAGCTAAAGTATGATTTGTTGTGTTAGCATAATATAGTGTATCACCTATCTGTGCTAATTCGTTTATTTCAGCTGAAAATGTTAATGTTACATTAGGCATATCTTTTTATTTTATGGATTAGCTCCGTCGTTAGCAAAAGCAATCATTACTTTTAAATTATGGTTATCACCTGATGCTACAGCTGGGCTAAAGCTTGTTATTGTTACTGTTACATCCATAAGCAAAGATCTACTACTTGTTCCTGGGTTACTTACAGTAAAACTAGTAATGCTAGCGCTATATGTAGCACTATTAAATTTAGTTGTTGTATTGCTATAATTTCCAGCGGTAACTGTTACATCGCCAACAGTATTAACATAAGAAGGAAAATCGTTACCTTGTAAGTTTACATCTGATAGAGTATACGTTACAGTTGTAGAACCTGATGTTCTACCAGATACTTGTTGAATAAAACCGCTAGGATATAATATTGCGGTATTACCACCTGTTATGTCTTGAAATTGTGTTGAACCTACAGTAAGAACGTTACTAACACCTCCGCCTCCATCACAAAATTCATCTATGTTAAATGTTATCACAGTGTTATTTAATCCTTGTTGGTAATTATACCAATCACTACCGGCTATTGTTAATAGTTGGTTTGCGTTAGCACCGCTATCAGCAGCTCTTGTAGCTGTTGCTGTTCCAGAAGCTATATCAGCATCTCCAGATATAGAAAAATGACTATCAGTTAAAGACATTGAGCTTAATAAAGAATTAGAGCCACTAAATGTAAAAGCTTGATCATCATCAATAACAATATTAAAATTAAATTCAGCTTCATTATCATTATTGTTTTCACTTCCAGCAAAACCAAAAGTTGCATTAGTGCCGCTGCTTTGTGTTATAGCTGTTCCAGCGTAATTAGTGTACGTTATTGTTTTGCTTTGAAAAGTTCCTCTACTTGTGGATGTAGCGTTTACGGTTACACTCTTATTACCAACTCTAGCCACAGTAAAAGGATGTGTTTGTGTTAAAGCTAAAGTAGTTGGGCTAACTGCAGTTAAAGTAAATGTATAAGTAACATCAGCTGTTACAGTTGGAAAAGTAAACAGCAATTCACTAAAGCCATTGCTCGGTATGGTTTTTGTTCCACTATTTGTAGATGCGCTTGTGAAATCTTGAGTAGTAAAATCATAAGTATGAGTGTCACCAGTTCTCGTTACAGTTAATACATATCCAGCACCTACGTCACCATAAGCTTTAAATGTTCTTTTAGTTAAAGTATACCTAGTTGCAGATGTATCAAAGCTATAGCTTTTTATATTATTAGTAGCTACTGGCACAGCTGATGCTACTGCAGATATTGCTATAACATCGTTTAAATCATTTTCTAAAGGTATTATACCATCTACGTTGAAAGTTTTACTATTTAAATTACCGCTACCATCATTAGTTGTAGTAGATGTAATTGAGTAGTTATTAATGTCACCAGTTGTTACAGATATTGTAGGCTCTGTACTAAAAAAGAAGTTTGAGTTAGCTGTTACTGTTTTAGTAAATAAATCTCTTGTTGCGCCAGTTGTGTCTGTAGCTGTATAAGCAACGTTTGACGCAGCTCCACTTGCATTAGTAGTTGTTGTGGTTACAGCACCGGCTAAAGTCTTTGGTGTATCTTTTTCTAAAATAGCTGAACCATCTATGTCTATGGTAAAATCAGTATTAGCATTATATAAGCCAGTATCAGTTAGATCACATGTTACGGTAACAGTATTGTTTGTAGCGTAAGCAGTTCCTGAGTTAGCTAAAACTATACTAGATATTCCTGTTGGAGGCGATGCTGCTGTAAAATCTGAAGCTCTAACTACAAAACCAGTATTAGGCACAATTGTTAATATTTGATTAGAAACACCACTACCTATTTGAGATCCTTTAGCTACAGTTACCTGTGATGAATTAATCGTGCAGTTTACCAATGCCATATTAGTCGTTGTTTTCGTTTATTGTTAATATTACAGTTTGACTATAACCATCACCTGAAGCTACACTTGTTGCTGTACCTATACCTTGAACTGAAAATTCATTTGTATCAAGATTTGAAAGAGTTGTAGCTGTACCTTGTATATAGTTAAACCACTTACCTTCTTTTTCTTTATAATCTTTAATTTGTCCTTCTTGCATGTCTGAAACTATAGAATCAGACCACCAACCTTGTTTTAAATCTTTGTTGAATGGATTATTATCTACATCTGTTGAATCATTAAACACTCTAGCTTGGCTACCTTCGTAGTTTAAAGTTTTAAATGATTTAACTGAGCCAGGTGCGTCGTTAAATATTAGCTTTAGTTTAGACTCATATTGTGTGCCATAAAAGTTATTTCTTGTTTCATTATCATGAACCCATAAATCACCATTTTTAAAAGTGTAGTATTTATTATTTAAACTTACACCATCTTCTTGTAAAAAGCTTTTTCTACTAACCCAAGCATTTGTTGTTTCTTTAAATGAAACCGTATCGTGATTTAAAGTTATATTGTATTCTTTTTTACTTTCGTCATAACTACCTATTATAGTTGTAGAATCTGCTAAATTATCTTTAAAGTAATCGTCCATACCATATCTTGATATAGGCTCTAGTCCATCTGCAGATAATCTTAATATAACACCTCTTGCTTTGTCTGAAAAATAAGCTCTATAACCATAAGTAGTATATGATTCCGGATTTAAACTTATACCATATTCACCGGTATAAGGATTTGGTGCGCCTAATACTTTAGATGATACAGTAACTTGCTTGCTACCATCAGCGGTAAATAACAAATCTTTGTTTGTTGGTATTTTAAAACACTTGTCTTCACATAGAACATCTAAGCCACCGTGTCTATGTCTCATTAATTGTATTGATCCATAAACCGGATTAATACTTTGTGTGATGTCGTCAGCTTGAATAAACTGATTTGTATTATTAGTTCCGCTTATAGAATTATACAAACCAGAAAATATAACTTGATTTGTTTTTCTTTCTTCTGCGTAAGGTGTATCTAAAACAGTAGATGCTTTTATACCTTTTGACATTTTAGTAGCGTTAAAATCATCTCTTATTCTATCAGACTCAACACCATTAGCAAAACTAAAACAATTTGAATAATCTAAAGTTTGTTCTGAACCGTGAACAGATTTATCAAAGGCTTGACTTGATTCATAAAATAAATTTAAATCAGGTAAATCACCTTTAGGTTCTGTTTCAAATATAGCGGGATTTTCGCTTGAAAAACCTTTTTCATCACCACCAGCATAAACATCTAAGAACTCTATTTTAGTTGCGTTTGCTTTTGATGTATGGCCATTATCTTCCGGCGCCCAAATTATACTTTTATCTAATTTTAACGTCCATCTTATAACCCTCATACTACCCCATCTACCTATTTTACCATCTTTAAAAGCTCCTTGATGACTTCTTCTCCAACCTCTAACAGTGTAAGTTGTTCCATCGGGATCATCTGAAAATCTAAATTTAGAGTTTACTGTTTCAAGGTTTTTAACTAAGTTTCTATACTGAGGAGATTGTACTGTTTCAAAATTATACCAAAAACTTTGCCAAGCATTACGGTCACTTCCGCCCCACCAGTGAAAAGCTATTTCAATAAAATCGTTACCAGATTGTGCGCCTGCACCAGCAACATCATGTGCGTTGCTATTACTTGTAACTCCTGGTATTATACCACCTCTTTGTTTTACACCACCTGTTATTAGCGTACCGCCAGCATCTTTATAGTGTCTATAGGTAGATCTACAAAGATACCATTCTGCTTTTTTAGTGTCGTTTTCTCCAGCACCACCTGGATAAACGCCTTTACTTGCATTTCTCCAATAGCTTTGGCTTGCTGATTGTGAGTTAGAGTATATAAATGTATTAGAAACAACTCTAACATCATCCGCATTTTCTTGAGACAATATAGCTTGTTCTAAGACACCATCTCTTTCTATTTTTGCAAAAAATCTACCAGCAAATTCTGGTTCTGTTTTTTCTGTTTTTTGTACTATTTCTAAAGATAGACTAGCATCTGTAGCACTATAGTTACCAGTAAACTCTATATCATCAGTATCAAATTTATCTTCTAATTCAACTTCATAATAAGAGTTACTACCAGATAAAGCAATGTATTTTATGTTTGCGATTTCATAAAACCTACTTTGATTACCATCCCCTATAATTCTAAGCTCTAAATTAGACAATTGATGTACGGGTATTATGTTAGATGCAGCGTCATCATCATCATCACCGCCAAATATCTTTTTCCATTTACTTTGTAAAACATGCACAAAACCCATGTCTTTTGTTGGAAAACCTGTACCTAAAAATATATTCTCAGTGCTAGCATCTACATTCGCAGCATTAAGTGTACCTTTAGAAACTTTATCTATTTTTAAAAATGGTGGAGCTTCATTAGATATTGCTATAACTTTATATCTAGCCTCATCTTCAACAAATCCATCATCATCGTGTTTTTTCTTTAATATTAAAAAAGTTTCAGCTGCTATTTTGTTTCTTTCTGACGAAGGAAAAGCTATCCAAACGTTACCGTCTTCAGCTGGATAGTGTCGATCCATAGCTAAATTATAATATTCGTCTGATGATTCTTTTATAAAGTATTTATATGATTCAGCAAAAGAGGGTATTGCACTTGTTAGTTTAACTTTTAAAACATTATAGTTTATCGCTGATGATTTATCTAATGTAAAAGAACCTGTAGGATCTGTTAGCACTGGCGTTTCTCTACCATACTCATCTCTATAAACAACACCAACTTGATAAGTTCTTAATGATTTTATAGAAGGTTTAGGTGTTCTAACATCAACAACTTCGTTAGGGTTTTGTATTACCGAAACGTTAAACTTAACTGATATATCTGCACCACCACTATCTTTTATGTTAAAATTTTCAAGATAATTACCATACATGATTCTATTAGCAGACATAGCTTGTGCTTTGGCTTTTCTAGGCACATTATCATAAGGTCTTAAGCTTTGTATCGCTGGTAAAACTTTAAATATAACATCTGATGTTATTTCAATCTCACCATAACTACCAGCTGTATACTCAGGATCTGTTGTTTTTATACTTTGTACTGTATATATATTATTATTAGAACTTTCTTTGTAAAGTATGTCTATTTCTGAAACACCACTTGGAGCAGCTTTTGTAAAACCACCTATTTTTAAAGATCTTAAAGTATTAACCATACCTTTATTAAAACCTTTTTTAGGAGCGTAATCAAAAGCGCCAGGTAAAAAAGCTACAGGACTATATGGTCCAATTGATGAATATTCGTTGTCATCGTATTTGTATCTGTAAGCAAATTGAGGAAACTTAAATTCAAATAAACCCTTTGCTTCAACTAGTTTAACTTTCCAGTCTTGCAAGTTTTCTTCTACATTTTCAGGAACAACATCTAAGTTTACTTTAAACGTGTTAGCACTTATAACTTGAGTAACGCTTAATATAACTTTTTCATCTTCACTTTCGTCTAACAATGTTAACTCAAGTTTATCACCTACTAAAAAGTTTGGTGAACTAGTAAACGTAACATTACCATAATCTCCAGTATCAACAACATCGAAAGGATCAGATGTTTCTGTGAAAGACTTTTGCAGTAAAGACGTTTCTGTTATACCAGTTCTACTACTAGCTGACATTGTTAATGCCGGTGGTTTTAAAGGTGCTTTTTTAATTACAGTTATTTGATCTTCTGTAAAATTTGAAGAGTTTATTTGTGTGTGAGTGTAGCTCGTATTACTACTATTGTAACCTCTCCAAGTGACTATGTTTATTTTCTTTGGTTCAGTTTTATCGTCTGACCAAAACATCAAGTCATCTATTATATTTATACCAGTTATTTTAAATCTAGTAGAAAAGTTTAAAATACTTAACGTATCTACTAGTATTGGCTTCACAGTGTTTAATGTTTGATCGTATTCAAGTATTAAAGACTTTGTGTCACTAGCTACAAACCAGTATATCATTTCTGTTTTTGGGTGTGCGTAAACACCTATACATTGAGCATTATTACCTAAGTTAGCGAGAGCACTACCATAAGGTCTTCTATTACCAAGAATATTTTGTACAGCTCCAACATCGCTAGCTTCTGAACTAGAAACCTGAATATTCAAAGCATCTCTATACGAACCGTTAGGAACTAACCTTTCGTCAAGATCCTTATTCATAGCACCTTGTCCGAACTGTCTCTTTATTTCTGGCATATTAGTGTTTTATTATTTTAGATTTGTTTCTCATAGTCTGAGTCAACTCTTCTAATTTTAAATTTGATAATCTTAATTTAGCTTTTCTTACAGCAGCAAATCTCTCTTTTTTAAATCTGTTTATTATATACTCAGGTGTATTTATCTTAGATGATAACACAGCGTGAGCAACCCATTTATAAACAGCATCTTCAGCAAGTTTATGTATTCTTATTTCTTCTTCTGTTCCTAAACTATCACTTATATATTTTAAAACAATTGTTTTACCCGCTATACCACCACTAAAATGTATATAACCAGAGTTATTATCTATATAATATAATCCATTATGATTAGCATGTTCTGGTGTTATACCGTATCTTCTACCCTCAGCTAAAGTAACATCAGTATCTGCTCCGCTATTAAGCTCTTCAGTTGTGTCATCACTTGTTGTTGCTTGAAAATTGATCCATTGGTTTGAATCTAATGATTCTAATAAAGTATCATCAGCTCCAAACATATAACTATAATCCTCTCTTTGTAATATAGCGCTAGGATTACTAGTTTTTCTAGCAGGATATATAATTCTTTCAATACCAGCATTGTCTACCCAATAAACTTTAACATAGTTAACATAATCATGAGGTAACATCATTTTTAATGATGGTGGTATTTCTATTTCTTGAGATTTTTCTGATCTTAAAGTATCATAACTTAGTTCAGCTATTGCTCTTTGTATATGAAAAGAAAGATCAGGTACTTTTAATTTATTTATTATTTTACCTTCACCTACGTAATTTATTTGAAAGTTACTTATCAGGTTGTTTATACCAACATACTGATAATTGCCTAATTGTTCAGGCACGTTAACTTGTTCAACTACAATTACAGTATTAGCAGCGGGTGCGCTTGTAAAAGTTAAAACACCAGTTAATGAATTTAAAGAATATGTTGTAGCTAGAACCTGAGATCCAGCTATAAAAACTTTTAGTTGTGTTTCGTTAGCCGGTAAAGGATCAAAAGTTAAGGTGAAAGTCGTAGTTGATCCATCACCAGTGAAACTCTGACTATTGTCGTAATATTGCTGTTGTGTTCCTTCAAATAATGGCATATCTTATCTTTTTTCTGATTGTTCGTTTTTAGCATCTTCTTGAGCTCCATAAGCAGCTACTAACTGATCTTTAATTACAATACCAGCTAAAGCTAATATTTTAACTACTAAATCTGTTTCTTCAGATTCGTGTAATTCAAAATGAGTTGTGTAAGTAGAGTTTGCATTGTATAATGCTTTGTCGTTAACAATTGTAAATCCCCATCTTGCAGTAGCAGGTCTAGCTATATAGTTACATGTAACCGCTGATGTTATACTTGTAGGATAAACTTGTATACTTCTTTCTCGTAATGTTTGAGTATTACCAGAGGTTCTTATGTATATGGGTCTTGTTGCTGTTGGTGCTGTTAGTGGAGAGTTTATATATAAGTGTAATTGATTTTGTGATACATTTTCTATTTCACGATAATTACCATCTTTTAAATGATATAACGCACCCATTCTATAGTAGTCTGGAAGTGTACCTACACCTCCTGATGCCATAGTTACATCAGCTCTGAATTTCTCAAAGTGATCTATTTTTTCTTGTAAAATATCTACAGTGTCTGAATAAATTGTTTCATTTATGCTTCCTATTCTATCAAACTGATTAAGATCGTAGAAATATTGCTCAAATATATCCATCTGAGCTTGATTAGCAAGTACATTAAACTCCGCTGGAGTTATGTATCCTCTTTGCTCTTTATTAGCAATGGTTAACACCCTTTGGTATACTGTATTTATATTTACCATATTTTTATTAATTTATAGTAGTAGCCACCTCATAGAGATGACTACCCTATAAAGTGATTATTAATTTAATCTTTTTTCAATTGTTTTGAAGACTTCCATGCCTTCATCAGTTTTAAACCATGCGGCTAACGCTGAGTAAGGATGTTCTTCATGTGGAACTTCAAATAGTTTTCTACCGTTTGATGCCCATTTAAATATCCTTTGATCTTCACTTAGTTTTATTATTTCAGCTTCTGTAGCTTTAATACCTAAGTTTCTTAGCATGATATTATCATCTTTTACTAAATCTAAGAATAGCTTAGGATTTCTTTGAGCCATAACAATAAGATCTCTTCTTATTTCTTTAGTAGTCATTTTACTTACTTCACTACCAACTTCAACTCTTAGAATAGCCTCTGCTTGTTCTATCTCCATATCTTTAGCGTATTTCATCGAATCAACTTGGAATTCTAAATAATCTAATTGATCTTCAGCTATTTCAACTTTATTATATTCTTTAAATAACTTACCGTTTAACGGGTGAAGATCTAAGAATTTTATTAAGTTTTGTAGTTTGCCTTCTACGTGTAATTTACCATTTCTAAAAGCAATATGTCCTAAAGTTGCTACCCCTCTTTGTTCATCAACAAATGGTGATTTTTGATTAGTAGCATATCTTAATTCTCTATTGTGCCCTTTTTCTTCGTCAAAATAAAGTAAAGGGTTTTTTCTAGTATGTCTAGATGGTATTTTATTTATAATAGGTGTATTATTGCCTTGCAATTCATACAACTTGTCTTTGAATTTGTTCATAATATAATATAATTAAAAAGTTTAAAAAATAAGAGTAACAATTACCCCCGTAATTTTTACGAGGGTAACCATTACAATAATAGTAATCAGTAATTAAGCTTTGAATAACACAAAGTTGTTTGCTGCTTGAACGCATAAACATCTTTCTGATAAAAAGTTAACTACCATTTCATCAGCATCTGACGTGTAATTTCCACCTACAGATCCAGTGATCCAAGATTTCATTTTTCTGTCATCAGCTTCAGAAGATCTGTATCTAACGTGTAAGAAAGGTCTAGAGATATTTTTACCCATAGACTGATCGTATACAGTAGATGTACCAGCAGGTACTAACATTCCTTGAATATCAACTAAGTTTCCTCTAGTAGTTGAATCATTTAAGTATTTCCAGTCAGATTTGTAGAAGTCATAAGAACCTCTTCTGAAACCAGAGAAACCTAAATTTAATGCCATATCTTCCGCGTTGTTGAATACTCCATAAGAAGCACCACCAGCAACGTGAGCGTTTACAGACGCTAGCATATTATCAATTTCTAAAGAAGTGTTTCTATCTAAGAACATCATGTTCTCTTCAATAGCACCTTGCTTGTCTAATTCTTGAAGAATTGAATCAAATTCACTTAAACCAGATTGTGCAACGTATGAACTAGCAGAACCAGCACCACCATCAGCAGCAGCATAGTTAAGTTGTACGTCAAAATCAGTTCCAGTAAATACTAATCCTCTAGAGTTGATAGCTGCAAAAAGACCTTCAGTACCTTGAACATCAGAGATTGCAGATGTAGCAGCAACCTGCTCAGCTTCAATCATAGACATTTCTAGGTAGTCTTCAAATCTTAATCTAGCTTCATGCTCAGATTTTAAATACCATAAGTATCCAGAAGCACCGTTCTCAGAAGTAACTTCAACCCAACCGATCTGTGCAGTGTCAGAACCATTAACTTGGTATCTGTCTCTTAAGATGATTGGTCTGTTAGAAAACTGAGTAAATCCAGCATCTATACTTCCAACGATTCCTGAAGATCCTTTTGGATATTCATTACCGTATACAAAAATCTTAACATCATCTAAATTTGAAAACAAAGTGTCATTAGATAAGTTTGCTTGTGTATAAGGTTGTACAGTAATTTGAATACCATTAGCATTAACTTCGCTAACTCTACACTTTAACGTATTGTTAAGTCTAGCAGTTTCGTTGTTAACAAGAATAATAGTATCAAATTTTTGAATCAAGTGACCAGTAGGTACTGTAATAGTATTAGCAGCAGCACCGATTATCTGTACCGTGTTTGCTCCAGATTCTAATGAATCATATGCGATGTGTAATCTTCCTTGTTCAGACCAAATAACTTGATCAGAAGCAAGAGGCATTTCAGCTCCTACCATTTTTAAGAAGCCAGATACAGTTCTTTTTCCGTATCTTTCTACTTCTTTTTCATAAATTTCTGGTAAAAATTGTTGTGCGAATGTACCACCACCTGATGCAGAGTCGAAGCTCAAATAATTGTCTCCCCAAAGTGATTGGGTTGGACGAGGTGTCAAGTGCTGTAATTCAGCGCCTTGAGCGGGGTTAATAAAAGCCATAATTTTTAAATTTTAAATTATTAATGAAAGTTTAACTTATTTTATTGGCATTTCGGCCGATCTTTACTTTGAAGTCGTTAGATGAATTTCCACTAACAGCTCTAACTTTCATACCACCAGATTGAATAACATTTCCATGCGTTTGATTAGGTGACATATCAACATTTTTTGCTTTAGCCATACTATCCTTGATAGCATCTGCCTTGCCTTGTTGATAGAAGTGATTAGCTACAAGATCTGGATTCATTGCGGTGAATAATGATTTGTGATAACCCTTAGCATCTTTCATTGCAAAAGTTTGACTGTCAGTAAACTTATTGACAAAATTTCCAATGTCCGATTGAGTTTCTTTAACCTTATCCGCCTCTTTGATATTAAGTCTAAATCTTTTTTCACCAACCTTATATTCAAAACCTTTGAATTCATTAGTGAAAACGTCATTTGTCTTCTTATTGAAGATTGACTTATTTTTCTCAGTAATCTTAGCTTCTTCATTGTATCGATTAAAGAAGTCTACAGCTTTCTTTTGTTCAGGCGCTAACCTGTTTCCAGCTTTGACTTCAGCATAATATTTAGACTTTAAGCCGTCTAAGTGGCTTTTGGCATTCGCAACTTGCTCTTTTAATGCCAGTTTTTTTCTTTTAATATCTTTTGGGTCGTCAATTTCTTCGTCAAAAGAATATAAATCTTCCATAACGAATACCCTTTCATCATCTGTTAGATGAGGTTTTGTTTGTTTAAAGAACTCATGTAGCAGTTCGTGATCACTTAGATTATCATACTCTTGATTTAATTTTACATAATCATTTAGTGTACCGCCTGTTTCATTCATAAACTCAACTACCTTTTTTATATTCTCTGGTAGTGGTTCTCCGGTCTCTTGAGCTTCAGCAACAGCTTCTTCAACTGCTTCTTGAACTTCTTCAACTTTTTCTTCAACCTCTATTTCAGTTATTTCTTCAACAACTGGGGTTTCTTCAACGACCTCTTCTTTAACCTCTTCAACAACCTCTTTAACAGGTTCTTCCTTAGGTTCTTCTTTAGGTTCTTGTTTAGAAAAATCTACTTTAGCAATATCTTTTGATTCTTCTTGCTTTTTAGTATATTTATCTAAATCAACTTTAATAGTACCGTCATCTTTTATTTCGTTAACGGGTTTTTCTTCTTTTACCTCCTGCTGATCTACAACAGGCTGTGTTTTAGCTTCAGTAATTTCTTCAACTACTTCGGCTTTCTTTTTTCTAGCCATAATAAAATATTATATAATTATTTAAAAATTTATCTTGGGTCAAATTGGTTTAAACCCATACCACCACCTAATATATCATTACCTGAAGATTCAAAGTTTTTAGGTGGTTTTGCATTATTTCTTTGATCTATTAATTCAGATTGTTGAGTCGCTTGAATTTTTGTTCTTTCGTCCTTGCGATTTTCTTTATTATCTTCTCTAGCTTTAAACGTATCAGCTTCCATTTTCTTTAACTGCATGTTTAATTGAAACTCATGATTCATAAGTTCTTTTTTCATTTGAGCTTCAGCTTGTAGCTTTTGTAATTCTAATTCAGCTTTACCTTGCTCTAACTGTAATTGATTTTGAGTAATAGCTTGGTTTTTTTGTACCTCAGCTTGCGCGGCCATTTGTTGAGCTTCACCATTAGCTTGAGCTTGAGCCTGTATATTTTGTTGCTGAATCATTTGATCTTGTTCAGCTTTCTTTTTTCTTTTAAGCTTTAGTAATTGATTAGCTAATTTAATATTTTTAATATCTCTTATATCAATTGCATCTTCAAGATTTATACCAGACTGTTGTAAAGCTTGTTGTATGTTATTTTCTAACATTGCTTTTTCTTCTTCATCAGGTGTTAGCTCTATGAATATACCAAAATCATATAAATGTAAATTACCCATTTCAGTTAAAGTAGCAACATTGTGTCTACCTAATTTTTGAATAAAAGCTTCTTTAGTTGGTGAGTACTCTATAATATCAGATATTCTTAATGATAAACACTCAGCTAACTCAGAAGTTAAAAACAAACCAGCTTGTAATATATGTCTTGTTGCTGTATTACTATTTGCAGCAGCTAATTTTTGTACACCAACTAATGTTTTAGCATCTGGCATACTACCATCTCTAGCTTCATTTAAACCGGTTACATCTCTTATCATTTGTAAGTAGTAGTTGTAAGTTTGTATCAAACTTTGTAATTTACCACCGCCAGATCCTGATTGTATTTCTTGAATAGGTACTTTACCTGGATTCATATCACCGTCACTAGTCATTGATCTACCTATAATAGAACCAGTTTGGAAAAACATATTTAATGCCTCTTGTGGGTTATAATTTGTTCCGTTACCTAAATCTATCTCAGCTAAACCATCAGCATCTAAATATATACCATCTGGCACCATCCTAGACATCACCTGTTGTATTTTAAGGTGTGTTAGTTGAATCATATCAGCAAATGTGGTTATTCTACTTACTAAAGATTCTATCTTCCCCTTATACATCCTAGGAGCAACAATACTATAATTAAGTTTTACCTTAGTATAGTCACTTTTAGGTCTCATCATGTTGCTAGCTAAGCCCCATTTTAATATTTTCTTAGTACCTAAAACCATAGCACCTTCAAACAAAACTTCTATTTGTTTTGATAACTTACCAAATCTAGATTCTATAGCATCCATTTCACCTGGTAAAAAATCACCATCTTTAGCTATAACTTTAGAAGCTCCAGTTGCTGTAACCTTAGTTTTATAAACCTGGTTCATGTAAGTTTTATAGTTAAAGTATAATATTTGAACCTGATTTTGATCTATGTTATTTGAATCACTAAAGCTTTTATTATAAAAACCATTTGATTGATAACCTTGCTTGTTCATTTCCTTTAGCTCTTGTTCTGTAAGATTTGGAAATTCTTTTACTAGTTCGTTTATTGGTATTGTTTTAATCTCACCAAAATAATATATATCTTCAAAGTAAGGGTCTTCAGTGTATGAATAAACTATATTAGCTGGATCCACATACTCTACTTTAACACCTTCTGATTTATTAAAAGTATTTTTAACGCATCCTATACCTAGAACAGTTAAATCATAATTTACTTTTTTACGTGTTAACTCATATCTATTACCTTCTAGTAACACGTTTATAGCTTGTTCTTCAGCTATTTCAACAGCTTGTTTATAACCAAGTTGCATGTGTAACTCTAGTTCTTCTTTATTTTCAGGTAAGTTTTCCACTTCACTACCCATTAGATTAACACCAAAAGCTTCAGAAGCAAACTCATTTAGCTCTTGTGTTTTCATATCAGCTAATATCTGATCCATATATGCTGTTCTTTTTTCAACACCATAAGGATCTTGTGTGTAAGCTTTAATATCAAATGTTCTTTCTGATATACCATTAACTACTATATCTACAAATTTAGGTATAATAGGTACTGGTTTCCAGTCTAGGTTAAGGTAAGATAAATCACCGTTAATAGATAATTCATCTTTATATTTTTGTATTGATTGCTCTCCCCTTGCATAAAGTCTAAGCTTATGGAAGTTGTTTTGATTACTAGCAAATCTATTTGTACCAGAATCTTTTTTAAACCATTCGCTCTCAATAGCTTTACCAACTTTCAAACCGTAATCAGTAGATAGTTTCTCTCCGTCGCTAACGACTTGACTAGGGAAATAATTGCTCGTGTAAGACTCAGCCATATTATTGTTTTATTAATTTTGAATGATAGCCTTTGTTTTTATATTTAGCTATACTTATATTTATTTTTTCTTTTTGAATATTTGATTTAGGACTATACAAATGTCTATTACAAGCCATAACAGCTAGGCCACTACTTATAGCGGCATCAAACTTTGTTCTTCTGTTTATATCAAACCCAGCCCAATCATTTAAAGTTTCATTAAAAGGCATATGACCGTTAGTACCATCATCTTTAGCTCCAACATGATCTTGTATATACATTTCAATTGCTGCAGCATGTGCTTGTTTAATATCTTCACTTGAGTTTGGTATACCACCTACTTCTTTTTCAGCTATAGATAACTTGTTCCAAACTCTATCAGGTCTATTCATTGAATAACCTCTGTAACCTCTTCTTTTTAAATAATACAATAACCTAGGTTTGTTGTTTTCAGCAAGAAGTGGCATACCATAGAATACTAATGACATTAATACATCTTCAAAAAACATCTCTGCAGTTTGTGGTCTTGCAACGTATTCTAAGAAAAATTGATTAGGAGGTGCATCCTCCATGCTAAACTTAGTTAAACCGTGCAAAGCACCTTTAGATCCTTTACCATCAACTGTACCAGATATATCATAAGAGTCACATCCAAATGCTCCAATATGTTCATTTCCAGGTGTTTTATAACCGTTTTTAATTCTTTGTTTGTTTTGTAAATGTGCTGGTGGAACCCAAGATATATTAAATCTACCTTGTTGGCTTGGATAAAACATTACTGTTGTATCTTTTATTCCTCCAACCCACTGAAAGTTGCCTCTTGTATTAGATATACCTTCATTAATATCTATTTGTTCGTATATTTTAACTAAATTAAATATACTATTTTTAGTTTCATCTCTGAAAGCATGTTCTTCAGTACGTGGAAACTGTCTGTAAAATTCATTTAAAGCATCTTGGTCATTTCTTAATCCATCTGCTTCGTTTTGCCAATGATCTATTACACCTACGTCGATATAGTCGCCAAACGGGCCTTTAACTTCTTCTTGCGGTGTCTCGAATACAGGTATTCCATAAGAATCAATGAATCCTTCGTAGTTCCATTCCATAGGTATGAACAAACTATAGAGGCCTGAGCTTGTCTGTCCATTGCGGTTTCTTTTTGTAACGTCTGAATCATTATAAAGTTTCTTAAAGTTATCTCCTCCTTTGTCTAAAGCGTTTGATGTTGATCCCATCATACACTTACCAATAATTCTACTACCTAGTCTTAGTGTGGTTTTTGTTACACGCCAATTGTTTAATATATTATTTGGCCTTTCCCATTTACCACTTTCATCATGCACTAGTAGTTTTAATTTTTCACCATCATAACTATTGTCTCCTGTGTTTTTCCAATCAATAGTAGTATCTAATCCAGCTAACTCTTCAGCTTTACCTTCTGTTATTGTAATATTACGTCTGGTTAATTTACTTGCTGGAACTCTGTAAGCTAGTTCTGTTTTTGGCCTGTCCATACCGTCTTGTATTGGTTTAAAAAAGAACGGATAGTTAACTGATATTGGAACGACTTTGTCAGTAAACATTTTTTTAGCGTCAGGTCCTGACTTAGACAATATACCTAGTCTTGCATCTGAACTAATTGTGGCAAGGTTAACAGTTTCGCCTGATGCCATGAATGAAAAACCAGACCGTCTGTTTTTGAGGTAGCACATGCCATAACATCTGGTATCTGCTTTGCAAGCTTCCCAGAAAATGTAGAATAATCTATTTGCTTCTCTAAAGTCTGGGTTCCCAACATCAATTTTACTCCACTGTAAGTACATGTAATGAGTGCCAGTAATGTAAGTAGGAACATCTTTGTTATAGAACCAAAAACCTTGTTCTCTTTTTTTAAACTCACCTTCTATGTAATCTATGTATTTATTTTTAAACTCATGAGGATACTCACGCCAATCAAAAATAGTTTTTATTCTTTTTAGTTCTTTTGAATACTCAGTTACTTCCCAAGAATTACTATCAAACTTTTTTATTGTTTTAGGTGTTTTTGGTAAAGCTATGTTTAAATTTTGTATGCTATACACATCGCCGATCTGACCAGTCTTACTTATAACAACTACATCATGTTCTTTGTTATAGCCATATTCCCACTTTTTTAATTTATTTAACCTTTTAATAGTGTTATGCTTAATAGGCTCAATAACTTTATATAAAGTTTGATTATACATTACTTAGATCTTCTTTCAGCAAAGCCACTAAAAGTATCTACTTTAACGTCTTCACTAGGTTTTCCATCTAACATATCTTGTTCTTGCTGTATTCTATTTAATATTTCAAAAGCATCGAATATAGCTAGTTTTTTAGTAGCTGCAGCGTTTTTTAATCTATCAGCAGATATATCATCATCTGAATCGACTATAGCTTCTTTAGCAACTTGAACTAGCTCATCAACAGCTTTATACCCAGCTTGGATTATACTCTGTTTCTTTTCCTTGATATTCATATTTAATTGTAATTGCTTTAGTTAAAACTCTATATAGACGCTCTCCGTTTATTATAAACTCATATTCACTACGAGGTACGAAACCAACCAAATCACCTTCTTTTAAACTGCTAAGATAGTCATGTTTATTAGTATATTTTAATATACCAATAAGAGGTTGTTCTTTGTCTAAACTATAATCATCTAATGACTTTATAGGTTTTATAAAACAATAATCATCTATTGACTTCCAATGATTGTTACTTTTATATAAATATAATTGATCTTGTTGTACGAAATATTGGTTTTCTTTAAAATAACCTTTACTGTCTTTCTCAACTCCTCTTACGTCTTTCCACCTTCTAAAAACATTGTGATGAACTATAACCTCATCTCCAGGTTTTATATCTGTATCTATACCTTTTGGCACAGATAAAACTATAGCGTTTCTGTTTACGTTTTGATGTGTAAAATTCTCAGTATTAGTTATAAGCTCTTTGTCGCCTATTTTCTTTATATTGTTATATCTTGATTCTACTGGTTTTACTATAAAATAGTACAAACCTCTCATCAATACTCTAAATTAAATTCTACAGCTATAGCCATATTTTTATTAAATTCTTTCCAAGGTAAAATTTCGTTTACTTTTTTAATAAATATAGTATACTTATCATCATCTTCAACTATGCAGTCTATAGTATGACCGCCATACACATCCTGACCTACAGAATAATGCATGGCTTCATTTTTATAATCTTTACCTATACTAATTTTTCTTATCAATTTCATCTTGCTCAGGTTTAATAGATCCGTCTTGTACATTGACAGATACTTTACCATATTTATCTTCAAGCTCTAATTGAACTTTATTAAGTTCACTTTGAAAACGTTTTAATTTAGATATTGCATCGAACTTCTGTGTCTCTAAACCACCTATTTGCATTTGACAGTTATTAATAAGTCTAACTATATCTTGTATAGATTTTAATTCTTTTTCAGTTAATTTATCATTTTTAGGTTTTAAATCAACTAAGTTTTTTTTCTTGTTTGCCATTTTATTTTATTTAATTTTAATTCACTTCTTTATTATTACTCAATTGTCACACTTTTTACTTCTTTGCTTTAACATCAGCTATGTACCAATCTTTGTACTTATCTCTTTTTTCACATATGTACTCTATGTATTTGTCAACTTTCTTTTTCCAGTCTTTATCTACTTCCGGGTTTATTATACCAGACTTGTAACTAGAGAAAGTTTTATTTACGTATTTAACTATGTTATCTTGATTATGATATAAATAACTATTTACGCAATAAAAAGAACCTCTTTGTATATCGTTCCATACGTCTACAGGTTCTATAAACTTACCTAATACACCAGCAAATAAAGGGCTTTCACTTATGTGAGTTGAATAAACACCTTTAGCTTTTTGCATATAGTAATACATATCTACATTTTTAGGAAGAATATTTTCTTCACCAAAAAAATCTTTTAATTCACCAATTATCTGGTGTGTTGTTATAGGATGTGGTTTAAATAAAACATTATTACCGTGTTTATTTACGATATGTTTTAACTTATTTAAACATACATTTTCCCTAAGTTTATTAGATCCTGGTAAAACTATTAAATAGTCTTTAGCAGGAAATCTATCTAAATCTTCTTGTCTATGCTTATATTTATTAGCGTTGCTATCAACAACTTTTTTTACTAACCAAGAAGAGTAATCTACTATTTCACTTTCTTTATCGTTCCAAGCGTCAATCATTTGCTCGTTACGCATTTTAAAGTTTAAAGGTTGTAGATAAAAACTACCTGCATACTCTGTGTAAGCCATTGTTTTAAAGTAAGGCATTTCTTCTGCCATTACATCATAACTGTGCTCTAAGCCATTTTCTTGGCACTTTCTAATGACATATCCTTCAACTTGTTCTAAGTCATAAAGACTGTCAGCTTTTTTAAGAGGGCCTATTCTTTTCTTAAGCTCCTGCTTATTAAACATTTCCATATAATTAAATTTAATTTGTTATAATACTATAGTCACACATTTTTGCACTTTTCTACCCTTCGTTGTTATCTTGAAACGGATTAGTACCTAATTGCCCAAATTGATTAAAGTTAACATAGTTACCAGTGTTAGTTGTAAACGTAGTCGTATACGTAGTTGTTGTGTTAAAACCGGTGCTTGTAGCTGTAGACGTATTAAAAACTGTTGACGTTGATGTGTTATAAACAGTAACGTGATTTGTATTAGTTGTAGTACTTGTGTTAAAAGTAGTAGTTGTGTTAAACGTGGTTACAGTAGCTGTAGTAGTGTTGTAAACAGTACTTGTCGCTTTAGTTGTTGCTGTATTTGTACTAGTATTGTAAACAGTACTTGTTGCTCTAGTTGTTGCTGTATTTGTACTAGTGTTATAAACTGTTGTTGTCGCTCTAGTTGTTGCTGTGTTTGTAGACGTGTTAAAAGCTGTTATAGTTATTGTTTGCGTTGTTGTAGATGTATTGTAAACAGTTGTATAAACAGTAGTCGTATCTTTTGCTGTACTTCTTAGAACTGTACTTCTAGATGTACTAACGGTTGTGTTTCTAGATGTAGTAGTACTAGTATTATAAGTTGTTGTATAAGTAGTGTTTGTACTAAATACAGTTGATGTACTAGTGTTAAACACAGTGCTAGTTGCTTTACTTGTAGATACAACCGTTGTTGTGCTAGTATTATAATGAGTTATTGTTATAGTACTAGTTGATCTAGTTGTATTTCTATACGTAGCGGCTTGAACATCAGTTAACCTCATTGTTTGTTCAGACGTAGTAAACACCGTGTTAGTGCTAGTATTAAACGTAGTTGTTGTGGATCTACTCGTATTAAAAGTTGTAGTCGTGCTGTACGTAGTTAAAGTAGACGTATTATAAACTGTAGTCGTTGATTTAGACGTTGATACTGTAGTTACTCTACTAGTTAATGTAGCAGTACTAGTATTAAAAGTAGTACTTGTTGTGTATACCGTAGTTGTAGATCTAGATTCTATTGTAGCTCTACTAGTTGCAAATGTAGTTACAGTTGATCTAGTGGTAGACACAGTGGTGGTTCTTTGTTCTGTTGTTACCGTGCTAGTATTAAAAGTGGTTGTAGTAGAGTATGCTGTTGTTGTAGCTCTTTGCTCTATTGTTGCTCTACTTGTAGCAAAAGTAGTCGTTGTCGAGAATACTGTAGTTGTGCTAGTGTTAAACACAGTTGTAGTAGCTGTACTAGTGTTAAAAGCCGTGTTAGTAGTATATGTCGTAGTAGTAGACCTTGAGGTTGCTGTACTTCTAGTTGTAGTAAATGTTGTTGTAGTTGACTTACTAGTTATAGTACTTGTGTTAAATGTTGTGCTAGTAGTGTATACTGTTACTGTACTTCTTTGCTCAATTGTAGCTCTTGATGTAGCAAAGGTAGTTGTAGTTGACCTAGTAGTTACAGTTGATGTATTGAAAGCCGTATTGGTAGTATATACCGTGGTTGTACTTCTAGACTCAATTGTAGCTCTACTCGTAGCGAAAGTAGTAGTTGTAGCTCTAGACGTTAGCGTCGAAGTGTTAAAAGCAGTTGTAGTCGTAAACGTCGTAGTAGTAGACCTACTTTCTAAAGTGTTTCTGCTAGTAGCAAAAGTAGTAGTTGTAGCTCTAGTAGTATTAAATGTTGTTGTTGTTGTATACAGTGTAGTAGTACTAAACACTGTAGTTGTACTACGGCTAGTTGCTATTACTGTTGTTCTACTCGTTGATGTAGCTCTACTAGTGGCAAAAGTTGTTGTAGTAGCTCTAGATGTGGCAAACGTAGTTGTAGTAGATCTAGTAGTGTTAAATGTAGTTGTTGTATTAAATACAGTTGTTGTACTAGTATTAAATAATGTAGTTGTACTTTTACTAGTATTAAACGTAGTTAAAGTTGTATAGGTAGTAGTAGTAGACCTACTTTCGGTTGTAGCTCTAGATGTATTAAAAGTAGTAGTCGTAGTATACGTAGTCGTGGTAGATCTACTTTCAGTCGTAGCTCTAGACGTATTAAACGTCGTAGCTGTAGTATATGTAGTAGTAGTATTTCTAGTTTCAATCGTGCTTCTACTTGTAGAAAAATAAGAAATATAAGTAGTGTTAAAAGACGTTGTAGTGTTTCTACTTTCAGCGGTGCTTTTTGACGTACCTTTAGATGTGTTTCTTAAGGTAGATCGTGATGTGCTTCTTGATGTGCTTCTTGTAGTATTAGGCATAATTAAGTTATTATATCGCCAGATATTGGTATTAGCAATTTACCATCTGTCTTTAAGTTATTAATATAATTATTTCTTAACGCTGTCTTGTGATCGTCAGATACATCGTTTGGTTCTGCAAAAATATCTACCAATATTAAATCATATAGCTTTGTTGTTGAGTAAGTCCACTCATCATGTGTTATTACATTTATATCATTATGTATCCAGTTTACAATAGAAACTATCTCAGAATCTTGTTCAACAACGTCTATACTTGTTGGTGATTTAATATTTTTTATATATTCAGGAACTGAACCTAAGCCAAGTCCTAAAAGTAAAACATCACCCCAAACCGCATTATTAAAAATACTGTTATTGAAACCACAATCACTACAATCACCTGTTTTTGTTTTAGCGGTATACAAAGAGTTATAATATCTATGTAAAACATCGGATTTATATTTTAAATGCGACATCACAAATTGTGTTGTACCATCTTCTACAGAGGTTTTAGTTTGTTTTATTATTTCAAATTTAGTACCATCGTGGGCACTTATTAAGTTCTCATCTATATATGCACTCATGATTTAATTTTTTTAAATTCTACATCTAGTTTTTCATAATCAACCCACATGTGATTTTGGTACCAGAACCAAGATTCGTTAAGACCTTTTTCTTTTACTTCAGCAGCCATAACACCTTGCCATGTTCCAGGATATTTATCAGCATAAATACCTTTTTTATATTTAAATGAATACATGTTTAATCCACTTGGTGATACACCTATTAACTTAATATCTTCTTTTAATGATCTTTGTGAAGGAAAACCTCCACCACCAGAACATACATCAAGAGTTTGAACTCCACCAGCTCCACCAGCTATTCTAAATTTATGAGTTGGACTAAAACCTGAGTTATTTTGTGCACCATACCAACCATCAGACAACGATGAAGTACCAGCAGAGTTTGAATACACAAAACTACTTGTTTGTGGTAATCCACTAGAAACGTTACTTCCGTAATAAGTAGTACTCATAAACTCATTACAAACGCCATTAAAATTACTTAAAGATGTTGAGCTAAAAGCTGTAACAGCTGCTGTTGTATTAAAAGTTGTTATATACGTTGTGTTAAATGTTGTTGTAAATGTTGTAGCGTAAGTAGTGTTAAATGATGTTGTGGTATTGTAAGCCGTTGTTGTTGACTTGCTAGTTCCTCTAGTTGTTGATATACCAGTTGTAAACGTAGTTGTAGTGCTATAAGTTGTAACTGTACTTCTACTTTCAGTTGTGTTTCTACTAGTGTTAAACGTCGTGGTAGTTGTATACGTAGTCGTAGTAGATCTGCTCTCTGTTGTTGCTCTACTTGTATTAAATGTAGTTGTTGTCGTATATGTTGTCGTTGTAGCCCTAGATTCAGTGGTGTTTCTTGAAGTAGCAAATGTAGTAGTTGTTGCTCTACTAGTTGCTATTACAGTCACTCTGAATGTTGATGTTGATTTAGACGTAGCAAACGTTGTAGTTGTTGATCTAGTAGTGTTAAACGTAGTCGTTGTGCTTCTAGTAGTATTAAATGTCGTTGTTGTATTAAATACAGTTAGAGTAGATGTGTTAAACACGGTAGTAGTTGATCTACTTGTTGTTGTGCTTCTACTTTCAGCTGTAGCTCTACTTGTAGCAAAAGTAGTTGTTGTAGTTGTACTAGTGTTAAATACTGTGTTTGTTGTGTATGTTGTAGTTGTAGATCTACTTGTTGTAGTTGTTCTAGACGTAGCAATAGTAGTTGTAAATATAGTAATTGTTGATTTACTAGTATTAAACACTGTGGCAGTTGCATAAACTGTAGTTGTTGTTCTACTCTCTGTGGTATTTCTTGATGTCGCAAATGTTGTTGTAAAAGCGGTAGTCGTAGTTTTAGTAGTATTAAAAACAGTACTAGTAGAATATGCGGTTGTCGTACTTCTAGACTCTGTAGTGTTTCTACTAGTGGCAAATGTAGTTGTGTATACAGTTGTAGTAGTTCTAGATGTATTAAATACTGTGGTAGTAGCAAACACTGTAGTTGTACTTCGACTTTCAGTAGTATTTCTTGACGTTGCAAAAGTTGTCGTAGTTGATCTACTAGTTGATATAGTAGTAGCTCTACTTGTTGTAGTTGCTTTACTAGTGTTGAAAGTAGTAGTCGTAGTATAAACAGTTGTAGTAGACCTTTGCTCTATTGTTGCTCTAGATGTTGCGAAAGTTGTTGTTGTTGAATAAACTGTAGTAGTACTGGTATTGAATGTTGTTGTTGTACTTTTAGTTGTATTAAAAACAGTAGTAGTAGAATACGCGGTAGTAGTGTTTCTTGATTCAATAGTATTTCTGCTCGTTGCAAAAGTTGTTGTAGTACTAAATATAGTTGTTGTAGACGTATTAAATACTGTAGTTGTGCTTTTACTAGTGCTAACTGTTGTAGTTCTACTTTCTAAAGTTGTTTTACTAGTAGCGAAAGTTGTTGTTGTGCTTCTGCTAGTGCTAATAGTTGTATTTCTATTAGTAGTTGTACTAGTGTTGTATATAGTAGCTGTTGATTTTAATGTATTGCCTAAAAACGTATTGTATGTAGTTGTGTAAGTAGTAGTAGTGTTTCTAGCCGTATCTACAGTTGTAACAGTAGATGTATTATAAGTAGTAGTAGTATTTCTACTAGTGCTAACAACTGTACTTCTTGATGTAGATGTGGTTTTAACCGTTACAGTAGACGTATTAAACGCTGTGTTAAAAGAAGTTAACGTACTAGTATTAAAAGTTGTAGTCGTGCTAGTATTAAATACAGTTATAGTAATTGTTGACGTTATTGTTGACGTATTGTAATTTGTAGTATAAACTGTAGTTGTATTTCTACTAGTTGCAATTGTAGTTGATGTTAAAAAAGTAGTAGTAGTATTCTTACTTGTTGAAACAACTGTTGATGTTAAAAAAGTAGTAGTAGTATTTTTACTTGTTGAAACAACTGTTGATGTAGAAAATGTTGTTGTTGTAGATCTATTAGTAGATATAGTAGTGTTTGTACTTCTACTAGTAGCTGTAGCTCTAGAAGTGCTGTAAGCGGTAGTTGTAGACTTAACTGTTGTTGTACTAGTATTATAAGCTGTTGTTGTACTAGTGTTATA
>ENA-OWPI01001502-OWPI01001502.1-marine-metagenome-genome-assembly--contig:-NODE-1502-length-25588-cov-3.178864_pt1 | contig 25588 bp, 24 predicted proteins | sample MGYA00238138_ERZ651775 | MGnify/ENA primary metagenome ERZ651775 (study PRJEB26906, sample SAMN06265043) | marine metagenome | isolation source: Helgoland LTER site | place: Germany:Helgoland, sampling...
TTTCAGGAAAGCATAACCTGAACAAAAACTTTTCTTTAAATCATTTTGCTCAATACACTTACGATAAAATGGACAAGTCTAAAGTGATTGGAGGGTACTTAGAGAAACCGACATGGAATCTAAAAAATGGTGATTTTACCGACCGCCAATACTACAAAATTTCACTTGTCCCTGAATACAGACATGCACTTGGTGATGAAGAAGAAATAACTCTAAAAGCAGGTGCTTCATGGGACGATACAAATAGGGATAAACAAAGACTTTCTCCTATTGCTGAAATAAGTTGGACTAGAATAGAAAATGAGAAACGATCCGAAAACATCTACTTATCCTATTCTGAATCAACCCAAGTTTTAGGATATGGTGCAATTGGTGGACCAACAAATTCTGGTACATTTAGAAGTACTCGTGATCTTCGTAGATCAGTTTCTAAAAACCTTGAAACTGGATACAAAATCACCAGAAATAAATGGAAATTAAATACAGCAATCTTTCACCGTTGGGATGATGACTTAGTAGATTGGACCTATGACATTGACTGGGAAACCTACCGAAAAGCGAATCATGTCGACATAACAACCTTCGGCTTAGAAATCATTGCCTCTCGCGAATGGGCTAATCTAGAGGCAATTTGTAGTTATGCTTATCTTGAGAAAAACGAAGATTACTCCGACTCATCAATCTGGGGAAGTTTCTATGCATTAAATTATCCAGAGCACCGAGCCACTTTTGGTTTAATTTGGAACCCTTCTGATTCGATTGAAGTAAGAATTGACAATGAATGGAGGCAACAGAGAGAAAATATAATAAGAGTTATACAAGGCTCTCCCAGCCAAAATACCTCTAGTCATTTTGCAGCCAGTTATTACCCTAAAGGATTTAAGGATTTGGAACTTTTTGTAGCCTATGAAAAACCATGGGAAAAAGGCTTTCAGGAAATTCCTGGGATTGCACCAAAAGGAGATCAATTTTCCTTTGGTTTAACCTACAATTGGTAGACTTGCTTGCATGGTATGTAAATGGCTGGGTAAATGATTTATCTAGCTATAGTCTCAATAATCTGGGCCTTTTCCTTCGGCCTAATTGGAAATGCTTTAACTGGAGTTGATCCATACATAGTTGCCACAATTCGGCTTGGATGTGCATCCCTCCTATTCTTGCCCTTCCTCATAACACATGACATTTCGGTGCGTGACCGCGGGCGTCTCATTCTCTACGGTGCAGTCCAGTTTGGATTAATGTACAGTTTATATATGCGTGCATTTTACTATATCCCCTCTCATCTAGTTGCTATCTTTTCGATTTTAACTCCTGTTTATGTTGTTCTGATAAACGATATTCGTCAGCGAAAGTTTTCCTGGCGTTATCTACTCGTTGCAATTTTATCGGTTTTAGGAGCTGGAATTATCAAAGCAAAGGAACTCCCAAGTGGTGATATTTGGATCGGATTTATGCTAATGCAGGGGGCTGGACTCGCCTTCGCATTTGGCCAGGTGGCTTACCGAGACTGGAAGTATAAGAATTGGCAAATTAATGACCGTAATGTGTTTTCACTTTTAACGATAGGAGGTACTATATGTGCCGCCTGCTTTTCTTCTTTGTTTACGGATTGGAGCACATTGGAAATCAACCTAGAACAATGGAAATCAATTCTCTACCTCGGATTTATAGCCTCTGGCTTAGGTTTTTTCCTATGGAATAAAGGGGCAACTCAATCGAATACGGGAACTCTGGCCGCTTGTAACAATGCAGTGGTTCCACTGGCAGTTATTTGTTCGCTCTTTTTCTTTGGAGAAATCAAAAATATTGATACGGATGCACTCTTAACATTGTTCGCTGGTTCAATTCTCATCTTTGGAGCAGTAATAATTGGGCAAAAAATATCCAGAAGGAAAACCTAAAGATTTTCCGAAGACTTATTAAACAAAATCGCAAATCGATGTTACCGAATCAATTCGGCTGATACTCTCTGATTAGGTAGTAATTAACAAATAAACTACCCCAAGGGCCAGTTGGATAATTGCATAGGGAAGTGCCACTTTTACAAACCCGGCAAAAGAAAGTTTCAATCCGTATTTATGAATAATGGTAACTGAAACCAAAGTGGATGCTGACCCGATTGGGGTAATATTACCACCCAAGTTTGAACCAAAAATTACCGCCCACCAATAAGGACTGTCCGGATTGGATGAAATTTCGGGCATCGCTCCTAATATCTTAGCCAACATGGCGGCAAGGGGAATATTATCGGTTACCGAACTGGCCGCGGCTGAGGCGACAAGCAGGGCAGCTGGACCCGCTGAATCACCCAGCCCCATAATGGGCATGAGCCAATCACCAATTAGGTTAAGCACACGGGCATGCTCCATTACATTAATTACCGCAAATAAGCAGACAAAGAAAAAGAGTAAGTCCCAATCAATTGTCTTATAAAACCGATCCGCTACTGACTTGTAGCGAACGAGCATTATGCCAGCAAAGGAAAGTGCCACAAAGCCAAGTCCGAGCTCGTTGACCACGGGCAATTGCGAGGTCATGGCAACAGTTCCAATAAACACAAAAGTCATAATGGCTCCAAAGCGGAAAAAACCGGGCGACTCAATTCCTTCGTTCTCATCAAATCCAGCCACCAAATTCTTAGCGGAAGTTTTTTCTTCCTCGGTTTTAAGTGAACCGATCTTGAAAAGCCTGGAACCAAGCCAAAGGGTAACCACGGTGGCAATTACCACATAAGGTGCCGCTTTCAGGAAGAAATCAATAAATTCAATCCCCGCCGTTTTACCCACAATAATATTGGGCACTGAAGAAATAAGGGTGAGCAGTCCTCCAATGTTGGTGAGTAATCCCTCCACCAGAAGAAAACCCAGCAGTTTTTCTGATTGATTGAGTTTTTTAAGAGAGACTCCAGTCAGTGAACCCACGATGATCATGGCGGTAACATTATTCAACACCGCGGAAAAAACCACTGTCATTACCCCGTACAGAATAAGTAGGCGAAGAGGATCACCTGAAGAAAGCTTGGTTAATTTGACCGCGACCCAAGTGAAGAGTCCGGACTTGCTTGTGACATCCACAAACAGGGAGGAACCAAGTATGATCGCGATGACTTCCCAATCCACGCCCGGAATATAAACAGGCAGAGAAATTTTGTGTCCACCAATGACAAGATTGCTAACATCTGTAAAAGGAAGCAGATTAAACCAGGCACCGAGAAAAAGGGCCACGACAGAAAACAACCCCACAATCAAAGACTTTTTAGCGTGAATCTTTTCCTCCAAAGCGAGGCAGAGAATCATACACACCAGCAATCCTAGAAAAATATATGTCACTCCCGGACTGACAGAATGGGCAGAGGAAGATGCCAGGAAATTCGGTAATATACTCACAATAAAAGAATGGGTACGGAGCGAAGTTCAACCGCGAGAGGATGGGCCATACCATGCATCGCTAATTGATCATCCTCTTTGGCGTGCATAACTAGAAGATCGACCTCTCCCTCTTCAATAAGTTTTCGATAATCCTCCAAACGGGATCCTAATTGAGCCATGCACTCAACTGAAATCCCAAGACCGGCACGTTCCAAACTAGACCGAGCAGACTCGGCAAAATCTTTGGCATCATTAAGCAGTCGGGCAAGCAGAGTTTCCTTGGCCACGTCGGTATCAATATCAGGAATCTTTTCAATCGCATCAAGATAACGGTCAAGGGTAACCTTATCTTCAATATGGCTCAGTAAAAGCTTCCCCCCTTTGGGAGTGAAGGCAGATGCATATTTAATGAGGGAACCTTCCCCGCACATATGACCTGACACCGCCATTACTTTTTCAGGAGACTTTTCCAAAAGTTCAGATGCATCATCCCGATCCGGGTGGGGTAACACAAGAACGGGTGTGGTGGTTACCTGGGTAAGAACATCCAAATGTTCACCTAGGCTGTATGGCCACCTCCACGACTCACTCCTCAGATTACGATAAGTGAGGAGCAAGTCCGGTTGGTACTCTTCGACTTTACCGAGCAACTCCTTAACGGATTGAAAGTCTTTTTTGGAAAGCACCTGCCATTTCGTTTCACCGGGAAGAAGAGTCTTCTCAAAATACTTACGTACCGAGTTTAAATACAATGTGGAATCGGACTCTTCCATATCGGTGACCAACAAAACCTTCCCGAAGGATGGGCTTTCATGAAGATAGATTGTTTTGGCGGCTGCCTTAAAAACGCTTTCGAACTGGTCAACTGTACTCATTATTTAATTTTGACCATACCATCGACAGGATGAAAGTCCTACAACTTAAAAAATCAAATTTTCCTTAAGTACCAATCAAGTTTGCTTCAACCCGAAATGAATTTCCATTCCATTTCTGCTTTTTCAATGTGGCAAGAAGTTCATCGATCATTGGTTGTATCGGCACTTCAATCGTGGGCAAGGCATGCTTAAAGTAGGGAAGAGAATCTATTTTATCAAATCCAAGCAGGTTAATATCTTGGGGAATAGATAACCCTGCATCCTCTAAAACAGCGGCCATGCCCTGGGCAATCCGATCCGAAGAGGTCAGAATAAAATCATAGTGCTGCTCTCTGATCCTGGGAAGAAGCACATGAGCAAGCTTTTCTCCAATCAGAAAAGGGTTTTGGTCCAATTTGTCACTTTGGGGATTGGGATAAGTATCCAATCGATCAAAACTCTCACAAATCTTGCTCATCTGTGTTCCAGCTTTAAACAGTGCAAAAATCTTGTCGTCCATCAAAATTCGGGTCTTCTCTGGGGCAGTAAAATCTTTAAAAAACTGAGTGTATGCTTTTTCCTTAGAAAATCCGATCAGTTGAGAACCTCCCCGGGTCAGTTCTTTTTCAAGCGAGTCTTCATGAATCCCAAAAGGAAAATTGTATATAATATTGGGCACTACCCGTAATAATTTGAGAATCGATGGGTTCTTCAAATCAACCTCACAAAAGTTGCGGGTCATCGGACTGAGTAACACAACCAAACTTTCCACTCGCTGGCCCATTAAATCCCGTAATCCTTCGGCGAGTCTCCCCTCCGCACTTATGTGCATTTCAACAGGAATTCCTTGGTCTAAAAAATGGTGATTGAGTTTTTCAATCGCAGTCAAAATATGGGAATATAAAGGACCATGACAGAGTATTCCCACTTTTTTGCGACTGTCTTTTTTGAGTGAGACTGCAGTCCGGTCCGGTACGAAGCCAAGGTCATCCATCGCTTTCTTAATGCGTTCGTATGTAGCCTGCGAAATTCTCTTCTCCTTCCACTTCTCGTTTATAATTGCGGAGATCACCTGTCTCGAAGTCCCTGTCTTCTCTGCCAATTCAGCAGTTGAATAATACTTTGCCTTCATCAATTAACCAATCATACGAGATTTCATACCCCGCAGAAAGAAGAAAATCCGCCATCCACCGCCGCCACGGTTCCGGTTACGAAAGAAGCGGCGTCCGAAAGAAGATAATGAATGGTTCCGTAAATTTCTTCCTGCTCTCCAAAGCGCCTGAATGGAGTTTTGTTGATGACCTGCTGTCCACGCTCGGTAAATGTACCGTCCTCATTAAGCAAAAGAGCCCGATTTTGATTGGAAATAAAAAATCCCGGGGCCACTGCATTCACGCGGACTCCATCTCCGTACTTTAATGCCATTTCGGTCGCCATCCAACGGGTAAAATTATCGATTGCAGCCTTGGCGTTGGAATATCCCAAAACCCGTGTCAAGGCCTGGCCCGAAGACATAGACGAAAAATTAATTACTGACCCCGTGCCCTGTGCCTTAAATGCTTTGGCAAAAGTAAGTGTCGGCAAAACCGTACCCTTAAGATTTAAGTCCATCACCTGGCTGTAGTCGTCTATATTAAGGTCAAAAATTTCCTTATCCGGGCCAATAGTCGCACCAGGCATATTTCCGCCCGCCCCGTTGATCAGGGCATCGACCCGACCAAACTCGTTCATCACTTTCTCATACCCCCTATTGAGCCCATCTTCGTCAAGTACATCAGTAGTCACTCCCAGGCAATGCTCGGATATCTTTCCCGCCTCTTCCAAGACTGCATCCACTTTAGCCTGATTCCTTCCGAGGTAAGCCACTTTGGCACCCTGCTCCTGTAAATACCTTGCAGTTCCTCCGGCAAGAACACCAGTTGAACCGGTTACCACAAAAACTTTTCCGCTTATATTAAATAATTCTTTCATAGGAAATAAATAGTTGAGATTTACCTTACCACCCGGGCTCCACCACCCCCCATTACTTTTTCCACATCCGCAACAGTCACCATGGAAGTATCTCCCGGTGTTGTCATCGCCAGAGCCCCATGAGCTGCTCCGTAATTTACTGCCTGATCCCCATCATGCCCCTGAAGAAATCCATAAATTAAACCGGAGGCAAAACTGTCTCCGCCGCCGACCCGATCCATAATCTCTAGATCCGGACGATGAACCGCCTCATAAAAATTTCCACCCTGCCAGCAGATCGCACCCCAATCATTCAGTGTGGCCGTCTTCACGGTACGCAGCGTGGTCGCAGTCGCCTTAAAATTGGGAAACTCGGTCACTACCTGGGTGATCATTTTCTTAAAACTATCCACCTCGATCGTAGAAATTGCTTCGTCCACACCTTCCACTTCAAATCCGAGACAGGCAGTAAAGTCTTCCTCGTTCCCAATCATCACATCCACATTCCGGGCAATCGCACGATTCACTTCCTGGGCCTTTTCAATCCCACCGATCGATTTCCAAAGCGATGGACGGTAGTTCAGATCATAAGAAACCACGGTTCCGTATTTCTGGGCAGACTGTACCGCTTCCGCAGTAACTTCTGCAGTGGACTCGGACAACGCCGCAAAGATCCCCCCGGTGTGAAACCAGCGAACACCCTGATTTCCAAAAAGGTCATCCCAATCAATGTCTCCGACTTTCAATTGAGAGGCTGCAGTCAGTCCACGGTCGGGTACTCCGACCGCTCCGCGAATACCAAAACCGCGCTCAGTGAAGTTTAGCCCGTTCCTTACCTCCCGTCCGAGTCCGTCATAGGGAACCCAACGAACCAGCGAAGTGTCCACACCACCCTGCAAAATAAAATCCTCTATTAATCGGCCGATCTCATTATCCGCAAATGCGGTAACTACTCCCGTGTCCATTCCGAAGCATCGGCGTAATCCGCGGGCCACATTGTACTCCCCTCCCCCTTCCCAGGCGGAAAAATTTCGTGCCGTTCGTATTCTGCCCTCACCCGGATCGAGACGAAGCATAATTTCACCGAGCGAGACAAGGTCGTAACGGCAGTCAGATTTTGATTTAATGTCGAGACTCATAAATTAATTTCCACTTTTTTCTAAGGCACTTAATTGCCAAGGTTCCGATCCGCACTCCTTTGCAATCAAATTAAATTCTTCAATTTCCTTTTCCGAAAAAAGCAGTCCCCCTGCCTCTTCGGATAACTTCGCAAATTGGGCCTCAATCTGCCCGGGAATAATACATTTTTCATTCCCTTCCCCTAAAATATCATCAAGTACGACTTTTATATTTTCAGACTGATTTCTTCCATGCGCGAATGCCCCGCTACTCAGTGCTTCCGGATGGATAACCTGAAAATAAAAATTAGGGGTGTGTTTATCTCCATCGTTCAAATGCTTGCTCCGTAGCGTGGGCTTGGACGCACCAATAAACCCGGCCACCAATTCATTGATCAATGATAAACCATACCCCTTATGAGCACCGAAAGGTTTAAGAGCGGCGACCTGATGGGGGTCTGTGGTTTCATTGCCCTCGGAATCAACCGCAGCACCCGGAGGAAGAGACTTTCCTTCCCTCTTGAGTTGTTGAACCCGCCCCATTGCAATGACCGAGGTCGCCCAATCAATCACAATAGGAAAGCCAAGTGCCTCAGTGGTAGGAAAACCCCAGGAATGGGGATTCGTACCCAAAGTCGGACTACTCCCCATGAAGGGAACTACTTCCGTAATCGCAGCCGTGCAATTAGTGTAGGCAATGTAGCCCTTCTTGGCTGCCTCCATTACATAGCCACCACCCCAAAGATAATGAAATGCGTGATCCACCGAGATTTGCCCAATCCCGTATTTATCTGCCAATTCGATGCAGGCATCCATTGCTTCATAAGCCGTAGCCTGGCCCAATTTATACTGACAATCCCAAACCTGAGAGGCTCCAAAACGACTCTCCTTTTTAATGATTGTAGCCGATGGTTTGCATCCCCCCGCTTTCGATCCAAAAAGATCGTCCAAGTGCAATGCTTTTAATGCATTGTGCGTCCGTATGCCGTGATGGGTGGCGTAGGAAGAAAAGCGAGCCGCGGCATCACACTCCTCCTGGTCAAAACCTCGGTGAGCATAGGCATTTTTAACAAGGGTATTGTGTGTGCCCTCGGGTACTATGTAAAACTGTTCGTCGCTCTGGTTCATGCTTCTGAATGAGTGTGAAAATTTCGATCAAGTGTGGTTTATTATCGGCACATCGTTTGCCTGGGCAAGTGGTTTCTCACCCTTCAAGGCAAGAATCAGATTCTCCGCCGCCATTCCTGCCTGTCTTTGTACAGACTCATAGGTACGGGATCCGATGTGCGGAGTGATCACTGTGTTTTTCGCCCGTAAAATCGGGTGATCAGACGGAGGCGGTTCAATATCGAGAACATCCGCACCATAGCCGCCCACCTTTTCGCAATTCAATGCATCGGCAAGGTCGCTTGAATTGACAATTTCTCCGCGTGCACAGTTCAGGATAATTACCCCGTCCTTCATTTTTAAAATACTTTCCGCATTAATCAAATCTCTCGTTTCATCGGTTAAGTTGACATGCAAGCTGACCACTTCCCCGGCATTCAGTGCCTCTTCAATATTTTCGCAGCGTTTCACATTATACTCACGGGCAAATTTTTCGTCCCAATAAAGATCAAACCCGACCGCTTTCATTCCGAATGCCTTCGCCCGGATTGCGACTTCTTTACCAATCCGGCCCATTCCAATGATGGAAATAGTTTTTCCCATAATTTCATTTCCAGTCAATCGTACCCACTCGCCAGCCGCACAGTGATTTGCCTCTGTAATTAACTGCCTCGACAAAGCAAGAAGCAGAGCAAAAGTATGTTCCGCCACTGTGGTGTGGTTTACCCCGGGGCAAAAAGTAAGCGGTATTTTTTTCTCCGTAACATAACCGACATCAATCTTATCCAACCCAATTCCATACTTGGAAATCACTTTCAAACGGGGAAGAGCCCGGTCGACTACTGCCTTAGTGATTTCATCATCCCCACAGATAAAGGCGTCTACATCCCCCACTAACTCAAGCATCCGGGCTTCTGTCAACGGGCCCCGTTCACAGAGGAGTTCAAACCCGGCTTCACTGAGTTTGTCGTGATGGGGTCCGGGTGTGTCTTGAAAAGAAGTGGTGGTAAGCAGTACTTTCATAAAGATATAGAATTTTTAAACATAAAGGCTTTACACGAGTTAAGCCTGGTGTCAATTTAGTTTAAAAAACTCAGTAACTCGGTCCACCACCACTAACTCTTTTTACTATGAAATTTTGTTTCCTTGTACTTTTCCCGTTTGTTACCTCCCTTTTCCTTTCTCCACTGGGTGCCGAGAAGTCCAAACACAAATGGGTCAATTTGTTTAACGGAAAGGATTTATCCGGATGGCACAACCCCTATCCCCACGGTGAATTTAAAGTGGTTAAAGGAGTGATCGAACTGATCGCGAATAAAAAATTCTTTCTTGCCTACGACCAAAAATTTAGTGACTTCATCCTCGAGGCAGAAATAAAATTGCCTGAAGGAAAAGCGAATTCCGGCTTTCTTTTTCGCTCCCAAAAAAGGAAGAATGGAAGCATGTTCGGCTATCAAGCAGAAGTGGACGGTTCCGACCGTAATTGGTCCGGTGGCTTATACGACGAAGGTCGGCGCGGTTGGATTCATCCGAAAAAACCAATCGTAAATCCATACAACGACGAACATTGGAAAAAGGATAGGAGTGGAGCCTTTAAGCGAAGTGATTGGAACCATTACAAAATCCGCTGTCTGGGCGAGCATATTCAAATTTGGGTAAACGGGGTCAAGACCACCGATTTGAAAGATTCAACTGATGCCAAGGGATTCATTGCGATTCAACACCACGGTGAAAAAGGTCAAGTGTACCGCTTTAAAAATATCAAAATCCTTGAACTCTGACCCTTCGGTCTATTGAAGAGGTACAACTTACAAAATGAAATCTTTTAAAATTGGAATTATTGGTGCGGGCGTGATCGCTGATTTTCACGCCCAAGCCATTCAAGCCATGGAGGGTGCGGAATTAGTCGCCGCCTTTGCCCGTAAGGACGAAAAAGCAAAAACATTCGCGGACAAATACGGCTGTACCGGTTACTCCGACCTAAGTGAATTCCTCCGTCATCCTGATATGGAGGTGGTCACCATTTGCTCAGTCAGTGGTGCCCATCTTGATCATGTCACCGCAGCGGCAGAGGCGGGAAAGCATATCATTTGTGAAAAACCACTGGAAGTCACCACCGAGCGAATTGATCAGATGATCGGGATTTGCGAGAAAAATAAAGTTTCTCTTTCCGGTGTATTCCCACGTCGTTTTAATGACTCCACTTACATTTTCAAAAAAGCAATCGAGGAGGGAAGGCTTGGAAAAATTGTGCTCTGTGACACTGCCATTAAGTGGTGGCGCTCTCAGGAATACTACGACAGCGGAGCGTGGCGCGGAACCTGGAACTTGGATGGCGGGGGTGCCCTAATGAACCAGTCGATCCATACGATCGATCTCATGCTTCATTTATTGGGGGATGTAAAATCTGTATCCGCCTCGGGCGGCTTGGAAGCACACGAAGGAATTGAAGTGGAGGATGTGGCCGTAGCAATTGTTGAATTTAAATCCGGAGCTCGCGGAGTCATCCAAGCTTCCACCGCCTGTTTTTCCAACACCGGGCTACCTGCATCCATCCATATCTGCGGGGACCAAGGATCTATCATGATGGTGGACGACAAATTTAGCGTATGGGATTTGAAAAATCACCAACCCGCAGATGAAAAAATTCTCTCCGAACATGGAGTGTATGAAAATACGTCAGGGGCTGGGGCAGCGGATCCCAAAGCGATCGATTTTCTCTGGCACCAGCGAAATTTTGAAAATGCACTCCACGCACTACGTAACGGTGAGAAACCCGAAATCGACGGTACGGAAGGCAGGCGGGCAGTTGAATTAATCACCGCTATTTACCAGTCCATGAAGAACGATGGTGCTAAAATCTCTCTCTAATGTAACAATTTAAATTATGTATTTAACCGGCATTGCGGACGAAGCGTCCCAAAATATTGAAACTCAAATTGAAGTGACCCGACAACTCGGATGGAACGCGATTGAATCTCGCTTCATCAATGGGAAGAACATTCACGATCTAAGTGAGGAAGCATTTGATCAGGTCTGCGAGACACTGGATGGAAGCGGTGTCCATATTAACGCCTTTGGGTCTGCCATTGCCAATTGGGGAAAAGATGTACGTGACGACTTTGCCATTACCGAGGCGGAGATCAACCGAACTATTCCCCGGATGAAAAAATTGGGCACCCGCTTTGTTCGGGTAATGAGCTATAAAGTAATTGAAGGGGTCGAGTTAATGGCGAAGGAACGTATCAGGCGCCTGCAACTCATTCTTGATGCATTTAGTGCTGAGGGGATTACCGTGGTGCATGAAAACTGCATGAACTACGGGGGAATGAGTTGGCAACACACTCTTGAACTTATCGATGCCCTCCCGGGTATAAAACTGGTATACGACACCGGAAATCCTGTATTTAACCGTGACCGATCGAGAGAGGGAAACCATTGGCAGGACCCTTGGGAATTTTATCTAAATGTGAAAGACCATATTGCCTATGTTCATGTCAAGGACTGCCTCAATCCATTACCAGAAAATGGAAACAAGGAAGTATATACCTATCCCGGAGAGGGAAAGGGCCGTGTATTAGATGTGATGACTGACCTGATGAAAAGCGGATATGACGGGGGAATTTCGATCGAACCTCACCTCGCCGCGGTTTTTCATGATGCGGATTCAAACACAGGATCCAAGGAAGATCCGATTGAAATTTACCTCAAATACGGCAGGCAACTCATGGGCATGCTTGATTCCATCGGATATTCTCACCAACCCTACCAACCCTGAACGCACTCGTATGTTCATTCACAAGTTCATTTAGTTTGTTCAAAGCCGAACAATTTTTGTGAATATTCCCGACAGGCTCCTCGTGGAGGCCTTTTGGGAATTGGAAAATAATTTGAACTCGGAAGTCTTTGCAGACTGCAGCGACATTACTTCGAATTCGAATCAAGCGAGAGAACTATACATCAATTTTCGGGCAATGCACTTCATGCTTTTGGAAAAAAACCAAAAAAAGAATGATGCTGCCCAATTGATACGAACCGAGGAAATCTGGGATCAAATGAAAAAGGAAAGCCGAGAGAACGGTCCTATTTAACTTCGTAAAATTCGATGGTGGTGAATTTACGTGCTTCACTTACCCTCGCTTTTAAAACTCCATTAACTACGACAGCATCCGAAACCTGCAATGTTATAGAATTTTGATCACTTCCATCTTTCCGACTGATGTCCTTGGTCACAATATTGCCTCTATACTTAGTTCCTTCCCTGAAACCCTCCCCACGAAAATCGTTCATGGAATGATCATTGTTGTAGTGCACCCCATTTTGAATGGTAGAGGGAATGGCAATTTCAAAGGTGCCTTTTCCATTCGCACCTCCTGAGTAAACTAAAACAGTAAAACTATTTTTAGTCCGATTATAAGACGAAATTTTGTATTGTTCCTTACCTGTCATACCATTTCCAGAAACAAGAATATCATTCCCATCCTCCCCTTTAATCGCATGACGGATGACCTCATCCGAACCACCTGCAAATTGAGAATACCAACGCCACACATAATAATGCAGATGATTGGGATCGCCCGGATTGATGTAATCTTCAACCGTGAATGGTAATCCCTTCGCATCATTTTCCACCGGTTGAAAAGTATCATCCGATCCACCCCGTAAACCAAGCTTACGGGTAACAATATCCGGTCCTCCGTCATTGGATGGAATCACCCATTCGGGTTTTAGTTTCTTCACTCTTCCATTATAATCCACCCGCTTGACCAGTCCCATCGACCAACGGCTTGAATTATCGCACCAGGGCATGTTCACCGTGTTCAAACCACGCTCCAACACTTTACCAAAAATGGTCACTGTCTTATCAAACGCATCGACCTCATTTTTAACGCCATCTCCATTTACATCATGGTTATTGGAGGAATTATCCCATACAATCCAAGACTCCGAAGAGAGAACTGATTTCGATAAATAATTCGCCTTATCCAATTTAGAGCGAGCCAAATCATACTGAGTCCAGCAATTGGGGATGATCTTGCCATCCATTTTGCCATATCCATTGGAGTGGTCCGAAATATTCAGATTTAAAGCATCCACCACATCCATCATTTCCTTATTGGCAATCAATTGATTGTAGTAATCATCCACCGCTACTGCGCCCACACCCTTTAAACCTTCACGTGCCCCACAAGGCTGGCAGGGAGAAGTTCCCGAAGTCGATATGATGACAGGTGTTTTTGGCTCTGCGTCGTACACCTTGCGAATCGCTCTTCCACCATTGGTGAAAACCTCGTTAATAATAAAATTCATATCCGCCTGGTTCATCATGCCCTGCAGGTTGACCTCATGATAAAGCTGGAAGGCATCTACCCTACCCTTAAAATGTGTTGCCATACGCTTAGCAAATTCAGGATATTCCCCCACCCTCGGTTTCCAGGCTCCTGGTTTCCCCGATTCGGACGCCCATCCCGGACAGTGCCACATTACCAATTCCGTTTTGACTCCCCGTGCTACGCAGGCATCCACTGCATTTTCAATCGCTTTCAGGTACCCGGAAATATTATTCTTATAATCCGTGTGCTTCTCAGTCGGTTCTGCCGCATTCCAACTCACCCAAAACTGTGCATAACTACTATGTTCAGAAATCAGGGGTCTATTCGCATCATTCATATCGCACCCGTTCAGACCGAAAGGTTGCCAGCGTACTCCGACATGAACATGATCTGTAGTCCATGAATAAGGCTTAACCGACTCTTTCTTTGCATTTGCGGCATTGGACTCTTTGAGAAGTCCCATTGAGGAACAAACCACAACAAGAGAGTAAAAAAGGAACGAACGAATAGACATAATATTAGTAATGTTAATGTTTGGGAGGGAGTAGCTTAAAGGCTTACAATAGTAAATTGATTACGACCAATAACAAATAAACATATTAGCAAAAATACCAACTCGAGTGAAGCTTAAAACCTAATAAAACCTTGTAGCATCTACCTATTGTAAAAGAAAAAGTTTATTTCTCGAACGAATCACAAACTTCGGCAATTCAAGTTCCAAACGATTCATCATCGAAGATAGTGAAGAAAGAAACAACCACCATGAAATGAAGTATGTTATTACCATTCACCCACCCGCAGGAAAGGCTTACGGAGGAGGGGTTCGTCCGAATTTGGCCCAATTTCACCTTGATGAGAAATTAGCACTCAACAGCCCCTTGGCTAACACCATCATTTTAATATCACGAATCTAAAAATGTGGTTTTCCTTCAGGTGGAAATGATTGAGGTGACTACCAATGACCAGGAGGGAGGGATTATATGCATCGATAAAGAGTACAATGAGAAACTGAAAATACAAAAAAGAAAAGACGCCCTTCAGGCAGGTTCAATCTTGACCATACAAGAGGAGCAACCAATTCGGCGGTATTGGTTTTGCCGAAAAGAGGGCCTACAAGTCCATAGCGGGTAGTGACAATTGGAAAAGATCGGAGAAGAATCTCGAAATGAAAGCAACTAAACCCTGTTGACTTAATAAAATCTGACTCAAAATCCCGATAAATTCTTTATTGGCTCGACGGAGTCCAAGAAGTGGCAAATAAGGTATTTGTTTATTATTTCAGTTCGGTTCATTCCTCAATCAATTCTCATTTATTATCATCCTAAATCACCGTGCATCAATCCGTGAATAATCCGCTGACTATCCTCAAGCAGACCTACGGTTATGGTCAGTTTCGGGGGCAACAGGCAGAGATTATTGATCATGTCGTCCAAGGGGGAAGTGCTTTTGTCCTGATGCCCACTGGAAGCGGAAAATCACTCTGCTACCAAATCCCCTCACTTTGCCGGGAAGGAGTGGGGGTAATTATTTCTCCCCTGATCGCCCTGATGCAGGATCAAATCACTGCACTTGAACAGCTCGGTATTTCTGCAGGTGCCATTAATTCGGGAATGCCTTACGGAGAGGTGCTCCGGGTCAGGCAGAAGCTGGAAAATAATCAGTTAGATCTATTATATGTTGCCCCCGAACGTCTGGTCATGGAGGAATTCCTTGAATTACTAGATCAGGTAAACATTGCCCTCTTTGCGATTGATGAGGCTCATTGCGTATCCCAGTGGGGCCACGACTTTCGCCCGGATTACACTGCCCTTTCCCTTCTCGCCAGGCGGTTTAAGGGAATACCCCGGATTGCCCTGACCGCCACGGCGGATAAGGCGACGCGAAAAGACATTGTTGACCGGCTGAAACTTGGGGATGGAAAAACTTTTGTTGGTGGGTTTGACCGGCCGAATATTCACTACTCCATTTTAGAACGAAATAATCCGAAAAAACAGGTTTTTGATTTTATTAAAAACAATCACTCGGAGGACAGCGGGATCATTTACTGTATTTCTCGGAAAAAAGTCGAGGATATGGCCCAGTGGTTACAGGGAAAGGATATCAATGCCCTCCCCTACCATGCCGGTCTGACTCCCCAGGTAAGGAGCCGAAATCAGGACCGTTTCCTGCGAGAAGACAATATTATTATTGTTGCGACTATCGCATTTGGCATGGGGATTGATAAACCCGATGTTCGTTATGTTGCCCACATGAACATTCCCAAATCAATTGAGGCATATTACCAGGAAACCGGACGGGCTGGACGCGACGGACTGCCTTCCAATGCCTACATGATTTATGGAATGGATGATGCCGCCATGCAGCGAAACTGGATCGAAAACTCGGAGGCCCCGGATATCCAAAAACGTATCGAAAATCAAAAGCTCAACGCCCTACTCGGGTTGTGCGAGGCCGCAATCTGCAGACGGCAAATACTGCTTGAATATTTTGACGACACCGGTGAACCATGCGGAAATTGCGATACCTGTGACACCAAACCGGAAACCTTTGACGGTACTATTGCAGCCCAAATGGCTCTTTCCGCAGTATTTAGGACGGGACAAAGATTTGGCATGGTCTATGTGGTCGATGTATTGATGGGTAAGGTGGATGACCGTATCCAACGATTTGGACACGACAAGCAAAGCACATTTGGGATCGGGGATAAACTGAGCAAAAACGAGTGGCAGAATATTTTCCGACAGTTGGTTTCGCAAAACCTTCTCATGGTCGATGTCAATGAACATAATGGAATCAAGATTACGGAGAAAGGATTTCTTTTTCTAAAAAAGAAAGAAAGTGTCAACTTTCGTAAATTGACAGAAAAGCAAAAAGCCAGAAAAGAAAAATCAGGTAAAAAGTCTAAAGTCGTGCTGGATAATGATCTCGATCAGTCACTCTATGAAAACCTCAGAACTGCCCGTCAGCAAATGGCTAAAAAGAGACGGGTTCCCGCTTATGTTATTTTCAACGATAAAACTTTAATTGAACTCGCCCAAGAAAGACCCCAAAGCTTTGAGGAAATGCTCGGTATTAGCGGGATTGGTGAAGCAAAATTAAAAAAATTTGGTCAAACCCTCCTCGATGTGATCCTTACTGGCTAAATATTGCACCGGCATCATTAACAGAGGCTTGCTTGGCCTTTGAAGTAGATTAAAACTACCTAAACTCCCACTCCACCACTGATCCCTTTGAGTCATCCTTGGTTATTAGTTATAGGGACAGGATTCTATGGAATCGTTCAATTATTAAATATTTAGAGCTTTTAGTTACCGGAGTCGAATGTGTTCCTAAATCCTGTGTATTCATTTTGAGAAATTTGTAAGATAAAGGGCTAATTTAAGAAATGCTGTAACTTATTATTTATATACAACACCACCTAACTTACTAAAATATTTTGAGATAAAATCTGCATTAAGTACAATTCCTAAATAACATGTTTTACAATTTAATAGATCGGCTCAGAAACAATTTAAACTTAACCCCCGATGAAGCTTTAAAATCAGATTTTATAAAAGAGCTCTGCTCGGACCTGATTCACGGTCATGTGGTTATCGTAGATTCTAATCGGAACCAAGTTTTTAAGATCAAGGATGACTCGCAATTACCAGATTCTTTTTAAACCTTCTCTTTATGATCTAGTACAATTTTCAATTTTTCAAAAATCCCAGTCAAAGCATTATTATTTAGCATTTTAAAAGTCAGGTTCAGGGGGGAATTAAATTTAACTTGATCACCCTGCTATTTGATACTTGATGTATAGTTTATATTTCAAATTTAAAACCATTTCATCTATCCAGATAAAAAATAAATTATTTTTATTTCCGTGTAAGAAATTCAAAAAAGAAAACATTACTACTATATGTTTAACGATTTAATTGACAGATTTGGTTCAAACTTAGGTTTGAGCCCAGAAGAGGCAATGAAGTCAGACTTAGTAAAAAAACTTTGCTCCGCTTTAGTTCATGGGCAGTTGGTTGTAATTGACTCGAACCAAAGCAAATCATTGACATTTGATTTAGAAGAAATTCAACAGAATTCAACTGAACTACCTAACGAATGAGCCGGGTAAAGTACCAAATTAATTAGTACTGGGACTCAAACTTATTCCCGAAACCACCGATCTCTTCAAGACATTCTTGTTTAAGAGTATCAATACTTTCCGCGTTTAAGAATTCTGACTGACTACTTTCAGTGTCTTCTTTTTAAGAATGAGACCCCACAATTGTATTCTATTTACAACTCCCCATTCCTGAAAGGTTTTTTCTCTAGAAAGTTTCTATTAATATAAAAAATAATTCATTAAGAGTTAAAAATCAGTACCTAGCTAAAGAAAGCAAACAGTCTGACTATTAAAGACTGAACGAAAGGAACGAACGGTTAAAAAACATTTACTTCGAATTGGATTTTTTTAATTCACCAATAGATAACTGAAAATGAATTATTTATCTATCATTACTCTATCATGTTTTCTTTTTACAAACCTTCAGGCAGCGACCAAGGTTTCCATATCCGGAAACGATCAAATGCAATTCAGCGTAAAAGAATTTGAGGTCAAGGCAGGGGAGCAAATTGAATTGGAATTCAAAAACGAAGGTACATTACCCAAGATTGCGATGGGCCATAACATTGTCATCTTAAAGGAAGGCGTCTCCGCAATCGCTTTCGGAGGTAAAGCACTACAGGCCGGTGCGAATGCGACCAATGCCCTCCCCGACGCCGTCAAGGGTGATGTGATTGCTTACAGTCAATTATTGGGCCCTGGAGAAAGTGAAATTGTTAAATTTATCGCTCCTGTAAAACCTGGGATTCATCAATTCGTATGCACATTCCCAGGTCATTATGCAATGATGCGAGGAGTAATGGTGGTGAAATAACACTCTTTTTATCTTTACAGTCTAAGTGATTCCTCGGCGGATTGACTCCATTCCTGATATTGCTTGATCTCCTCTAGTTTCGAGATTGCACCGAGGTCCACATCATAGGTAGGAATCATTTCTTTTAACTTTTCCTGAGCATCTTCTGTTTTGCAGAGTTCAGGAAAACACTTCTTCACGACTTCGAGGACGATATTAACACAGACAGACGCACCCGGAGATGCTCCCAAGAGTGCTGATATGCTTTTATCCTCCGTTGTTACCACTTCGGTTCCAAAGTGAACGATTCCGGCATCCCCATCTTCTTTCTTAATTGCCTGCACACGAATACCAGCATCTATCAGTTTCCAATCTTTCACCTGGGCATCCGGATAAAAATTTCGCAATTCATTCATCCGCGTTTTCATGCTTTGTAGGCCCTGTTGAATGAGGTAACTGACGAGGTGAATATTACTGATCCCCACCTTGATTAAAGTAAGGATGTTATGAAGCTTTATCGAACCGGGAAGATCTAAAAAGCTACCTCCACGATGAAGAAACTTGGTGGTCCATGCGGCATAGGGTCCAAAGAGAAGAGTTTTCTTTCCCTCCAACCACCGACTGTCCAAATGGGGAACGGCCATCGTGGGTGCCGCACCAGGAGATAATCCGTAGACCTTGGCTTCGTGTTTTTTGACGATTTCCGGATCGTCACAGATCAACCATTGTCCACCTATCGGAAATGCACCATACCCATTAATTTCGGGCACCCCGGCTTTTTGCAGGAGCGGAAGGGATCCTCCACCGGCTCCAATAAATACAAACTTTGCCAGTCTTTGTCGGGTTGTTCCTGCCTTTAAATCTTGAACAGTGAGTTCCCATCCATCTGCTGAGCGATTTAAATCGGTGATCCGATTAGAGGAATGAAAAGAACAGCCCTCCTGCTCACCCAGCCAGTGAATTAATTTACGGGAAAGTTCCCCGAAATTTACATCGGTTCCGGCTTTCATTCTGGTTGCGGCAACCGGCATACCCTCTCGACCTTCCATTAAAAGAGGGGCCCATTCACGAATTTTTTCGCGATCTTCGGAATATTCCATCTCCGAGAAAAAAGGGTGAGCCACCATTCCCTCAAAGCGGGACTTAAGAAAATCAACCTGTTTCTGTCCATAAACAAAGCTAATGTGAGGAACGGAGTTTATGAAATCGGCGGGATTATCGATCATGCCCGTGTGCACGGCGTAGGCCCAAAATTGTTTGGTCTGTTCGAAGTGTTCGAATATTTCCACCGCTTTGGACACCTCGACCTCTCCATCCTTTCCACGATCCGGGGTATAACTTAATTCGCATATCCCCGCATGTCCCGTTCCGGCATTATTCCAGCCATTGGAACTTTCCTGTGAAAGCTGGTCCGTTACTTCATAAAGTTCAATCTTAAGATTGGGATCAAGGCATTTCAGCAAAGCACCCAAGTTAGCTGACATGACTCCGCTCCCAATCAGGGCAACATCTATTGTTTCGAATTCTGAATCAGGACGCATAATCGAAATCAATTAGGATTGTGTCCCAAACATCCGATCTCCGGCATCACCGAGTCCGGGAACAATATATCCGTGTTCATTCAGTTTTTCATCAAGGGATGCGGTAAAAATCGGTACATCGGGATGGGCTTCTTTCATCCGGGACACTCCTTCGGGAGCAGCAAGCAGACAAAGTAAACGGATTTCACTAGCTCCTTCTTTTTTTAATCGATCAATCGCAGCAACAGATGAATTACCGGTTGCAAGCATTGGGTCCACTGCAATGACAAGCCGGTTTTCCAATTCAGCCGGAACCTTACAATAGTACTCGACCGGCTCAAGTGTTTCCTCATCCCGATACATTCCCACAAAACCAACACGGGCCGCGGGAATGACTTCAAGAATACCATCAAGCAGGCCATTCCCCGCCCGAAGGATTGAAATAAGGGCGAGTTTCTTTCCAGCCAAAATAGGCGAACGGGTCCGGCAAACCGGAGTGTCAATTGTAACCTCAACCAGGGGAAGGTCATCAGTGACTCCATAAGCAAGCAGCATCGAGGTCTCCCACAATAACTGACGAAAGGTCGAACTGGGAGTCTCCTTTTTGCGCATCAGGGTGAGTTTATGCTGAACCAATGGATGGTTTAAAACGGTAAGATGTGAGGTCATTGGAATAAAATTTGTTTTATTGAACAAGTTCTCCCACTACAGGAATGGGACTCAATTTGGATTGGTCGATAGTAAAAGCAGATAGCAAATTTTTCGAGACCAAATGTGCAGATTCTTCATCCTTAGCATGAATCCGGCAGAGGAGATCTCCCGATTGAACGGCTTGGCCAAGCCCGGAAATTTGGTCCAAACCAACAGAAAGATCAAGAATATCATCCTGTTGCTTCCGTCCGCCCCCCAGTTCAATCACCACCTGTCCAACCGCACGCAAATCAATTTCGGAGATAAATCCATTCTCTTTTGCAACCAGGTCATAAAGGAAAGGCGCTTCAGGTAAATGGCGGGAATAATTTTCAACGAGATCATTGGGTCCGCCCAAAGCGAAAACCATCCGAGCGAACCGTTCGGTTGCCTGTCCGCTGCCAATAACCTGATCTATTTTAGTTTCTCCCTCACTCGAATTTTCAACTAATCCGCCCAGACAGAGTAATTCTCCACCCAGGGAAAGCGTAACTTCCCGCAATCTTGGATCCTGATTTACACCATTGAGGAACTCAAGTGCATTACGACATTCAAGTGCATTTCCAGCTGCACGGGCAAGTGGTTGTTCCATATCAGTCAACCGGGCCGATGTTTTACAGCCCGCTCCATTCGCTCCGTCCACCAAAGAACGGGCCAACCGCTTGGCTTCACCCGGATCACTTATAAACGCACCGTTCCCAACCTTGACATCAAGAATGAGCCCCTCCAAACCAGCGGCTAGTTTCTTCGAAAGAATGGATGCGGTGATTAAATCAATACTTTCCACGGTGGAGGTGACATCGCGAATCGCATACAACCTCTTATCGGCCGGAGCAATCCCCTGCCCCGCCCCGACTATTGCACAGCCCACATCCGCAACAATTTTTTGAAACTCATCTTCGGGAAGTAAAGTACGATACCCCGGAATGGACTCCAATTTATCAAGCGTTCCACCTGTATGTCCTAGTCCACGCCCGGAAATCATTGGAATATAAGCCCCGCAAGCAGCGAGTGCTGGAGCAAGGATAAGGGAGACATTATCCCCAATTCCTCCGGTTGAGTGTTTATCCAAAACCGGACCGGGTAAGTCCCACTGTTGGACATTCCCCGAATCCCTCATCGCCAGAGTCAGGCCTACGCGTTCCTCCTCACTTAATCCATGGACACAGACGGCCATCGCAAAAGCACCAGCCTGGGCATCGGAAACCGTACCGGAAACTAATCCTCGAGCAAATTCACTCAACTCGTCGGTCGATAGAACCATCCCGTCCCGAACCTTCGATAAAATCAGCGGTATATTCATTCCCCCGGCAAGTGGGAATTTGAAAAGGCATGGGTTAAAAGTTCACCAATATTGATTCGTTTTGTTTCCCCCTTCAAGTCGGCAAGAACCACCTGTACATCTGGGCTGGAAAACTCGGCAATTTTTTGCCGGCACCCGCCACAAGGGGCAATGGGAACTGGACTCTCCGCGACCACACAAACCTCCTCAATTTTATTTTCTCCTGCGGCAATCATCGCGGCAATCGCCCCCGCTTCCGCACAGGTTCCCTCCGGATAAGCTGAATTTTCCACATTGCAACCTACAAAAACCTTCCCATTGGCAGATCGAACAGCAGCACCCACCTTAAACTTGGAATAAGGAGCATGTGCGTTCTCTCGAACTGCAAGGGCATCTTGAAAAAGTGACATATAAAATTTTGTTCAGAGTATATTTTGAAACGAAGCTTCGATTCTGGCAAGCGAATGCGAAAAACAAGAAACTTGCCACAGGACCAAGGAATTACAATGATTCTATATTCACCCTGTATTCAATATTGTGTCTCATTCTAATACCAACTCAATCTCACCAAGCTATTCCCTGAAAAGAAACCCGGGTATGGACCTTGACCTCGACTGGGCTCTCTCTGTGCAGGCAAACACCTCGGCCATTGAGCGCCGGTGCAAAACCCTGCCGGGCAGGCGTTCAATTAAAAAAGCTCACCAGGCAGCCTGGCTCCTCAAGGCAATCACCTGTATTGATTTAACCACCCTATCCGGAGATGACACCGAGCAACGGGTACGAAGGTTGTGCCAGAAAGCCAAACATCCGGTTCGAAAAGATATTTTAGAAGCTCTCGAGATCGAACCGGGCACCATCCGTACCGGTGCAATCTGCGTGTACCATGAAATGGTTCCCGCCGCTGTCTCCGCTCTCGAAGGGACTGACATTCCAGTGGCAGCAGTATCCACGGGATTCCCCGCCGGCCTCTCCCCGTATGTCTTGCGGTTGGCGGAGATTGGAGAGTCTGTTCAAGCAGGAGCAAAAGAAATTGATATTGTGATTTCCAGGCGCCATGTACTGACTCAAAATTGGCAGGCGCTATATGATGAAATGAAAGCTTTCAGGGAAGCCTGTGGCGATGCCCATGTGAAGGCAATTTTAGCCACAGGGGAACTGGGAACTCTGCGCAATGTGGCCCGGGCCTCCATGATCTGTATGATGGCGGGGGCAGACTTTATTAAAACTTCAACCGGAAAGGAAAGTGTGAATGCGACCCTACCCATTAGCCTAACCATGATCCGGCAAATCCGGGATTATTACGAGAGAACCGGGTACCATGTCGGTTACAAACCGGCGGGGGGGATATCCAAGGCGAAGGACTCCCTCACTTATCTTTCTCTGATCAAGGAGGAACTCGGAGATCGATGGCTCCAGCCCGATCTTTTCCGCTTCGGTGCCTCCAGTCTGCTTGGGGATATCGAACGACAACTAGAACACTTTGTAACCGGGCACTACTCGGCCAATCATCGACACGCAATGGGATAAGGAATGAAAGTTAAGGAAATTTTGGAAACAATGGATTATGGAGAGGCACCGGAAAGTGCCGAACAGGCGAAGGCATGGATTGCTACCCATTCCGGCAAAATGGGCCTCTATATTAATGGTTCAATTGAATGCCCCGACGGACGGGACTCTCTGGAAAGCAGGAACCCAGCGAACGGAGAACTCCTCGCCCGTGTCTGCCAGTCAGAAGGAAAAGATATCGACCGGGCAGTGGAAGCCGCCCGTAATGCACAACCCGCATGGGAAGGAATAGGCGGTCCAGCCCGGGCAAAATATCTCTACGCCCTCGCCCGCCTTGTCCAAAAACATTCACGACTCCTTGCCGTACTGGAAAGCCTGGATAACGGAAAACCAATCCGGGAAAGTCGGGATATCGATATCCCCCTGGTCGCCCGTCATTTTTATTATCATGCCGGGGCCGCTCAGTTAATGGAAAAGGAAATGCCCGGCCAAAAAGCACTGGGCGTGGCCGGACAGGTTATTCCATGGAATTTCCCCCTACTCATGCTAGCCTGGAAAATTGCTCCCGCCATTGCCATGGGTAACACGGTGGTTCTAAAACCGGCGGAATACACCTCCCTCTCCGCACTTCTCTTTGCAGAAATTTGTATCGAAGCAGGACTACCCGCTGGTGTGGTCAATCTCGTCACTGGGGATGGACGGGTTGGAGAAATGCTGGTGACTCACGAAGGAATTGATAAAGTTGCTTTTACCGGGTCGACCGAAGTCGGACGTAAAATCCGTCAGGCAATTGCCGGACAGGGCAAGGAACTCACACTTGAACTCGGAGGTAAATCCCCCTACATCGTATTCGACGATGCCGACCTTGACAGTGCGGTGGAAGGATTAGTCGATGCAATCTGGTTTAATCAGGGACAGGTATGCTGTGCCGGATCTCGTCTGTTTGTACAGGAAGGAATTGCGGAAATATTTCATAAAAAACTCAGAGCACGGATGAATAAATTGCGCATCGGCGATCCATTGGACAAGTCCATTGATGTGGGAGCCATCATCGATCCAAGCCAGCTCGAATCCATCACCCGTATTGTAGAGGAAGGCTTAAAAGAAGGTGGTGAACGACATATCTGCCCAGCCGAATTACCGGAAAAAGGTTGTTTCTATCCACCCACACTTATCACTGAAGTGGACCCTGCATGCCAACTCATGCAGGAGGAAATTTTTGGCCCCGTTTTAGTCGGCACCACCTTCCGCACACCCTCGGAAGCAGTGGCTCTGGCCAATAACACCCGCTATGGACTGGCCGCAACACTGTGGAGCGAAAACATCAATCTGGCCTTGGATATCGCGCCCAAACTCGTGGCCGGCGTGGTCTGGATCAATGGCACCAACATGTTTGACGCCGCCGCAGGCTTTGGCGGGGTCCGCGAAAGCGGATTTGGTCGCGAAGGGGGTTGGGAGGGTTTGACTGCTTATACCAAACCCGCTGGTGCCAGTTCACCACTTGAGAAAATTCCTGCATTTTTAGCGAAAACTGACCCGTCTCCCAAACCGGATACTTCTATGGGTGTCGGGATGGATCGCACCGCAAAACTATATATCGGTGGCAAACAGTCGCGTCCCGATGGTGGGTATAGCCGCATCATGTACGACGCCGATGGCGCATCGCTGGGGCAGGCCCCGATTGCAAACCGCAAAGATATACGCAACGCTGTTGAGGCGGCACAGGCCGCCGCAGGTTGGGCCAAAACGACCGGCCATAACCGAGCCCAAATTTTGTATTTCATCGCTGAAAACCTCTCGGCACGCCACGCTGAGTTTGCCGCTAATATTGATCGGACGACGGGCGGAAACACCGGCCAACAAGAGGTCGAGGCCAGCCTTAGCCGTCTGTTCAGCTATGCCGCCTGGGCCGATAAATACGACGGGCAGGCCAAGGGTGTACCGATGCGGGGACTGGCGTTGGCA
>ENA-OWPI01001503-OWPI01001503.1-marine-metagenome-genome-assembly--contig:-NODE-1503-length-25582-cov-4.021408_pt1 | contig 25582 bp, 32 predicted proteins | sample MGYA00238138_ERZ651775 | MGnify/ENA primary metagenome ERZ651775 (study PRJEB26906, sample SAMN06265043) | marine metagenome | isolation source: Helgoland LTER site | place: Germany:Helgoland, sampling...
CTAAATGATCTCAATTTACCACTCGCAGTGCTGATGCGGCAGTGGCCCGCAACAATCAGCGTCTTTGCGCGTCACAAGATGCTTTGCATGGGGTGCATGGTTGGGCCTTTTCACACGGCTTTGGATGCCTGCGCGGAATACGGGTTAGAGGTTGACGCGTTTTACGCTGAGCTTTCGGAAAGCGTCACGCAGGCCCAGTAGACAAGACGACGAGCCGGTGCGGATTGCAGACGGTGATTTTTTTGCGTTCGCTTTTGACGATCCCGTCTTTTTCCCATGCACTCAAAAGCCTGCTGACGGTGTGCAGGGTTGTGCCCGTCATTTCAGATAGATTCTGGCGCGTGATTGGGAAGTTTATCTCGATTCCATCAGGAACCTTGTGTCCTGTTTGGTTGATCAGCCGCAGGATGGCGCAGGCGATGCGTTGCTCAACGTGCTGGGTCGCCATCTCGACAATGCGGTTGTTGATGTCGCCAATCCGTTGACCGACTGTCTTATAGGTTTCAGTGCTAAAGCCTTGATACCTTGCCGCGAATTCATCCCAAAGTGACATCGGCCACGATAACACGATTGTTTCCGTAGCGGTTATTGCAGTTGCTGGATATGTGTCGCGGCCCAGTGCCTTTGCGATACCAAAAAGTTGGCCCGACGGGATGTGTAGGGCGATAATCTGGTCTCCATCTAGGGTAATCCGCACCACGCGAATATAGCCGTCGAGAAGCAGATAGAACCGGTCTGCGTCGTCACCTTCCACGAACACTGTGTCGCCCGCATCAAAGCGGCGCGTGGTCGCTTGGCCTAGAATTTCCACAATTGCGGTCGTGTCCAAACTGGCAAATGGCGGCAACGTCGAAAGCAGACTTTCGTCCAGCTGATTGCGGGTGGAGGGACGGCGTGCGCTTTTCATACTGCAATTTCGCACAATCGCTCTGCAAGGAGCAACCGAATTGATCTACATCAACAAAAAACCCGCAGTCTTATTGCGCAGCGACAAAGTAGGCGTGCTTACCCAAGCGTAAAAGTGAGGCAATCGAACACGAAAGGAAAACACATGTTTCGAATGATAGCCTCAGGCCTCGCCCTTACAATTGCCCTCACAGGTGCAGCCTGTGCCGAAGATTTTGAAGTGAAGATGCTGAACCGCGGTGAGGATGGTTCAATGGTTTTTGAACCTGCGTTCTTGCAAATCGCAACGGGTGACACAGTGAAATTCATCGCCGAAGATCGCGGGCATAATGCGGAAGAAATTCCTGAAATGATGCCTGAAGGCGGCACCGCATTTGATGGCAAAATCAATGAAGAGATCGACGTCACATTTGAGGTTGAAGGCCTCTATGGTGTGCGCTGCAAACCACACTATGCCATGGGCATGGTGATGACCATTGCTGTTGGTGACGCCGTTGAGATGCCTGCAGACTACCTTGAAGGCCGCATTCCAAAAGGCGCGATGAAGCGTTTTGAAGCACAACTTTCCAATCTTTGACCATAGTGGCGCGGGCCAGATGCGCCTGCGCCCCCTTCTGAACAGGAGACGAAAATGACTAAAATTATCAATCCGGGCCTGATGCCAACCAGCCGTCGTAACGTGTTGCGCGGGTCCGTTCTAGCGGGTGCTGCCGCGATGACTGGCGGGGCCACATTTGCCGCGACCCGTCGCGCGCCATTGTCAAAGACACATGCGCCGATTGCTTATTTCACGCAAGCAGCTGAACAGCAGACTGCGGCCGAGGCTGCTCCTGCGGATCTGACTGGCTATACTCGCGTCAAAATGGACTTGGTCGCACCGCCATTCGCGCCCGTCCACGAGCAAGTCGCAACAGGCGGCCCGAAGATCATCGAGATCACATTGGTCACCGAAGAGCGTCTGATGGTTGTTGACGAGGATACTGGCGCCGAAGTTTGGGCATTGACCTATAACGGCTCTGTTCCCGGTCCCCTGATCATCTGCCACCAAGGCGACATGATCGAGATCACCCTGCACAACCCTGTTGAGAGCCAGATGGAGCATAACATCGACTTTCACGCCTCAACAGGTGCGCTGGGCGGCGGTGGGTTGACCCACGTGTATCCAGGTGAAGAAACCGTGTTGCGCTGGAAAGCGACAAAAGCGGGTTGCTTTACCTATCACTGCGCCCCCGGTGGTGCGATGATCCCGTATCACGTCACACACGGCATGAACGGCGCGGTTATGGTGTTGCCACGCGAAGGCCTAAAAGACGCCGAAGGTAATGCCCTGACCTATGACAGCATCGCGTATATCGGCGAGCAGGATTACTATCTGCCGATGGACGAAAATGGCGACTACCTGAAATACGAAGTCGCTGGCGAAGATTATGCCGACAGCCTTGATGCAATGCGTACACTGACACCGACACATAGCGTATTTAACGGCGCGGTTGGTGCATTGACTGGTGAGGCGGCGTTGCGGGCCAACGTGGGTGATACTGTCCTGATGATCCACAACCAAGCGAACCGCGACAGCCGTCCGCACTTGATTGGTGGTCACGGAAATTACGTCTGGGAAACGTCGTTCAGCACACCTCCGCTCAAAGATGTTGAGACGTGGTTTGTGCGCGGCGGCACCGCAATGGCGGCGATGTATACCTTCGAGCAGCCGGGCGTTTACGCATATGTGAACCACAACCTGATCGAGGCCGCTTTGCTAGGTGCGACGGCGCACTTTGTGGTCGAGGGTGAATGGGACAATAACCTGATGGAACAAGTTGTAGCCCCACACAGCTTTGAAACCTGAACGAAGTTAAAACCATGCATAACACTGCCGCCATTCACAAGCTTTCCCAACGGCACATCGTGACGTTGCTGGGAGTGGCGGCAGTGGCCCTTATCGGGGTCGCGCAATTGCTGCGTGGCCCCGCACCATTTGACAGGCCAATCAATGCCGAACGCCCTGTGATCTTTCCTGATGGCGCGAAACTCTACGTCCAAAAATATGAGGTCACTGTCGCGGAATGGAATAGATGTCATGCAGAAGGCGCTTGCGCCCTATCACTGCACGTTGCTGGTAGCCACACAGAAGCGGAAATGCCTGCAACGGGGTTGTCGTATACCGATGTGTCTGAATACCTGAAGTGGATCAACCGCACGTCCCGTCATTCTTTTCGTCTCCCAACCCTGCAAGAGTGGGAGTTTATGGCAGCCGAAGTCCTGCCCGAAACGCCAGACCCATTCTTTACCGATCCTGAGTTATCTTGGGCTTCTGCATATTTGTTAGAGCCCCAAACAAAGCGCACGCTGCTACCAAAAGGAGCGTTTGCGACTACTAAAGAGGGCATTGCTGATCTCAACGGCAGTGTTTGGGAATGGACTGCTGATTGCTATGCAGGTGTCTCAGAGACGGAGATCAACACTAACAGATGTCCTGCCTTTTTCGTCGGAGGAGAACATATTGCCGCGATCCCCTTCCTAGTGCGCGACCCAGCAAGAGGCGGCTGTGCCGTAGGTGCACCACCAGCGCATCTGGGTATGCGACTTGTCAGCGAACGACCTTGGACGACTTCTGGTTTCGACGCGCGCTGAACGAATAAGGCGAATAAATCCAGTTGCCACATTTCTCTACAGTGCGATATTGCGGACTTATGACTTTCCTACATTCTCAAGTTCAACACCTTTGGGAGAACTTCAGGAATGTCTTCCGCTATAAGCCCTGGCCCGAATGCCTCGGCGCAGTCCAAGTGCAAGGTCGCGCCAATGGATGCGGCGTCAAAGGCTTTGAATCCTCTAGCAAGTAATCCTGTGATAAAGCCCGATAGAACATCCCCCGACCCAGCGGTCGCGAGCCAGTTCGCGTGTTCCAAGTGCCGTGATGAGACCTTACGGCAATCCCCGCTCGGCGCGGCGATTACTGTATCCGCGCCCTTAAACAGAACGACGCAGTTCGCCTTGACGGCTGCCGCTTTTGCCAAGGTCACGCGGCAAGTCGTTTGCGCAAATGCCTCTGGAATGAAACGACGAAGCTCACCTTCATGCGGGGTCATCACGTCTTTGGGTTGCAGCGTCGTGAAAGAAATACTGCTCAACGATAATAGCGTGATTGCATCAGCATCCACGCATTTTGGACAGGTTAGATTAATGGTCTCAGCCAATTGCCCTTTTGCCGTTTCATCAAGTCCAAGGTTGGGGCCAATGCAGATCGCTTGGGGCTTTAGTTTGTCAAAGCAGTCGGACAATGTTTCAGCGCCGCCAAACGGCTTGATCATGATCGCATTTAGATGTGCTGCATGCTCGGCTATAGCATTATGCGAACAAGCAATACTGACAAGGCCAGCGCCGATCCGAAGAGCGCCCCTTGCAGCCAGTCGCGCCGCGCCTCCGCTGCCAAATGGGCCAGACACGACGACTGCGTGTCCGTAGAGATGCTTGTAGCGATCTCCTGATTTATTCAGTTGGTCCCAATGGTGTGGCTGCATTTCAAACAAGGGTGCGGTATCTGTCATGGATCATTCTTTTGGATTTATTTTCGTTTCTTAAGCGCCTCGAAACCTACGATCACGTCGAGCAGTTCTGTTGTGATTTCATTTTGCCTCACGCCGCGGGTTTCGGACAGAAGTTCGGCGAGGCGGTCATCAACGGTGTGCTCGGCTTGTTGCATGAGCGCAAGACGCGCCGCATTTTCGGTGACGAGCGCATCTGCGGAGGCGCGAAACATGCTGGCAAAAAGGTGACCACGCAGCAGTGATTGGAATAGTGCAGCGGGTTGCAATGTGAACTGCGGCAGGCTGCGCGAAGTCCATGGTGTCGTTTGGAATTGCGAGATGAGGTCGGCACTAAGTGGTAGAAGCGGTTTGAATTCTGCCTGCTGGGTGGTGTCGCCATCTTGCGAGAAATAGGCGAGCGATACGGCGAGACCACGAGGGACGGTTGCTTGCCTAATTTCGTCTAGCTTTTGTGTCAGAAGATTAGCCATACGCCCAATACCGTCCACCGATGCGGGTGGAAAGAACACGGCCTCGACGGTCAGCTTCTGATCTGCCAAAGCATCTGCCATTTGTGCCCCAACGCAGAGGATTTGGGTTGGCGTGTCGCCGATCTGTGCCTTCACATGGGCGGCAAGAGCCTCGTTATAGTTGCCGCAAAGTCCGTGATCCGTGCCAAAGACGACGCAAACCGAATTGCCCACGTCAGCGTGCGGCAGCTCCATGGTTGTCCCCGCAAAGAAGGCGTGCAGACCGTCAAGGATCGTTTGGTGATAGGCGCCGACGGCGAGGGCCGCGTGCTCATAAGGGGCGGCATTGATCACGGAAAGCGTCTTCATTGTGTGCACGACACTGCGGATGCCTTGCATGCTTGTCGTGCGACGCGACAGGGCCTCAAGCGACTGGGTCATGGCCGTCTTTCAAGGTATTGCGTGCCTGCTTGCCCAACTCTGCCATGCGGGTGCGTTCCTCTTCGCCAAAGGAGGTATTTTGCGCGATTTGCTTGGCGATATCTTGCAGGTCGTGGCTGGCTGCAGCGCGAATGGCGGCCATCACCGCAACCGTATCAGCCTCGTTTAATCCGTCGAGATGCCCACCCATTGCGGCGACAAGGACGGCGAGTTGTTCCACAGCGGGCATGGGGTCGCGTTCGGCCTGCTGCAATGATGCCCGTACGGCGGCACCACGCGTAAGGCGCGCCCGTGTTTCGTCGTCAAGTCTTGTACCGAAGCGGGCAAAGTTTTCGAGTTCTTCGAATTGCGACAGGGTCACGCGCAGGTTGCCTGCGACAGACCTGAAGGCTGCACTTTGTGCCTTACCACCTACCCGCGAAACGGACACTCCGAGATCAACAGCAGGAAATTGGTTTTTGCGCACGAGCAGAGGCGAGAGGTAGATTTGTCCATCGGTTATAGAGATCAGGTTCGTCGGGATATAAGCCGAGAGGTTTTCCGCTTGGGTTTCGACCACCGGCAGCACAGTGATTGATCCGCCTCCAATGCTGGCCGCGAACTGTCCAGCGCGCTCAAGAAGGCGGGCGTGGATGTAGAAAATGTCGCCCGGAAACGCTTCGCGCCCGGGCGGACGTCGTAGCAAGAGTGAAAGCTCACGGTAGGATCGCGCATGGTGGGTCAGGTCGTCCAAGAGCAAAAGCACATCCCTGCCCTGCCCCGAGAAATGCTCAGCCATCGACATCGCAGCATAGGGCGCCATAAAGGCAAGCCCTGCCGCGTCTTCATCGCCTGCCGACATGATGATCGTGCGTTCCATCATGCCACCATCGGTCACAGCACCGATAACTTTGGCCACGGCATCGCCGCGCTGACCAATCGCGCAATAGATGCAAATGACGTCTGTGTTGATCTGGTTCAGGATCGCGTCGACGATCAGAGATGTCTTGCCCGTCTGTCTGTCACCAATCACAAGCTGTCGCTGACCAAGGCCGATTGGAACGGCGGCATCAATCGCTTTGATCCCTGTCGCCAGAGGGCGCGAGACGGCTTTGCGATCCAGAATTTCGGGGGCTTCGGCCTCGACGGGGCGCAGCGTTTCTGCGTTGACGCGTCCTTTTCCATCAAGCGGTGCGCCAAGCGCACCGACGACACGCCCGAGAAGGCCCGCGCCGACTTTGGTGCTTACCACGGACTGCGTGCGCGTCACGGTTTCACCGACACGCACCAGATCGGTTGGCCCCAAAAGAACGACGCCAAGTCGGTCAGGTTCGAGATCGAGCACAACGCCTTCTACGCCGCTTTCGAACCGTAGCAATTCGTCCGACAATGCGTGTTTGAGACCCACAACAATCGCGATGCCATCGGCGACTTCGGCCACTCGTCCGTTCTCAATTACTTGCGGGATAGGCGATGGGCTTTCGAGGATGACCTGTAAGAGCGCCTCTGGCGATGTCCCATCATGCAGCATCATTTTTAACTTTCATGTCGCTGTTGCTGCGCAGCCGGTCACGCACAAGTGCCTCTAACCCCGCGACGTAGCTGTCGACCGTCCAGCTCACCTCTGAGGCACCGATGCGCATGACGATTCCTGCGGCTTGCGCAGGTGCTGTCTCGAATTGCAGGGTGACATTGGGCAGGCTGGATTTGAGCGCGGTTTTGAAAGCTTTTTGCGCAGCGGGCGAGAGCGGGGCTTGGCTGGTGACCACGGCCTGTGTAGCCTTGCCATCCAAATTGGAAAGGAGTGGTGCGATTTGTGCGGCGAGCCGCTGTGCGATTTGCGCTTCCAAACTCTCTCCAGCCAAATCGGTGAGCGCTTTGCTGGTAAGTGACAACAGAGCACTCGCGCTCGCTGCATTGAGGCGATCGAAATAGTGCCGCGTGTCTTGGTCAAGTTGCGACTGCCAATCTGTCCGCTCTTGCGCCAGACCTTCGCGCGCGGCAGTAACCAATTCGTCACGTTGCACCTCGGCGCTTTTACGAATCGTTTCTGTCATCTCGGACTGCGCAAGATTGAGAGCCGCCACTTTCTCGCGATAAGTTTCCTGCGCCTTTTCAGACTCCTGCTTTGCGGTCACCGCCTCTTGCATACGATGGGAAATCTCTCCCTCGCGAGCATCAATCCCGTCCAAGATAGGGCGGTAAAGAAACCGTTTGAGCAGCCAGACCAGCACCAGAAAATTGGCGATCTGTGCGGCAACTGTGATCCAGTCGATTGACATGGGTTATCCGCCTGTTGTGGTTGCCGCAGCAGCCACCGCCGCGTTCCAGAACGGGTTTGCGAAGATCAGGATCATCGCAACAACAAAGCAGTAAATCGCAGTGGATTCGATCATCGCGAGGCTGACGAATAAGGTGCGCGACAAGGTTGAGGCCGCGTCGGGTTGCTGCGCGATCGCACTAAGTGCTGTTGAGGCCGCGCGCCCTTCGCCCAGCGCGGGACCGATGGCGCCGAACGAAACGGTAAGCCCCGCGGTAAAAATCGAGATGCCAGCGATAAGGCCAAGGTCGGTCATAGTGTATCCTTTTCAGGTTGTGTGATGGGTGGTGTTGCGGTGGCGCTGGAGATGTAAACCGTTGCCAAAATCGCAAAGATGTAGGCTTGGATGATGCCCGTCAGAAGACCCAAGACATCCATCACCACGGGAAAGAAAAACGGCGCGACGCTCAGCAGAATTGCCGCGATAACAGCGCCGCTCATGATGTTTCCGTAAAGTCGAATTGCCAGCGAAATGCCGCGCGAGAATTCCGAGATGATGTTGAATGGTAACATAATAAACGAAGGCTCAAGGTAAGTTTTGAGGTAGCCGCCCAAGCCACGGCTGGAGATACCGAACATAGGCACGGCGATGAGCACCGAGATTGCCAGCGCAGTGGTAGTTGAAAGCGACGAAGTTGGTGGCTCGAAACCGGGAATAACCAAGAGCAGATTTGAGATCGCGACAAAGAGGAATAACGTGCCTGCGAAATAAAGCAGCGGGCGTGAAGGCTTTGGTGCGATTTCCGCGATCTGGCCTTGGATACCTTGCACGATAACTTCGAGTGCAGTGCGCCAGCGGTTGGGGGGCACGTCGGGGCGTAGGTTCCACGTGATGATGATGGATGCCACGGTTAGTAGGCCCATCACGACCCATGTGTAGAAGATGGTCGCGTTGATGGGCATGCCGAATGCGGTGAACATGATGATTTGATCAGGGGTCAAGGTCATGCGGGGGCACCTATGCGTGCCACTGTCGTCGCGATAAACCGCACGACAAAGAATGCAGCACCGAACCCAACAAAGGCCCATGGTCCGCTTTGCGTTGTCACGACCCAGCCTGCGCCGAGTAGCACTGCCATGCGCAGCGTTGCACTGATCGAGAGGATGCGGATGGGGCTCGTGGTGCGCAAAGCAATCCGCATGCCGTAAGCCAAGCCCGCGAAATAGAGCGCGGATATGGCGGTACCTGCGCATAAGCCGATCATAATTTGGGTCCACTCAAAGGGTATCATTCGCCGTTCTCCTCTTTCTTAATCCAGCTCATCACAATAAGCGCGCCGACGACGATACCACCAAGAATCAGGGCAATCGTCCACGAAAAGGTCTGCGGATAAGCGCGGTCAAGCCAGCGCCCCAGAAACGCACCACCCACGGTTGGCACCGCAATCGACCAGCCAATCATGCCGAATGTACCAATGCCACGTAACGGGCTTGGCCCAGGGTTTTCACGGTTCGATTTCATGCGCTTCGCATGGCGTAGGATGTCGTCTTTGGATTTGTCAGGCGGGCGCGTCATGGTTGCGGCCTTTGCAGTTGTGTAAACCTGCGGACCATATTGGCTTCAAGCCGCGACATGGCAGATCGGGCTTGCCGCTCGTCCTCGTCCATCTGGACAAAGCTGTCCTCGACGGTGTCTTTCAAACTTTCAAGGTTGTCGCCCTTCACGCCGCGTAGTGCGGAGATGGCAACATCATGGCCCTTTTTGACCAAAATCCCTTCGTCGAGGCCAAAGATGGTTTCGCTGCCATCTGCAAGACGAAGAGTGAGAACCGAAGGGACCAGAGCCGTGACAAAATCCGTGTGATTGGGCAAAATTCCAAAGGCGCCGTTTTGCGCGACGGCTGTCAGTAGCGCAGCCTGTCCCTCAAAGAGGATACGGGTTGGCAAGCGTAGTGTGACCTTCATCTCGGCGGCGATACTCATGACTTATCCGCCAGGTCGCTAAGAGCACCGATCATGTAATAAGCGCTTTCGGGCAGGTCGAATTCGGTCTGTTCTAGAATGGTTTCGCAACCGTCCAATGTGTCGGCGATGGGAACCATTTTGCCTTTCACGCCACTAATCGCGCCTGTTGTCACAAAGGGTTGCGTCAGGAACCGCTCTAACCTGCGGGCGCGTGCCACTGTTGCGCGGTCCGCTTGCGAGAGTTCTTCGAGCCCAAGCATCGCAATGATGTCGCGCAGTTCTTCGTAGTCCGCCAAGGTGCGGCGCACGGCGCGGGCGATATCGTAATGCCGCTGGCCGACGACATTGGGCGTCAGCATGACAGACGTTGATGCCAGAGGGTCAACGGCGGGATAAAGCCCCTCGCTCGCGCGTTTGCGCGATAAGACGACTGAGGCCGAAAGGTGCGAAAAGATGTGTGCAGCAGCAGGATCGGTAAAGTCGTCGGCGGGGACATAAACCGCTTGAATAGACGTGATCGCGCCGCGATTTGTCGAGGTGATCCGCTCCTCTAGGGCTGCAAGTTCGGTGGCCATTGTCGGCTGATACCCGACCCGCGACGGCATACGCCCCATGAGGCCAGAGACCTCGGAGCCTGCCTGCACAAAGCGGAAGATGTTATCGATCAGCAGCAGAACGTCCTGCCCTTTCTCATCGCGGAAATACTCGGCCATGGTCAGGGCAGTATTGCCGATCAAAAACCGTACGCCAGGGGCCTCGTTCATCTGGCCAAACAGCATGACAGTTTTGTCGCTGACGCCCGCTTCGGCCATTTCGCGGTAAAGTTCTTCGGCCTCTCGGGACCTCTCGCCAATGCCACAAAACAGGCTGACGCCGTTGTGGCTTTGCACGGTGTTGTTGATCAGCTCGGTAATCAACACGGTTTTGCCAACGCCCGCTCCGCCAAAGAGCCCCGTTTTGCCACCTCGCTCAATCGGCGACAAAAGGTCAATCGCTTTGATCCCTGTCTCCAGAATTTCAGAGTGCAAAACACGGTCGCTCAGTTTCGGAGGCGCTTGGTGGATGGAGCGTCGCTCGGTCGTCCTAGGCGCGGGTTTGCGATCAATCGGTGCGCCAAAAACGTTAAGCATGCGGCCCAGAACCGCATCACCCACGGGCACCATGATTGGCCCACCCGTGGCCGTGACGGTCACCCCAAGCCCAAGGCCGCGCACAGGCGCCAAGGCCATCGCGCGCACCAAACCATGACCAATGAGCGCGGTCACTTCGAGAGCAATTTCTCCTGCAAAAAGTAGATCGTGGATGCGTGGCACGTCCCCGTCAAAGGCGATATCGACAATACCGCCGCGAATAGCGGTGATATGTCCGTCTTGGGTTGTGTCTGCAATCGCCGTCATAGGGACGCACTCATTTCGCATTGCGCGAGGTAAGGCACGGGCGCTAACGCGTGCCGCTTTACCCGCTAGTAGACCAAGTAAACGGGCTGCTCGGTTTGCGCAATTAGACTGCGTGTTGTGCCACCAAACAGCGCTTCACGGGTCCGCGAATGGCCGTAAGCGCCCATCACAACTAAGTCCGCGCGTGCCTCTTTCGCGCGTGCCAGAATGGCGTCGCAAATATCAAGACCGCCACTTGGGTATTGCTGCACAGTTACGTTGCAGCCGTGATGCGTCAGCCAAGTTGCAATATCGACGCCGGGGTCTTCGCCGTGGCTTGCCTCGGGCATTGCAGGATCGATAGAACCCACGATCACTTCATCAGCCTTTTGCAAAATCGGTAGGGCCTGATGGACGGCGCGCGCGGCGTGGATCTGCGTATTCCAAGCCACAAAGACCCGCTTTGCTGCGCCAAATGCCGATCCGTCACGGTCGTTTAGCACGATGCCAATCGGCGAATTGAACAGCACGCCGTGCAGCACTTGCTTGAATAGATTAGAGAATTCCCGCAAATCGTCACTCACGAGAGCCACGTCACAATAGAGCGCCCGTTGCGCAATTGCGTTTGCGATCATGCCCGGATCGCTGGCTATTGTCGCAACCTCACCCGCCACGTCATGCAGTTGCAGCAGACCTTCAATTTCAGCGACCTTCGCGGCAAGCATGGCCTTGCTCTCGGTCAAATCATCTTGCCAGCTATCTGGTACGTCTGAAATGCCATAGGGCGGAATCCCAACCGCGTAAAAGGGAAACACTGGCAATTCGCCAACGACGAGGATTGAGACACGCGCAGGAATGGCGCGAATGGTTTCTAATGTCGCCGCAAGCCCTGCAAGCGGGGTATCTTTACTGGCAACGATCATAACAGTACTATTTTTCATGATATTTCCTTTATCTTAGCCAATTTTAAAATGCGGTCTTGGAAACGTCGTGGCACAAATGCTCTTGCGCAGCAGCGCAGGGTTTACGCCGAAGGAGTGTCGTCCTTGTCGCCTGTGGAGTTTGGTGTCATTGACTTGCCAAGTTCCATCAGCCGCGCTGTTTCGGCAGCATAGTCGTCCATGGCTCTTTGGAAAAACTGGGCTTGAATATGCTGCACCTCTGCCACGCCTTTGGCATGTAAAAGCGCATGTTGGGTTTGCACGTCTTCTGCGACCCGCTTGGCCATAAAGTTCATCACTTCTTGGCCGTAGTCTGCCACGTTTTCCATCCAAGATGTTCCCAAATCTGGCATCGCAGGAAACTTGGTAGACTGCATCGCTTCCAGCATGCTCGCCATTAGGTTTGCTGAATTTGCGGATTTATCTGATTTTGCCATCTGTTTTCCTCTCTGGTTAACTGAGTACGACTTCATTTTAGCTGGCGTTACGTTTGCCGCGTTGATGCACATCAACTGCCGAGCCAAATGAGCCAAATTCCGCCCTAGTCCTGCAAGACAAATGTACCAGGCGCATCGCACAAAGGCCGATAACCCGCAGACACGGAACCCATTGACGGCGGAGCTACGGGTTCACCCGAATGACCCGCAAGCCACGCAAGAAGTTCTGGCCACCATGACCCTTCCTTAGCAGACGTATCCGCCAACCAATGGTCGGGGTCGATATAGGGGTCGTCCTTCGTTTTGTTGCGAATACGGAAATGGCGATGCGCGTGGCCCGGCTCTGAGACAATGCCTGCGTTATGGCCGCCGCTCGTCAACACAAAGGCCACATCAGTATCGGATAGGATGTTAAACTTATAGGCCGAGCGCCAAGGGGCGACGTGATCGCGTTCTGTCCCCACAAGGAAAACAGGCGCCCGAATATCCGTAATCGCCACGGGTCCGTCGCCGACCAAATAACGCCCTTCGGCCAGATCGTTTTTCAAGAAAAGCTTACGCAGGTATTCCGAATGCATCCGGTACGGCATGCGCGTTGCATCTGCGTTCCACGCCATGAGGTCCGACATTTCTGTGCGCTCGCCCATAAGGTAGTCGTGAATAACCTTTGACCAGATCAAATCGTTGGAGCGCAAAAGCTGGAATGCGCCTGCCATTTGCTGCGTGTCGAGATACCCCTTTTCCCACATCATATCCTCGAGATAGGCAAGCTGGCTGTCGTTGATGAATAAAGTCAACTCGCCAGCTTCGGTAAAGTCGACTTGAGAGGCCAGCAAGGTCATCGTCTTGAGGCGGTCATCATGATCGCGCGCCATGGCCGCTGCTGCGATCGACAATAGTGTCCCGCCAAGGCAATAGCCCATCGCGTGAATTTTTTGCCCCTCAGTAATCTTGTCGACTGCAGTCACCGCCTCCGACACGCCAAGCGAAAGGTAGTCATCCATACCCAGATCGCGGTCATCCGCATCCGGGTTTTTCCACGAGATCATGAAGACCGTGAACCCCTGCCCCGTCAGATATTGCACAAGTGAGTTTTGCGCACTCAGGTCGAGAATATAGAACTTCATGATCCACGCAGGCACGATGAGGATCGGCTCTGGTCGCACTGTTTTGGTGGTCGGCGCATATTGGATTAATTCGATCAAGCGGTTGCGGTAGACCACTTTGCCTTTAGCAGTCGCCATATTGCGCCCCACCTCAAACGCATCGACACCCACAGGCTTTTTGCCCGCATTTGCCCGTGTGGTGTCTTCAATAAAATTCTGCCAACCGCGCATCAGGTTCATGCCACCCTGCGCCATGGTTTTATTCAAAACCTCTGGATTGGTCAGGGCGAAATTTGACGGCGAAAAGACGTCGAGCATTTGGCGGGTGGTGAAGGTCACCACATCTTCGTGCTGCTGGGTGACGCCTTCCACATTGCTGGTCATGTTGTGTAGGAATTGCTGGTTGAGCAAAAACGCCTGCGACATCATGTTGAAAGGCCATTTTTGCCAAGCCTCATCACGGAAACGGCTATCTTGCGGAAGCGGCGCAATGCAATTCTCCGCGCCCTGCGGGTTGCGGCTACATTCGGTGGTATAGGCGCCAAACCGCTTTGCTTTTTTGGCCGCCGCCTCCAGCAACGCCAATTGCTTGCCGGGTGATGACATCAAATGCAATGCCCAGTCGGAGAATGCGGATGTCAGCGCGATCGGGGAAATTCCGCCAGTAAAGCGCGCCTGCGCCGCCCTTAGCCCCTTATCAAGAGCTTGCTCTGTCGTGACATAATCATGTTTGCTGCGTTGTCTTTCCATAGCTTGGACCTTTCGACGCGAATGTTCACAACAGTCTTATCGCGCGTCCAAGTCGCCTCGTCCCTGATCTAAATCAACGTCGGGAGCTTGCTCCTCTGCGCTCGCTACGCATCATCACTTGCGAGAAATGTCATCCATACCGAAATGAACATCGCTGCAACAACTGGGCCAGTAATAAACCCCTGCAACCCAAAGGCAGCCACACCGCCAAGCGTTGAAATCAGCACGATAAATTCGGGGATCTTTGTGACTTTTCCGATCAAGCGCGGGCGAACAAAGTTATCCACGACCGAAATGACAAGCAGGCCGTAAGCCATTAATCCGACCCCCTGCACCAATTCGCCGGTCGACAACAGATAGATCGCAAATGGGATCCAAACCAACGCCGCACCAAGCACGGGTAGTAGTGCCAGAAACGACATCAAAACAGTCCATAAAATCGCAGCCGGAATTCCCAGAACCCAAAACCCGATGCCTCCCAAGCCACCTTGCAGCATGGCCACGAGAATATCGCCGCGTACTGTCGCACGTACAACAAGGCCAAACCGCGCAAATAACATGTCTTGTGTTTCAGGTTGCAACGGCAGAGCCGATTTGACGTTCGCCAATAGTTTTTCACCGTCGCGAAACAAAAAGAACGTAAGATACAGCATCACAAAGAGATTAACCAAGAAGTTGGCAGTGCTTTGGCCTAGCTGCAATACTTGTGGCGCGATCGCACCAATCCATCCACTGACCTCCGCCGCAGCACGCGTTTGAAATCCCTCAAAATCGGTAATCCCAATGCTCGATAGCATCGAAATGAGCAACTTTGGCAAAAGACTAAAGACAGACTCGAAAAGGTTTTGCAGAGAGGTTTCATCGGCTTGGATCGTTGTGATCAAATTCGAAGCCTCCCTGATGACCGCCAAAAAGACGACCAGTAACGGAATGATTACGATCAAAAAGACAAGGGACAAGGTGACAAATGAAGCGAAATTTGAGCGACCTGATAGCCGTGCGAGTATCCATTTATATAAGGGATAAAACACAATTGCGATCACGACTGCCCAGAACACAGCTCCAAGAAACGGATAGATCACCCATCCAAACGCGAGCGTCGCGATACCGACAAGCACAGTGATTGCCTTATTATCCTTCATAAACATCCCACTTTGCCGATTATTCCTTGAGGGCTTTTGAAGACTTCATTTCCGCCAGAAGGGTCATTCTTGTTTCGGGTGACAGATTGTCTATCGTTCGCGCCAATGCCGCGAGATCTTGCCGTGCTGCGTGTAGTTGGTCAATTAACGACACGACAATGCTCAACGCTGTTTCATCTAACTCAAGATCACCTGTCAGGTCACATAACAACTCAAGCCTTGCGATATCCATCTGCGCAAATACATTCCCACCAGATGCCTGCTGCGGCTTAATAACGCCACCCTCGACAAATGTGAGTAGCTGTCTGCGCGTAAGTCGCGAAACGGTAGTGATAACTTCATCTTCGGTGAAAAAAGTTGTCATTGCCTAGCCCCTTTCATCACATCGACACGTGGGTCAAAGGTCTGTGTTTTGCCCCACTCCTTCATAAATTCGGTAAGTTTTTCATTTGGGTTAGACGGCACCACAATCCGAAGCTCGACCCGTTGATCACCTTTTACCTTGCCACCCTGCCGCGCGATACCGCGTCCACGCAAACGCAAGACACGCCCCGAACTTGCCCCTGCGGGGATGGTCAGGCCGACCGGTCCGTCAATCGTGGGGGCGCTTACTTTGCCACCCAACACAGCCTCGCTAATCGTAATTGGCAATGTCAGGAGAATGTCGTCTCCCTCACGGCGAAACACGGCGTGCGGCTTTATCAGAATGGTGATCAAAGCATCGCCTGCCTTACCGCCTCCAAATCCAACGCCACCTTTTCCGCGCAGGCGCAGGGTCTGCCCGTCTTCGGTGCCACGCGGAATTTTGACAGCGAGGCCCTGACCATCGGGCAGCGTAATTCGTGTCTCGCCACCGCGTGCGGCATCAAGAAACGGCACTTCAAGCGAGTATCGCATATCTGGACCTGCGGCAGCGTAGCCACGCTCTTCAAATCGCCCGCCACCACGCTGTCGGGCACGATTTCGCAGGATTTCTTCAAAAATATCCGCAGGGTCAGCGCCCGCGCCAAAACCACCATTCTGGTTATATGTATTGTTCGGTGAATCCGCGAAGTCGCGATAATACTGGCGTTGCGGACGCTCTGCACCTGCCGCATCAATCTCACCAGCGTCAAATTTTGCGCGGCTTTCGGGGTCTTTCAATAGCTCGTAAGCGGCGGATATCGCCTTAAATCGCGCCTCTGCGCCCTTGTCGTCGGGGTGCAAGTCAGGGTGACTTGAACGCACAAGCTTACGGTAGGCCTTTTTAATCTCGTCAGCCGTCGCAGTCTTGGATAAACCAAGGGCTTCATATGGATCGTTGGACATCCGAACTCCTTTTTACGGACCCGAAATAACGGGGCAATCGTCACGGTGAGTTATGTCAAAATGGTCATGCCCTTGCCCTGATCTGGATCAACACGCGCGCAAGGCGACTTGATTAAACCTTTGCGGCACCTGATGTCGCAACGCATATCATTCGCGGGTTACCGCGAACCCATATCGGATGACGCGGTCTTGGAATTTGTTTTGGAACGCTTGCGATCCGACAACACCCGCGCCAGAATGAAGGCCGTTGTGAAGGCGACAGTTGGCCCAAGGACATTGGTCTCGCATTTGCGCTCGGTCGCTTCGTTTTCCACGGGTATTGTTTTTTCACCTGATTGCCGCTTTGCATGTAAAAGCAAAACAGCAGCAATCAGTAAAAACACAAGCCCAAACCCCAACGTTGCTTGCACGTCAGTCAAAGTGGTTCTCAGCACGAGATAGGCAGACGCCGTCAGAAACGAAAGTCCGAAGAGCGCAATAACCCCCGCAAGCAGACCAAGCACCATGCGTCTGGCGATCTTTTGCGAAGTATCCTTTAAGCGTCGCTCAATGTCGCTCATCGCGTCTTTGACAAAATCGGTCACCGGCGCACCAACGCTCCCGCCAAAAATCCTGCCCCTGCGGCAAGTGCTATGGCTAGCAACGGATTGACAGCAACCGCCCCCTCAAGCTGGCGCTCCGCCGATTTTCCGGTGGTCTCTACATAGCGCTTTGCGGCGTTGAGCCCTTCGGCAAAATCCGCGGACAGAGTGGCCTCTCGCTTTTGCGCGACATTCGAGATCGCCTGCGCCAGAAGATCGATATCCTCGCGCATTGCAGCAAGTTGCTGAATGACTGCGGCCAAATCGTTTTCCGCAGCGGTTGATGATTTATTGCTTTGAGCTTTTGCCATTGGCCGATCCAACTTTTTATTGTGACGTTATTTAATAAGCGGGGCTATCAAGCCAGGATACAATCCTCGAAAATAGGATTTACTCGGCTTCATAAAGGAAAATTTCCATCCTCAAACAGGTCATCTTTATCAGGCTTATCCTCCATCATTTCTATCGGTAGGCTTGTATCTGGCTCTTCAGAAGGGGCGTCAGGTTGCGGTACCTCTTTTGGGATTGGGGTCGCGATGGGATCATCGGTACGCTCATCCGTCATCGAAAATCCCCTTCATGTTCATCTGCCCTATCTTGCGGTAAATGAAACGATCCCGCGCTGATCTAAATCAAAGCTTTTGGCGAAAAAAACCTTCAATGTCATTGGCTGCCCAAGCGCCCAAGCCCTCCATGCATTGTATTTTCGAAAAACGAACAACCCTTTTTCGTTCAAGCCGCTGCCGATTCTACTAAGGTTCCCGCGTTCAACTTCCTTGTTTTCAAAACCATACGCCACAACGGTTTCAATGCCTCAAGTGCCTGCAGAACCCCGATCCCTGCCAGTGGTGGGACGGCCAACCAGCCACCTTCCAGAACGCCAAAGCCAAACAAGTCTCGCGCATGACTGCGCTAAATTCCGCCGCCTTGCCAAAGGCTAACCTACAGCAACTCAGCATCCTGAAATAAGGCGCATCATTGTATCATTCACAGTAACCCGAAAGGTGCATCATGACAAAATCACAATCCGTTCTCGAGAAAACTCGGGCAGACGCGCAAGACCTTCACAAGAAGATTAGTGAAAAAATGGAAAAGGCCGAGAACGCCACATGGGCAGAAGTGAAGGCGACACAAGCCGAAGTGAATGACCTTGGACACAAGATGAAGGCGTTGACCGACGATCAAGCCGATGCGGTCAAGACGGGCATCAAGGCAGCCATCGCTAAACTAGACGCTGCAGGCGAGCTGGTTGAAACCAAGACAGATGCGGCCAAAGACGGTGTTAAACATGCTCATACTGCGATGTTGGACAGCGTCCACAAAGCGACCCAAAGCCTAAGTGCTGCGGTTGCGTCAGCGCGTGCAACCGTGGCCCACGCCATTGAACCGAAGTAGGGGGCAAAATGAATACGTATATCGCCGTCGTATTTCCCTCCGGTGAAAAGGCCCATCTCGCCTTGCGCAAGTTGTGGAATCTGGACGAAGAAGGCGCGCTGACGGTTCATGGCGCCGCGATCGTTCACCGTGATGGCATGGGCCACATTCGCGTATCAGAGCGCAACACCGATCTTGGGATGCGCACGGCAGTCGGGGTAGGTATCGGTGCGCTTTTGGGATTGTTTGCCGGTCCTATTGGGGCGGCCGTCGGCGCGTTAGCAGGGGGCACGGCTGGTGCGGCGGCGGATGCCGTGAAAGAGGACCAGCGCGAGAACACAGCCGATGAAGCGTTCTTTACTTTGGGGCACGGCCAGTCCGCAATCGTAGCGGATATCTCCGAAAACCTGACCTCTATTCTGGACGAGGCGATGCAACCGATAGGCGGAACGGTTTACCGTCGCATGAACACCGCAACTACCAACGCGGCCTTTGGTCCTTACTACAGCAACTATCTTTACCCATACTATTACGATCCAAAGTATAACTGAGTTCGACTTGCGTCATCAATTGCGACCAAAGGTGTCCAGATTTTCTGGGCACTCAAATCGGCATCAAAACGGTTACAAATACCGCTGGATCGGCAGATGTCCAACCAACCACGAAACCGCGCGCTTGGTGCGACTTGCTTCTGGCTCGACAGTCATCATAGCCGCTTCGCCTGCCCGTTCGACGGACCATTGCAGGGTCTGCCCAACTTGGGTGACGCGATACGCTTGTTCAGGCGAAGATAGCACGTCGAACATGGTGCACAGTTCAGCAAGCAAGGGCGGGCCTTCGAACAACAACCCCAGTTCAGTGTTGATATAGGCTGATCGCAAGTCAAAGTTCAGCGACCCCACAATGCCTTGTCGCCCATCGATCATAAACACCTTAGAGTGCACGAAATCGCGTTTGCGTCCCGCCAGCGCGGGTTTGGAAAACTCGAAAATGCGAGCCCCAGCCTTAAGCATCGGACCACGAAAATATCGGTATGCTCCATAGACAGTGACAAAGTCCGTTGCTGACAAGGCATTTGTGATTAACGAGACCTTTACGCCGCGCGCCATCAAACCTGCCAGACCTGCCAGACCTACACTACCCGGCACGAAATACGGCGTGATCAATTGCACGTCGGTTTTCGCGGCCTCAAGTATCGAGGCGATTGCAGTATCCATCCAAGGGGTTGAATGCAGATCATATGCCTTGTCTGGCGGGTCCGCGAGCAGTTGCACCTGATCCGTCCAATACAATCGTTGCGTCAGAAAGCTGTCGGATGACCTGTCATTTAGAACCTTTTCCATAAACTCGCATGCGGCGGCGGTCCGTATATGCCGCGCCAGTCTATTGCGAAACGCACGAGGGTTCGCGCGGATCGTCGGCCACAGCGACAAAATGGGCAAAGACAGACCAAGGTTCCAATAGCTGTCAAAAACATCCGAAACCTCGGCCACTTTCGGGCCCACGAACATCACATCTGCATCAACCGAAGTGCGGGTGTCGTTGTCCGAACTGAAATAGGTATCGCCAATATTACGACCGCCAATAATCGCCAGCCGCCCATCCGCAACCCACATCTTACCGTGCATCCGTCGGTTAAAGCGCGCCAGCCCCAACAGCATTTCAGCTATACGGCGTACCGCCTGACCACGATTGCGCGTTGGATTAAAGAGCCGGACCTCGATCAGAGGATGCTGCGACATGGCCAGAAACGTGCGGTCAAAGCCCTGCACATTGACATCGTCCAACAAAAGACGAACGCGCACGCCCCGATCTGCGGCGGCGACAAGCGTGTCGATCAACAGCCACCCGGCGGTATCCGTTTTCCAGATGTAATACATCAGATCAAGGCTGCGCCCTGCTTGCGTTGCCGACTGCATGCGGGCGGCAAACGCATCGACATTGTCCAAAAGCAGCGTCAGGCCGCTTTCTTCCGGGTGCTCTACCTCAAACGGAGCGATCAGATCGTCGAGCGGCGTGGCGGGTGCGGCGCAAGGCAGAGCCGTTGAATCAGGTCCCCGTGATTTTTGCAAGAATCGTCGATACGAGCGATGCGCCAACCAAGACGCTACTGCAACCAGCGTTACTGCAGCAGTGATCCAGAAAGCAAAGTTCAAGACAGTTGAAATCATCAGCCCAATTCGCCTTGACGATCAATGTTAAAGCGCAGTCTTGCCTTGATCGGTAAGTGGTCAGATGCGCGTCGCGACAAGGGGCTGTCGTGCGCGGCAACGTCTACCAATTCACCATGCGGTGACATCATCATGCGGTCGAGGGCGAGCAAGGGAAAGCGAGAGGGAAAGCTGGGACGCGCTTGCGCAAACGTAAAATGTTTCTCCAACGCTTTGAATGCAGACCCTGTTCCGCGCCACTCGTTCAGATCCCCCATAAGAAGCGTCGGACGCCCTTCCATCCTCTCAATCTTGTCGAGCAATGCGCGTACCTGCGCCCTGCGGGATGCTTGCAGCAATCCGAGATGTGCGTTCACGACACGCAAAGGCCGCCCTGCGATAGTCAAATCGGTCACAAGTGCGCCGCGCGGCTCTAGTCCCGGCAAGATCAGTTGATGCACCTCATGGACCAAAGCATTACGCACAAGCAAAAGATTTCCATGCCAGCCGTGCGCGTCCCCAACGCCGTCCATAGGCACCGCAATAAGCCCCAGATCACGTCGGATTTTGTCAAGATCAAGCAAGCCCTTGCGGTTGCCAAACCGTGTATCCGCTTCCTGCACGGCCAAGATATCCGCACCGATTTCGGCGATCACCGCAGCAGTCCGCGCCAAATCACGGCATCGGTCTGTCCCGACACCTTTATGGATGTTGTATGATGCCACAGAGAGGTCGAAAGGCACGAACATGTCAGAGGCCTAAAGTTTGAGCCTGCGTAGACGCAGAGCGTTTGTAATAACCGAGACTGACGATAGGCTCATCGCCGCCGCTGCAATCATAGGTGACAAAAGTGTGCCAAAGAAAGGGTAAAGCACCCCTGCTGCCACAGGAATACCGATGGCGTTATAGGCAAATGCGAAAAACAGATTCTGTTTGATATTGCGCACTGTCGCACGGGCCAGCTTGCGCGCCCGCACGATGCCCATCAGATCACCGCCAAGCAGCGTCAGCCCAGCACTTTCCACAGCTACATCGGCCCCCGTGCCCATTGCTATGCCCACGTCGGCCGCGGCGAGTGCTGGCGCGTCATTCACACCATCGCCCGCCATCGCAACGCGGTGACCCTCGGACCGCAGTTGCTCAACCAGCGCGCGTTTGTCATCGGGCAGAACCCCTGCCTTTACCTCATCTATTCCCAAAGCGCTGGCCACGGCTTTGGCCGTCTGTGCGTTGTCACCCGTCGCCATAATGATGCGCAGACCTTGCGCATGCAGTTCCTTGATCGCGGCCGCTGTGCTTTCGCGGACGGGATCGGCAACGGCGACAATGCCAATCAGCACGCCATCAGCCGCCACAAACATTGCGGTCTTTCCGGTGGCACGCAGAGCATCGGCCTGCGCCTCAACCATATCGGTGTTCAACCCCAAGTCCTGCATCATAGCGGCATTGCCAAGCGCCACCTTGCGGCCATCGACGATGCCTTGCACGCCTTTGCCCGTCACTGCTGCGAACTCTTTGGTCGTGCCAGCCTTGATCCCTTTCGCCGCTGCACCAGCGACAATCGCCTCGGCCAGAGGATGCTCTGACCCTTTCTCAAGGGCGGCGGCCAGCGTCAGGATCACAGCCTCTTCCTCATCTACCAGCATCACCACATCGGTCAGCGCAGGCTTGCCCAGCGTTAGCGTGCCGGTTTTGTCCACGATCAAAGTGTCAACGCCTGCCATGCGTTCCAGCGCTTCGGCATCCTTGATCAAGACGCCTGCCTGCGCGCCCCGCCCCGCTGCCGTGGTAATAGAAATTGGTGTGGCAAGGCCCAGCGCACAGGGACACGCGACGATAAGAACAGACACCGCGGCCGTGATTGCATAGGCCAGCGCAGGGGTTGGCCCCCAAACCATCCAAGCCACAAACGAAACGACAGACACCGCAAGAACGATCGGGACGAAAACCGCTGATATCTTGTCGGCGACACCTTGGATCGGTGCGCGCGAACGTTTGGCGTTCGAGACCATCGTGACAATCTGCGCCAACACGCTATCGGACCCAACGCGACCCGCCGTCATAACAAGAGATCCGTTCTTGTTGATTGTCCCGACTGTGACGGAATCACCGACCACCTTTTCCACGGGCATCGCCTCGCCTGTCATCAGGCTTTCATCAACCGAGGATGTGCCTTCGGTAATCACGCCGTCTACCGGAACCGCATCACCGGGCCGCACGCGCAAGCTGTCGCCCTCAATGACATCCGCCAGCGGCACGTCACTTTCCATGCCATCAGACGAGATGCGCCGCGCAGTTTTGGGCGCAAGGTCCATCAATGCGCGGATCGCGTCGCCCGTGCGTTCACGCGCGCGCAATTCCAACACTTGCCCAACAAAAACCAATGCGACGATCACGACCGATGCCTCAAAATAGGTCCCGACCCCCCGCGCCCGTCTGGTAGTCTGCGGGAAATACTTCGGGCAAAAAAGTGGCCACGACGGAATAGCCATAGGCGGCGGCGACCCCGACAGAGATAAGCGTCCACATATTCGGGCTGCGGTTCACAACCGAGGCCCAACCGCGATGAAAGAACGGCGCGGCGGCCCACAATACAACAGGCGTGGCAAGCACAAATTCGAGATAGCCCGCCACCTCATGCCCGATCCAATCTCGGAGCGGCAGACCAATGAGCGCGCCCATGGTCAGGATCATCAACGGCACGGCGACGACAGCAGAAATCCACATGCGCCTCGTAAAATCCGCGAGTTCAGGCGAAGGTGCATCCGAGGCCACAACCGGTTCCAGCGTCATGCCGCAGATCGGACAGTTGCCGGGCGCATTCTCCAATATCTGCGGATGCATCGGACAGGTGTATTGCGCGGCGTCAGACAACTCTTGATCTTTGATCAGATCCTTACCGCTCGCGTAGGTCAAAGGTTCATCCTTGAATTTAGTCTGGCACGCCTCAGAGCAAAAGTAGAAGTCCTTATCATCAAATGCCTCCGTCCGCGTGTCTGGTTTCAATGTAACGGCCATCCCGCAGACGGGGTCAATCGCCGAAGCCTTGGTCGTCGAGGCAGAGTTCGTCATTTCCGCAGGTATTTCAGAAGCGCTACGATGGCCAAAACGGCCAACACCAACACGACCAGCATCCAAATACCGCCGCTTCCCATTCCATAATCGTTCATCATAGCGTTTCCCTTCAAGTTTGTATTCGCACGACAAGGCCAACAGTTCTGTGCCTTGTCGTTAATCCAGATTAGCGCATCGCCGAATTCTCAAAGTCACGGGCCAACCCGAACGACGTCAGCGTTCTTTTCAGTAGCCTGCCCTTCGAACGTTTCGTCCGAAGCGTCAGCGTCTGCCTTGGTCTTTTGAACAAGCCCGTCTTGGTGGTGCGCAGGGCCATAAATTGTATAGAGCTTAAGCGGCTCATGCCCTGTGCAGATCACATTGTGATGCGCGCCAGCAGGCACAACGATCCCGTCGCCGGGGGCCAGCTTATGGGTGACGCCGTCGATCACAGCGCGGCCCTTACCTGCCTCAATGCGAAAAAATTGGTCCGTGTCGGAGTGAATCTCGCCACCAATCTCACCCCCTGGGGGCAGTGACATCAGAACCAATTGCAACTTGGTTCCAGAATAAAGCACACGGCGAAAATCCGTGTTCTCTTCGGCCAACTTTTCGATTTTTTCAAAGTATCCGATCACAACAAATCTCCCTCAATTGCACTGCATGTCGCAGCCATGCGCTGATGATCGCTCAAACTTGCGATCTCGGCACTGATCTGCGTCAACACCCAATGGGACAATGGTCGATAGAGTAGCTTCACAAACGATCGTCGACTGCACGATCGAGGTCATCATTGGCATGAAATCCAGACAGCTCGGGATATGCCATCTCAAGGAAAGTCACCCCGCATGGCACTCACGATGGATCAAATGGGGCAAGATCCCGCATACGAAAGCTTTCTTTACGCTACGCTTGGAGAAGACATGAGCGGCATAAACGTCTCCGTCATTTCTATGCTTGCAAGGCTAGAAATCGATCCATGGATCGAGGCATCAAGTCTGGCTGCGATGGAGGATGGTGAAGCGCGCAAAATGTTGAATACCCTGATCGTCCGGTTCAAGGACGTGCCTATACTTGGGCCCGACCAAGGTAGGATTATCTCGGCGCTTCTTGACCTTCTTCCGCGAAAAAAGGGCTCTGCAAACTCGCATCCCCCTGACGCGGCAGACGGCCTGCCTGCGCTGGCAACGCGTGTGCCTTTCTTTTGGTACATCATCACATTTCTTGTTCTTGGCTGGATCTCAAATCTCGCGCAGGGGCAATAGAATACAACGCCGTTTCAGGAAACACGCCGAGAAATTGAAAGTGAGACCCCGATGACAACCGACGAAAACCTTTGGGATATGGAAGAACGTTTCTGGACCCAAGGTGTTGATAGCGCCCGCCTTATGACTGCAAAAGATGCCGTCTTCGTATTCCCCTTTCCTGTTGGAATCCTACGAGGAGATACCATGTGGAGACAGGCCGAAGTCGCACAGCGCTGGCGGTCTGTTGTGATGGCTGATCGCAACTTTTCCCAAGAAGACAACATAGCCGTTCTGGCCTATCGCGGCTCTGCTGAGCGGGGCGATGCGCCAATTTATCACGCCTTGTGCACTTCCACCTACCTTAACGACGATAGAACGTGGCTTCGCCTCGCTCACCAACAAACCCCAGTGCTTTAAAAATTGTGGTCGGGCGTCTTTTTTCCAGCCACCTAACCTCGATCAGCATAATCTCTTTGATCGCCTACTAGCATTGGAATGCCCCCAGTGAAGTGGTCCACCAATTGGGATATGATTATCCCGTTTTAGGAGGACTAAACGATGGCTGGAA
>ENA-OWPI01001507-OWPI01001507.1-marine-metagenome-genome-assembly--contig:-NODE-1507-length-25557-cov-6.641052_pt1 | contig 25557 bp, 29 predicted proteins | sample MGYA00238138_ERZ651775 | MGnify/ENA primary metagenome ERZ651775 (study PRJEB26906, sample SAMN06265043) | marine metagenome | isolation source: Helgoland LTER site | place: Germany:Helgoland, sampling...
AAAACTATAGAAACAGGCTAGTAATGAATAATCCTAAACTACCGATTACAAACATTTTAGTGATTTTCAATGAGTTTTCTAAAGCTTTTGAGTAGTCTTCATAAATACTCTGACCCATGACTCTTACTTTTGTTTCATTTTCTAGAATTTCATATTTTGCTGTCTTTATTTTGGATTCTGCATTTTGTGCAATTTCCATAAACCACTTTGAAAGTTTGTCTCCGCTGGTAATTAACCCTAATTGATAATACCCATTTCTATTTCTGGCTTTAACTGATGCATAATGTGTGTCTGATGTACAAATTTCTAATAAATTATATCCTTCATTGGAAAATTTTTCTATAATCTTTTCTCTAATTCCATTTTCCATATTATTTGCATCTGCCCATCCAAGAAAATATTTTTTATTGTTGATTTTTAGACATGTGATTCCTAATCCTCCTTTTGCAAGATCCTCTGTCCATACATCCATGTCGTTTGTATTTGCATATCCTAATTCTATTGGAAAACTTTTTTTTGTAATCAATGAATCTAAACATGATTTTGCAGCTTTCAACATATCTTCTCCGTCTTCTTTTGATATTTCCTCTCCCATTGCATTGTGACAATCTACAGTCATTATTTTTGTAAAATTTCTATTATTTCCATACTGTTCAATCTCTTTTTTCATGTAACTTGGAATGTCTTCCATACCGTGTGGTGATAATGATAGTAATAACAATGGATTATTTCCAAAAAGCATTCCTGTGACTCTTGCTTTGTTGATTTGCACTATTACTGGTTCTGTACATTTGATACCCTCTTCTTTTATTTCAAAATTTTGTAAATTTTTTAGATAATTATCTACTTCATTTCTTGATGGTAGATTTAATGCATGATCTGAAATACTATGCATTACCATGGCTGATGAGGATAAATTTTTGTAGATTAAATATGGTATATTGCTTCCGCCCACTGGATGATATGGTCCTGGATGTATCTCAGGTAAGACCATTGTAAATTTAGTTTCATCATCTGAAGAAAATCTAATTTGTAATGTCCCTACTTTTGTTTCAGTTGCATGTTCTCCCATCAATTCTTCAGCATCACTAACATCGTTACCTTGCGATGCAAGATATGCTTGAATAGTTTTATGTGTACTTTTCATTCCTGGTCTTCCTGCTCTATCTGTTACTATTGACCATGCAGTTGCAATAATTAAAAATGTAAATCCATATCCTAATGCAATTGGGTTAGTAAGCATTGGAATCCATGATTCTTGTGGAATCAATACCAAAAACATTGCTAATGGTTGAATGAATGCAATTGCCCATGCTTTTTTCAAACTTGCCCCTAATGTTGTTGTGTATAGACCAATTCTAAAACTTGCAAAAAGTATCATTCCAAATGTAATGAAAAACAGTGATGTGTCCTTTGATAATACTATGCTTGCTAGTATTCCCATTAGAATTGTAACTACCCAAAGCATGTTTCCAAAAAGTGATGAATGTAATGATTTTGAATATTCTTTTTTCTTTGCAAATTTAACATCCAGTAATTGCATTGCTGCCATCATTCCTAACACCATTGGTATTTTGTACCAAAATTCATTGAACTCTAAGTTGAGATATCCAAAATATGTTGCAAGTACAATTACTATTCCTACTACCAATGATCCTACCAGTGAAAAATACTTGGATCCTGGATTTACTAAAGTAAGTGAAAATCTATTATGAATATTTGAAACGTCATCTGATTCTTGTTCCATTGTTTTTTCACGGAGCGAAAAATAGGTCTGCTATCCATGAAATTGCAATTAAACTAATTGGAATTGAAACTACTATTCTTGGATCTAATTTGAAACCTTTTGTTTCATCTTCAAAGAATCTCATGAGACCTCCACTTGATGCTGGAAGTGGAGCTGCTTTATCTGCCATTATGATTCAGAAAAATAAATTTTAACATAAAAACTTTATTATTTTTATTTGATTTTGTCCTTCATTTCTAATATTGAATTGATGGATTTCAGTATAGATTGCTGTTTATCGTGGTCTTTTTCTTGTTCTAATTCTTTTGATAATTCCTCTAACTTCTTCTCTAATGTGTCTATTAGTGGAGTTTTTTCTTCTTTTTCTTCTACTATTATTTCTCTTTTCTCAGGTTTACGTCCACATTTTGTACAAAGTGCTTGTCCTTCTTTCATTACTCTCACTCCTTTACAATATGGACATGGTTCGCTAAGCAGAGTTGCTCCATTTAGTAACATTTCAGCTGCTTTTTTTCTAAGTTCATCTGACACTAGTTTTCATTAATTTTGGATTTAAAAAATATGATTATTTTTGATTTTTACATCAAAGAAGGCTTAATAGTGCGATTCATTGAATCCATTTCGAACGTATGGCAGTAATTTGTAATACTTGTGGTCTACCTGAAGACTTGTGTGCATGTGGGGAACTTGCAAAAGATAGTACTAAAATTATAATTCGATTGGAAACTAGACGATTTAAGAAAAAAGGTACTATGATTGAGGGTCTTGATCCAAAATTAAATAATTTAGAAACTGTTGCCAAAGATCTTAAAAATAAATATGCCTGTGGTGGTACTGCAAAAGAAGGCTATATTTTCCTACAAGGGGATCATAGAGATACAATCAAAGATACTCTTGTCCATCTGGGTTTTGCTGAAGATACTATAGAACTACATTAGAAAAATTGCAAAATCCAAATAAGATACTTCAATTATTTGGAATTCCTTTTACTGCTTTATTATCCGTTATTTTTGGATTACTTGTAATTTCATTTCCTATTGGAATCTATGTTGTATTTGAAACTGATATTGGTGATGATATCAATTATGATTATCCTGTTACTCATTTAGATATATTTCGTGAAACTAGTTTCTATCAATCTTCTTTTGAACTAAGTATTGGTGATGCATTTGTAATTTTGTGGGTATTTTATCTTGCTATTTTTGTATTTTCTATTTTGGGTCCAAAACAAAATTTTCTAAAATCTATATCGTCTTTAATTTCGAGGGGGGAGTATGATGTTAAAGTAAATTACATGTTTGCTATGACAAAATGGTTATCTATACTAGTTTTAATTTCTGCATTAATTAATTTCATTCAAGAATCTTTTGGAATTATTACTGTTCCTCCTCTTGGTGATAACAACTTAATTCAATTTTTCTATGTTTCTCTTGCCCCCTTACTGGAAGAATTTGTTTTTCGCATACTCTTGATTGGAATCCCTTTATTCGTGTTGTACTCAGGTCGTGCCTCTTTTTCATATTTTTTAAAATGTTTGTGGACTCCTTCTTCATTAAATATACTTGATTCTAAAAAAGCCTTTTTTGTAATTGCTTTTGTAGGCATTGCATTTGGCTTTGCTCATATTGCATTTGGTGATTCGTGGACTGAGGGTAAATTTGCTCAAGCAACTGCTGGTGGTATTATTTTGGGTTATGTTTATTTTAGATACGGGTTTGTTGCATCTTTATTAATTCATTGGGCTACAAATTATTTTATTTTTGCATGTGCTCATTTTATTTCTCAAATAAATTATGTATCTTTAGAGACTGCATTTACTAATCCCTTTATGTTTACACTAGAATTTTTATTTTTATCATCTGGAATTTTAGCTGTAATTATTTTAATTTTAAATAAATTTTACTTAAAAAAATCTTTAATTTAGAATTTTTTTAATTTTTTCTACTAATTCTGGTTTTTCATTTTGTTCTAATAAAAATTCTAAATCCTCTTGACTATCCACATCTAACATTACTCGTTTAACAAAGACCATTGCAACATTTAGTGTGTGTTCTTTTGCTGTAATCATGTGGTTTCTGTAACTGTCATTGTCATAGTGTGTTTTCATTAAATTGATTGGCATTCTTACAAGTGCATTTGTTCCATCAAAATTTCGTGACGGGACAATTATTGCAAAATTTGGGTGCAGCTGATGTTTTAATATAAAATCAATATCCTGTGTTTTGATAAATGGTATGTCTTGGGGAAATACAATTGATGCATTAAAACCATTTTCTAATAGATACTCATCTGCAAGAGAAACTGCATGATTCACACTCTCTTCTTTTTCATCAATTATTGTAATGGTGTTGAATTTTTTTCCTATTTCTATTGCTTTTTCTTCTTTTGTAATTAATAGTATTTTTTCAATTTGTGGTGATATTGATAATGTTTGTAAAATCTCTTCTAACATGATCTTACATAATTCCTCAACTTTGTTTGGAGGTAACTTTAATCGTGTTTTAGCATTTGAGAAAGTCTTAACTGGGATAATTGCTGCTATTTTCAAATTAAACGTGCACTTGTTTTAAAATGAAATTTGCTAATGCTTCTTCTGCCAATTTATTTTTCATAGTGATTTTTGTTTCATATGCTTTCATATCCAATCCTTGGATTTTACTTACAAGTGCTTTATCTTTTGTATCTACCACAACATTTGAACATACGTCTGAATACATTTTTGCTAATCCATATGCATTTGATTCTATTCCTGCTGCTTGCATATATTTTGCAGCCGGACCGCTAATTGAATTATCTCCAATTAATGGACTTACTGCAACAACTTTCTTTTTCATTTTTGATAATTCTTTTCTAATTCCCTTTAGTTGTAACATTGGACCAATTGATGTGAGTGGATTGCCTGGTGCTAGTATGACCATATCTGAATCATGTATTGCATTGATGGCCTCTGGGTTTGGTCTTGCTTTATCTGCTCCAACGTATTGAATTCCTTCTACGGGATCCATTCCTCTGTGTTTTACCCAATATTCTTGTAAATGTAATTCTCCTTTGTTTGTAGTAATTCTTGTTTCAACTGTATTGTCAGTAACTGGAATAATGTTTGCTGTAACTGCAAATTTCTCACACATCCATTTGGTAATGTCACTAAGATTTTTACCGTTTTTCAACATATTTGTTCTAATCAAATGTGTAGCTGCATCTCTATCTCCTACTCCAAACCATGTTTCTTCCCCAAATACTTCCATTTGACGTTTAAAGTTGAATGTATCTTTTTTAATTCCCCACCCTTTATCTTGGTCTAACAAATCTGCTAACCCATAAATTATTGTATCAATGTCTGGACATACGTAAAGTCCGTATAACCAATAATTATCTCCTACATTGCTAATTACATTGACTTTTTTTTCTTGAGCAACTAATCCTCTAACGAGCTTAACCGATCCCGTTCCTCCTGCTAACACTGTAATCATATCATATCCTCTAAAACAATATTTCATTATCCTTACTCCATATTACTTTTTAGAAGATCCTAATTTCGTTAAATTGGTATTTGTTCTATGTGATTAGGATAAGTTTATTACGGCTATTTAGTGATTTTTAGTCGTGACTAAAGCAGTATTAATGACCATTTTACTGGCAGGACTTATTGTTATTAGTACGAGTGGACCTGCATGGGCTGCACAATTAGATACCACACTTAATCCAAATAATGCTGAATCTCCATTTAAAATGAGTTATCTCAAAACTGTCTTTATTGAATATCCAAATGGTGGTGATTTGTTTGATGCTTTAGGTGGAACTCAATGGAAAACTGCTGGAACTGCTGATGCCACAAACCCTGGCGTTCAAAAATTAATGAATGAACTTAACGACGGAATTCAACAAGATGGAAGTCAAGCAAGAGTTTCTGACTTGAACGTATTATATGAATTTCAATTAACTGGTAGAAATTTACAAACTTCTATTGATTACCGTGTAATTTTAGAAGGAACTATTACTGATTATATTATTACAGAGGATTCTCAAAAAAAATTAGTTGATTTAGGATGGAGAGGTTTGACCGCTACATCTTCTATTATTATTGATGGTGTTGAAATCAATATTCCTTTAGATACTTTGAAAACTGAAGAACCAATTCTTTACAATACTTTTATTGATACTGAAGCTGAAAATGTTTTGAATAGAGAACTAATTAACGCTCATTTTATTGTAGAACAACCATTAACTAATTGGCATTTCTTATTTGATCCTACTGGAATCAATGCTGATGCAAATACATTTGGATTAGATGACTCCATTCAAGGCTTTGTTGTTTCAAGTTGGACTATGGGTGAAAGTAGTATTAGAGAAGGTAGACAAGTCGAACGTGTCTTTGAAGCAGAAGTAATGGCTGATGAGATGTATATTGTAAGAAGTGTTCAATCCACTGATACTGCAAACTTGTCTTCCATTGGATTTGGTGCTTTAGATGTTTTAGATGGTGTTGAAATTATTGGTGTCACTCCAACTCCTCCTGAGGATTATATGACAACGTCAACTGGTGGTTTCCCAATTATGATTATTTATGGCATGGCTGGATTAGCTGCAGTAGCAGGTATTGGATTTTTCTTTATCAGTAGCAGATCAATGAAAAACCAAGTACAAGGACAGCAAGGAATTGACCCTAGCAATCTAGTTGGATATCAAACTAGTGCATCATCTGGTGGATATCAGACCAATAGAGGTGAAGCTCATTTGAAAGATGATACTGATTATGCACAAACAAGAAGTGTTTACGAAACTACCCAACAAGAAACTACCCAACAAGAAACTACCCAACAAGAAACTACCCAACAAGAAACTGTACCTGAACAAACTATGCCATCTAGTGGTGAAGAAGCTGCATGTGGTTGTGCTGCATCCTCAGAAATTGGTTCTGAATGCGATTGTGAAATGCAAGGTTCATGTCTATGTGACGCAACATGTGGTTGTAATGCAGATATCTGTAAAGAACAAGTTCGTGAAATGAGTTAGAACTTAGATTAAGAATAATTCTATTTTAAAATAATATAAAAAATATGTGTGCTGGGAGTAACCCTCCTTCTGTTTTCACGATATTTCGCTTTGCAGCCTACCTGAACCTGGTACAGGATCCTAGGGTTCTGTTTGGCTTTGCTCCATGTGGGTCGTCTGTTTCATTCCTTTTATGGAAACCTCAGGTTTTCACCATCACTGTGCGCCATATTGGATTCTTTTCTGCTCCGTTGCCAACCATCTCTGATTATCTATCTCCAGATCACATTTCCTGTATGGAGGGAGGAGTTTCCTCTGCCGTAGCAGCGTGTCGTGCTCCAGCTCACATGTTCCTTTGTACTTTCTAATGTGATTTGAATATTACTTTGTAGGTTTTGTGCCTATGATGAATAATGTCCCCAATTCTTTTTTCCATTTCTCATTACCTTTCAAATCTTTGATTTGTTTTGTATGTGTAATAAAACCTGCATTTTTAAAAAATTCTTTCCACTCTTTTTTTGAATGTAAATGCATTTGAATTTTCATGATGTTGGCCCATTTGATTGTGGCCTTATTTTCTGTATAAAAATCTGTACCACAAAAAAACTTTCCACCTGGTTTTACTAATTTGAAAATTTTCTTAATTGCTTTTTCAATTGAATCTGAATAATATATTGACTCCATAGCAAAAACATAGTCAAATTTACCTGTATACTTCCATGTTTCTATGTCCGTACAAACAAAATTTTCTTTATTATTTTTAATTTTTTTATTTGATTGAATAATCATTTTTTTACTTTTGTCTATTCCAACTGCTTTTTTACATGTTGACATATTTGATATGTATCTGATAACCCATCCATTTCCACATCCTACATCTAAAAATGAAAATGGTTTATCAAATGAAGTTTTTTTCAAAAATTTTAAAACATTTACTCCGTGTCCTTTTTCCATTGATTCTGCTTTTCCGTTTATTGCCCACTCATCAAATTTCTTACTTACATTATCCATACTTCCTCATGTTTTTTATTCAATTATAATCTTCTTGATACTGATGATTCATTCGAATAAATTCTACGTGCTCCTTATAACTAATTTTTAATAAATAATTTTGAAAAGAAATTGCCTGATGAATCTTGTAGAAACTGTGGTGGGTGTCTTGCTGAAGCAACAACATGTCTACATTGCTTCAAATGCACATCTATGATTTGTAAAACCTGTTCTACGTTGACTCTTGAGCAATTTCATTCGTTATGTATGTCCAAATCGACCAACCAGAACATATCTGTGCCTAAAATCATGCCTAGCTTCTGTATTCCTGCAGTTGCTATGGCATGATTTTTAAAAATTATTGTATTGTTTGAATATTTCTGGTATGTACTACTTCCCTTTGACTAAATTAAATAATTGTCTGACTGCTAATTTTGGATGATTCATTGCCAACTTAACCATGTTTGATAATCCGAAATCTGCTTTTATAAAATCTAAAAATTCTTCTGTTTTCAGTTCCTTGATTATGTCTAATTCTTTATCCCATTCTTTATCTGATAACCCTATCCATCTGTCTTGAACTTTTCCTGCAGAGTTAATTTTAGATTCAATTGCATTTCTCCAATTTTCTTCATATGGGTATAATGCTTTTTCATCTGTTTTTTTATTTTTAATTGCATTTGATGCTACTTCCCCTGCAACTCTGCCAAATTTTATTGCGTATCTGATGCCCTCTAGAACTAAAGGATTAGCTTGCCCTGCAGTATCTCCTACTAAAATTAAATTATTAAAAACTGTTTTACGTGATAGCCCATCATTTGGAATTAATCCATAATGAAATTCTATTGGTGTAATTTTTCCCAATTTCTCTATTGGTCCTAATTTTTTCTCTATTATTTCTTTGAGTCTTTGAGTTGGATCTACATTTGATTCTGGTTTTCCTACTCCGACCCCTATTCTAACAGTATTATTTCCTAATGGAAAAATCCATGCATACCCTGCAGGTGTATACTCCTGCCCAACCATTAGCCACCACGTTTCAGAGTCTACGTTTTCTACTTTTGCTTCATATTCTGCACCTGCACCAAACCTTTTCCATTGTGTGACAAAACCCATTGCCTTGGAAATCGTAGATGTGAATCCTGTAGCATCAATTATTACTTTAGCATGAAATACTATTTTTCCGTTAACTCCTATGCCGCTAACCCCTACAATATCATTTTGTTCATTTTTAATTACTCCGTTAATGTTAGTTTTTACAAAAATATCTGCTCCTACTTTTTTTGCTTCGTTAGATAACCATCGATATGTTTTTCTTACATCTAATACTGCAGCTGTTGCTACTGAGTCTCTGATTGTGACTTGATTATTTGGTGACACAAATGAGAAATTTTTAATTGGATTGTAACAATCATTTGGAATTCCAAATTCTTTAATGCTTTCAATCCATGTGACTCCACTGGTTCTTACTGTCTCTGCAATGTCATTTTCTTTTTCAATTAATGCAACTTTGATTCCATTTTTTGCAGCAGCAAATGCTGCTGATGATCCAGCTGGACCCCCTCCTACAATGACTAAATCATAATCGTGCTCTTCAGACAAGTAAACTTCATGATAACTATCTAGGATATAATTTTGAGGATATCTAAAATTTTTATTTTTTTAACACTGGTTCGCCTGTAGTGTCATTCTCTCTTTCTACGTCGAATGTTTCCATATGTGCTGGATCTCTGTGCATATAGCTATGGGTTTCTCCTTTAGTTTTTCTACAGAATTTTGAATGAATTGTTTTTTCAACTTCTAATGTTGTTTCATTTTCATGAAATAGTCTTTTTCCGCAATCTTCGCATCTGAATTCAGGCATAAATCTTGTCAATCTCAAATCTATTTAGATGTTTCAGAATCATTTCATGGCTGATCTATCTCTTTTTTTCTCGTATCCTAAACTTTAGATGTTTCAAATTCTTTTATCATTTATGTCTGAATTTGATCTAACTTCTTTTCTTATGTGGAGTACTGTTACTGGAATCAGTATGTTGATTTTTGGATTTTCTTATTGTAGATATTTAAAAAGAAATCGTTTGATTTCTTAATTATGTTAATTGTTAATTTTTTTAATATACTCTATAATTCTTGTATAATCTAAGTTTCCTAATCCTTCGTTTATTGCATTTTCATAAATTTCTTCAGCTTTGCTAATCATTGGTAATTTTATTCCTAATTCTTTAGCAGTATTTGTCATGGTTGTAATATCTTTTTTTAAATTAGCCATTGTGAATGTTGCATCATAATCTCCGTTGATCATCTTAAATGCTTTATTTTCACTCATTCCTGTTTTAAAATATGTTGAATTCAGAACTTTTAAAAATATTTTTGGATCCACTTTTGATTTTTCAACTAATGTTATTCCTTCCGATAATGATAATGCTAACATTGTAATTTGTAGATTCATCGCAAGTTTGATTGAATTTGCTGTACCTTGTTCTCCAAGAAAAAATACTTTATTTGCAATTTTATCAAATATTTCTTTACAATAATCAAAACTAGTTTTTGGCCCTGATACCATCATGACTAATTTCCCTGTTATTGCAACATTTGGACCTCCCATTACTGGAATTTCTAATTTTTGAATCTTATTTCGTTGAAATTCATTTGCAATATTTTTTGATTCAACTGAATCAATTGTACTCATATCTGCAACAATTAATTTTTTATTTGTGCTTTCAATAATACCATTTTTTCCAAATGACACTTCCCTAACTGCAACTGCATCTTTAACTATGATTATAACTAATTCTGCATTTTCTGCAACTGCTTTTGGTGAACTCATTACTGTTGCACCTTTTATTTCCACGCCTCTTGCTTTTTCTTTTGTTCTATTGTATACTGAAATATCATATCCTAAATTTAGTAAATTTTCTGCAACTGCTTCACCTAACATGCCTATTCCTATAATTCCTATTTTCATTGAATTCTCTCCATGTTGTTTTTCAACTTAATGGCGCTCTTCATCTTGTATTTCCCACTGAGCGTTTCCAAATCGTGAAACAGCAAATTCTATCTGTCCAATTGTTTTATCTCCTTTTTTGACTTTAGCAAAATCAAATTTTTTCATTTTAAACACTTTCTCTTTTGGTTTGTACCCTCCTTCAATTACTTTAATTTTAAATTTCTTACTAGCTTTGATTATCATTCTTCTTGCAATTTGTACATCGCCCATCCATGAAAACATTTCAAAATCTCCAAAGTTTTTTGTTGAAATTTCATAATTGTATAATCTTGCTTCTAGTTTGGTTTTTTGTGTCTTTGATTGTTCGTTCAACCATTCTACTATTTCTTTTCCGTGTCCTTTTTGAACTCCAAATGTTTCAGAATTTCCCATATACTCTCATTTATAATATTGATACATAATAATCATTTTCAAATTACTGTTAAACTAAAATATTGATGAATCATTGCAATTTTATGCTCACAATTGATTGTAAAGATGTTTCATCAGTTCAAAATGAATTACTAGTTTATGTTGCTGATAAAGTTGAGGCAATTCCTACTTTGAAGAATCATCAATTTACTCTTTCTACTTTGGATGATGATGATGTTTTGGAAATTGAATCAGTGATATCTGCAATTAGAGAATATTTTGATTCTATTAACGAAGGTTCTAATTTTGCTGTAATTTCTAAAAATGAATTTATCAATATTACTTCTATAAATGGTAAGGTACTAAAACATGATTCTAACACACAACAAGGAAATATGTTTTCATGTACTCACTGTGGTTTTATTACTCAATATCAAGTTGAACTTAATGTTCATATGAGAATTCATTATCTGTGATTTTTAATTTATTTTCTACATGATCTTTATAAGTAATTATTTTACACTTTATTCATGAAAAAATTTTCTAATTCTAATAATACAAAAATCTATTGTGAAAAATGTGATTTAATTTTAAATTCTCGTGAAAAATTTCTTAAACATCTTGAAACTCACTCATCTACCATTCCATGTGATGTGTGCCCTATTGATACTGTAATTGATAAGTTTGTTAATTTATTTAAAAAAAAATCTTCTCATAATTTAGAATAAGTTTTTTTAACTCATTCTTATTGATTAATTAATGAATAAGAAAGGTGCAATTTTAGGTATAATTGTAATTTCTATAATTGTGGGAGTTGTGGCATCTATGTCTTCATCAACTAATGAAACATTTGATGTTGATATGACTAGAACTCATGGAAGTATTTCTACTGCTATGGGCTCGCCAATTTTGGGTGATCCTTTAGCCCCTGTTACTATTGTTGAATTTGGTGATTATCAATGTCATCAATGTCATAATTGGTTTGTTAATACTAAACCTATGATAATGCGTGATTATATTGAAACAGGAAAAGTGAATTTAGTTTTTGTAGATTTTGCATTTTTAGGTAGAGATTCACCAAAAGCTGCTCAGGCAACTTATTGTGCAGATGATCAAAACAAGTATTGGGAGTACCATAGTTCATTGTACACTTCACAAGAATCTAAAATTGATAATGGTTGGGCAAGTTCTGAAAGATTGAAAGCTTTTGCATTTAATTTGAATCTTGATATGGAATTATTTAATGAATGTCTTGATTCTGAAAAATATTCAAAACGTGTACAGTACAATTCTCAACAAGCACGAGATAATGGTGTTAGAGGAACTCCTGGATTCTTTATAGTTGATTCTGATTATAATCAAACACAAATTGGTGGTGCACAACCATTTTCTGTATTTCAGAAAATTTTGGATTCTATGATTTAAATGATAGAAATTTTAAAAGTTATTTTTTCAAATTTAAAATTTATTGTAATATCTGTGATAATTTTTTTAATTATGATGTTTAGTTTGTTACTTATTTCAGAATTTATTTTTCTGGAACCTTATTTTGTAACACATATTCCTTCTGGAAGTGAATTGGGATTTATTTTAATTACTGCACTTTCAGGTTTATCTGCTTTAGTTATTTCAATGAATTTATTTAGAATAATTAATTTAAAAAATTCAAAACACAAAATGAGTGGTAGTATTTTTGGCACCTTTATTGGTTCTGCTGCTGGTGCATGTAGTTGTGGTCCTATTGGATTTGCTGTAATCTCGACATTTGGTACTGTTGGTGCAACAACTACTGCATTTTTGACCAATTATGAAATTCCAATTAGAATTGTTGCAATAGTGATTCTCATTATAACTTATTTTACAACGATCAAATCTTTAAAAACTGAATGTGATATTCCAAATTAACTTTGATGGATTAGAAATTACCAATTAGGTAAATTTTTACAACCTTAGACTGTATCATCTAGTCGATATATTGTTAATTGTGACAATAATGTATATTCCAATAAGGCCTAGCAGGAGAGACTCTGATCCTGATGAAATAGAAGAATCTGAAGACTGATTTTCTATTCCTATTTTATATTAAAATAATTTAGAATTTAATATCACGTTCAGATATTTATTTACCATTTTAAGATAATTTCATATGCAAAATTGGAATCTTTTCTTTGGTATTTTTATTATTTCCAGTCCAATTCTTTTTGCAATGATCGCTTTCCCTGATTCCATTGCTTGGAGTTGGAATGAAGGTAGAGGTGGTTACTTTTTTGCATTAGTTTTTGTTGTTGCTGAATTAATTGGTTTGAAAATTATTATTTCTAAAAAACGATTATTTTCAGTAATTCCTTTTGCATTATTGACAATTGGTTATTTACTTTCATTAGAATATGGTTTAAGAGAATTTCTTATTGAATCTGCTACACACTTTGATGTTCAATTAATTTACTCTTGGACTTGGATGTGGGATTTCATAATTATGGCTATTTTCATTGTTGTTGGTTTAACTATTTTCTTTGGAAAACGTTGGATACGAATTGCTCCTGCTGGTCCAATTTTTCTTAGTGGAACTGCAATAATTCTTTCACTTGATGCTTTCTTTCCTTATGATACACTTGGTCCATTACAATATGTTGTTCCTTATTTTGTTCAAGCTAATGTTTGGATAATCACTTTCCTTGATTTGGGAACTGCAATAGCTCGTGATAATATAATGTTCTTGCGTGGTGATCATGGATCCATGGCACTACAAGTTTTCTGGCCTTCTGCTGGGGTTCACAGTATAATCATTTTTTCATTAGTAATTGGTGCATTTATGTTAAAAATGAATATTCCAAAAAATCGCAAAATTATTTATTTTATTTTAGGTATTGTTGGTACCATAATTGTTAATTTAATTCGTATTTTCTCATTATCGTGGTATGCTCTCAAGGTTACTACTGATCCTGTTGCATGGGAAGAATATCATAAAATTGCAGGTGAGATAATGTTCTTGCCATGGCTATTTGCTTTTATTTTGGTCGTTATAGTTATAGAATCTAGACGTCTAAAAAAATTAGAATCTGATAATCTAAAAAATTGAGTTTTTAATTTAAAAATAATTTGTAATATTGCTTTGTTCTTTGGTTTCTGTAAGATCTGCTACTCTGACTCCTAATCTTCTAATTGTCATTGTTTGATTGTCTAATGCATCTAGTAGTAATTGTTCTGCATTCCTTTGTAATTCTTCTAGATTGTTTGTTGAGTTTCTTAATATTTTTGATTTTGATTTATTTGTTAAATCTGATTGTACAAAATGTATTCCTATTGACTTAAACATTTTATTATTTTTTTTAATTACATCGTGAACCTGCTTACATAATTCTTGTAAATTCCCTAATAGAAATTTAGGATCTTTTGAATCTTTTTTTAAAGTTACTATTTTGCTGTATTGTATACTTTCTTCTTTCTCTTTTACTGGTTCATTATTTATTCCTCTAATTGCATTATACATGTAAGTTCCATTTTTTCTTCCAAATTCTTTATTTAATGTAAACACATCTATTTTTTTTAAATCTTCAATCGTTTCTAAATTCATTTTTTTAAATCTTTGTTCGGTTTTTTTTCCAATTCCTGGTATTACTCTAATGCTAAGTGGTTCTAAAAATTGCTCAATTCCATCTGGTTCTACAACTGTTAATCCATTTGGTTTTTCATAATCTGAAGCTATCTTTGATATTAATTTATTTGATGAAACTCCTATTGAACAACTTAATTTCATTTCAAGTCTTATCTTATTTTTAATTTGTTGAGCAAGATGAATAGCTTTTTCAAAATCCCCTTCAACTCTTTTTGTAATATCCAAATATGCTTCATCTCTTCCAACATATTCAAAAATATCTGCATTCTCTTTCATTATTTTCATTGCCTTTTCAGTCATTTCAGAATAATATTCAAAATCTACTGGTAAAAATACTGCATCACTCCTTTGTTCCAGTTTCTTTTTAGCAAATGAAATTGGTATTCCTGATTTTACTCCATACTTTCTAGCTGTATAGTTTGCAGTTGCAATAGCTCCGCTATCTCCTCCTCTATCTGAAAATACACAAACACATACTGGTTTTGTTTTTAATTCTGGTTTTCTTACTTCTTCACATTGAGCATAAAAATAATCAAAATCTATGTGGAAAACTATTCTTTCCAATACTAAGTCTACGTTAATTTGATTATTATTGTATTTTGCATGACTTTAAAAAAATTACATTCATGCTACCAAGTTAATATCTAAATATTGAGATGATCTAGTATTGGCATGGATTATCCTGTATCTGCTGATGAAAATGGTGTAAATTTTAATCCTGATAAAATGGAATCTGAAAAACTATATCATTGTATTTTTAAAAATAAGGCCATGCTGGTATTCAAAGATTCTCAAGATATGATGAATTGCTATGAGATTGAGGAACCTGATTTGGTTGAACAAATCAAAAAATGCCCTTCTGATGATGATCTTGAAAAATTATTTCAGGACTATTTACAAGGAAAGCACCTGAAAAATTAAATAAAAGATAAAGTCCTTTTGTTGTAATAGGAATTTCATATGAGTACTAATAACAAATCAAATGACGCAGAAGATATTTTATCCGAATTTGACTCTCGAACTAAACCTGAACCAACACCAGAACCTGAACCAACACCAGAACCTGAACCAACACCAGAACCTGAACCAACACCAGAACCTTCAGATGTTTCAAAAGAAACTAAATCTGAAACACCTGAAGAACGTAATATAATTTTCATTGGCACAAAACCCATTATGACTTATGTTTCTGCAACATTAACTCAACTATCAACCAGGCCAAGTATTACCATTAAAGCTCGTGGTAAAAGAATTACACAAGCAGTTGATGTATCTCAAATGATCATTAAAAGAATGGACACTGTTGGTTATGTGATTAGTGATGTCAGAATTTCATCTGATTCCCTTACTTCCCAAGATGGGAAACAACGTAATGTTTCAAATATGGAAATTGATATTACTAAAGAGTAATTTAAGAAATATACTTCTAATTATTTTTGGAATTTTTGTTTTTGTAGTAATTTTATTTACTTATGATACATCTTGTGGTGTAGAACATTTTATGATTTTAAATGAGATAAATCTTAATGAAAAATCATTTGATCCTGAATTTTGTGAATCCATTCTTGAAAAAATTAATACTTTTAATAATCAGTGTAGTCCTACAATTGAAATTTTAGATTGTGGTTAAGCAATTATTTCAATTAAAAATGTAATTCCAAAATAAATTAATGTTAAACTTAATCCTAACATCATTACTTTATAATTTCGATTGGAAATAATTTTTCTACTTTTTGATGCTAGAAATGCTGTGATTCCTAACCATGCAAAGTCCATCCAAATATGCAACACAAATACAATTAGTATTCCTGCAAATGCCCATATCATCATTGCATCTGAAATTAATTTGAATCCTATTGTTATCCACCATACTATGAAAAATGGATTTAAGGCACTAAATAAAATCCCTGTAACAATTGGTCCTTGTTTTGGTTTTGTTTCTTTTTCTTTCTTTCTTTCTAATGTTGTCTTAATTTGCATAGCTGCAAATCCGAAAAGTGTGAATGCTCCAAAAATTGCTATGATTGTTCTGAATTCTGGAAAACTTTCTAAAGAAAATACTCCAACTCCTAATATAATTACAAGTGGAAGTTCTACAATTGAATGACCTATTGCAATTTTAATCCCTGATTTTACACCTTCTCTTAACCCATATGTGATATTTGCTGCAAACAGCGGTCCTGGTGACATTACTCCTGATGCTGAAATTATTATAACTAAAACTGCAAATTCTATTATCTGGATCATATTTTTTTCATACTTATCTATTCATGATCAAAAATCTATCTATACATTGAATCTTTTAGATGAGTTGATTCTTCTTGTGTTTCTTTGATTGTAGCTTCTGCCTTTTCAGCTTCTTTTTGTAATGATGGTATGTCGCACGATGCTCCTGGAATTAATTTTGACATTGCCATACATAATTCTGCACTTGATTTGAAATCTGGACCTTCTCCAGACGTATTGAAAATTATTACAATTACATCTTGATTTGTTATACTTCCTTCATTTAGTAACATTCCTGGAATTCCTGGAATTGTACCATGATCTAATACCTTTAAGCCTGCTTCTTCAATTTTTTTCCTAGCTGATTCTGTACTTCCAACTCCCATCATTTCAGAATTTTCTTTTTCTGATTTTACTGCAACACTACTTACAATTAATTTAATTTTGTGTTTCTTTGACCATTCTAACATTGATTCTGATACTTGTCTGTGTAATGTTTGATCTAAATTGAGATATGATGAGAATACACCTACTTTCAAATCTTCATTGATAAAAATTCTTGATGGATAGTTTGGTTTGCCTTCCTTTATCACACTAATAGGTGGAAATATTTTTGAATCAATTATTCCTCCTAATTCAAATTGTGATGTGTTTATCATTGACTCTGTTGCAATTGCACTACTGAATCCTACTGATGGAAATCCGTCAATTAGATAACCTTCTTCTAAATTAAATTCTTTGAATTCTTTAATGATGATTTCTGATGATGTCATACTTTAACTCTAATTCCCATTGAATAATAGGTTTTTTTATTTATCTAAGTAAGCTTTAAACCGCCTTATTTTAATAGATTCTGTATGACTGATAGAATTAAAGTCGGATTAGTTGGTATTGGTAATTGTTTTTCTGGACTAATTCAGGGAATCGAATATTATAAGAAAAATCCTTCTCAAGAAGTTACTGGAATTATTCATGATAAATTAGCCGGGTATGGAATTCATGACATTGATTTTGTTTGTGGATTTGATGTTGCTGAAAATAAAGTTGGAAACACTTTGATGAATGCAATTTACGAATCTCCTAACATGGTTAATTGGATTGCAAAAGATGACATGCCTAAAACAGACGCAATGATTCATGAAAGTCCTTTACTAGACGGTGTTGGAATTTGGGTAGAAAATAAAATTAATCCTCTTACTAGTACTAAAACCATTGAACAAATTACTGCTGAAGCAAAACAAATAATCAAAGACACTGGTGTTGAAATTATTGTTTCATACTTACCTGTAGGTTCTGATAAGGTTACCGAATTCTGGGCACAAGTTTGTCTTGATACTAACACTGCATTTGTAAATTGTATTCCTTCTTTTATTGCATCAGATGAAACATGGGCAAAAAAATTCCAAGAAAAAAATATTCCATGTATTGGTGATGATATTAAGGGACAAGTTGGTGCAACTATTGTTCATAGAACTTTAGCTAAATTATGTAGTGATAGAGGAACAAAAATTGAAAAAACTTATCAGATTAACGTAGGTGGAAATACTGACTTTCTAAATATGAAAGAACAAGATAGACTTGTCTCTAAGAAAATTTCTAAAACTGAAAGTGTTCAAAGTCAATTAAAAGAAAGATTAGATGATGATCAGATTTATGTAGGTCCTTCTGATTTTATTCCGTTTTTAGGTAATACAAAATTGATGTTTATGCGAATTGAAGGTCGTCAATGGGCAAACATTCCATATAACATGGAAGTTCGTTTGGAAGTTGATGATAAAGCTAATTCAGCTGGTATTGTTATTGATGCAATTAGATTGGCAAAAATTGCTCTTGACAGAAAGATTGGAGGTCCAATTAAACCTGCAAGTGCATATTTAATGAAACACCCAATAGAACAGACTTCTGATGTTAAAGCAAAGGCTGATTGTGAAAAGTTTGTTGCAAATGAATGATTATTGAAACTTATTCCTGTCTTCTGATCTTTGTATTCTCATTTTCTTGTAATTTGAAAGTGTAATATCTGCTGATATTTCGAATCCACCTTCTGGTTTTGTAATTTTTGTTTTAACTATTTTTTCTTCTTTTACTAATTCTATTATCATGCTGTTTCCGCCGAATTTTATATTTTCAACATTTGGGGCGATAATTGGAATTCTATTTTCTAGAGATCTGACTTGTACGTACATTTTCCATGGCTCTATCCCCTCTTTTACAATTCTACTTGGTGAAAACAGAATTTCTGCACCTTTATTGGCCAACATCTGTGCCACGCCTGGAAACACTGTATCATAACATATCATAATTCCAAATTTACATGATGTTTTGAAAATTTTGGCCTCTGTTCCCGCACTAACTGTCTCTTTTTCATAGTCATAAGGGTGAATTTTTTCTTGTTTTCCAATTATTTCTCCCTCTGGACTGATAACTGGTGAATTAATTGATATTTTGTTTCCATTTTTTTCATAAAATGCCCCTGGTATTATTGTCATTGAGTACTCTTTTGAAATTTTTTTAAATTCTAAAAATTCTTGATCGTAATCTTTAATCTCATTATTTGGTAGCCATTGCTCTGGAAGACAAACAATTTCTGTTTCTGCATTGCCTAAATTTTTTAATAATTTTGAAATATTTTGAATCCCTTCTTTGTTATTTACGTATGATTTTGTTTGGATCAATCCTACGCTCGTCATATTTTTCAATTGTTTTCTTACTAATTATATCTAGGCTCAGTTTGAGTAATTCTTTTTTGACACAAGTTATTTCATAATTACCACCACTACGAAAAATTTCATAATGTAACAAGAAAAATTAATCAATAGAGTCAACAAAAATTGTTAAGCATCGATTATCCTATCTAAGGAAAAATGATCTCTATTGGTACATGTAAAAAAAGTAGAGATCTTTGGTTTCAAATCATTTGGATTTAAAAATACCACTGTTCAGTTTGAACCTGGTCTTGTATCGATCTCTGGTCCAAATGGATCTGGTAAAAGTAACATTTTGGACGCAATTATTTTTGCAATGGGTGAAAATAAACCCAAAGTAATGAGAGTTGATAAACTTCGATCTTTAATTCATGATATTGAGGGTGCACGTCGTGGACCTAAAATGGCAAGATCAAGTGTACATTTTGATAATACTGACAGAAAAATTCCAGTAGATAGCGATGTAGTTGAGATTACTAGAGAACTATCTGAAGATGGTGAAAATACTTACTATCTTAACAAAAAGAAAACTCAACGAAGTCATATTCTTGATTTGCTTGATATGGCAAATGCTGGTTTGGGACAACTAAATGCAGTCCAACAAGGAACTGTAACTAGAATATCTGAATTCACATCTGAAGAAAAAAGAAAAACAATTGAAGATTTAATTGGATTATCCTACTTTGATGAAAAGAAATCTGAATCAATCAAACAACTTGATGAGGCAGATAGACGACTTGAAATTGCACTTGCTAAAATGGGTGAAATTAAGAACCGTATTGATGAATTAGAAGAAGAAAGAAATCAAAAGTTACGTCATGATATTTTGGAACGTGAGTTAAATCGTTACAAAGCAATTGCTGCTGCTAATAAAATGAAGATAATTTCTGCTAGAAAATCCAACAAAGAGACAACTTTGTCTGAATTAACACAAGAAATGACTACATTTGATGGTGAACGAAATGTTTTGAAAGGTGAAATTGGGGTTTTAGATTCTGAAAAATCTACATTGATGAATGCTGCAAATGACTACACTCAGGCAAAGTCTACACTTGATGCTGAAATTAGTTCTGCAATGGAGCAGTATGAGATTGACAATACTGCAATTTCTGCATCAAAGAAAAGATTAGACCAAATCAATATTCGTATTCCTCAAATAAAAATTGAGTTAGAAGAAATTGACACTGCTAGACAAGACATAGATATTCAAATTCAAAAAATTAAAGACTCTATAGAAGACACTAATGAGCAAAAAAATAAAATAAATTCTGATTTAGAATCAGTTGATTTGGATAGAAATAAAATTCTTATATCTCAATCAGAAGCTGCTGCAAAAAAATCAGAAGTCGATAATAAAATTAAAACCCTTACTACTCAACTCAATGATGTAAAACTAAAACTTTCTAAAATTTTACATGAAAAAAATGAATCTGAATTAAAAATAACATCCAATACTGATACCTTAACTCAAACAGAAAAAAATGTTGTAGACTTGACTGATTTGGAATCTAAACTATTCTCCTTAACTAGTAATCACAATGCTACCATATCTGAATTAAAATCTAGAATTTCAAAATTAAAAGAAAGAAAATTAAAAATAAATCACGACATGGATGAGTTGGGATTTATTTTAGAAAAATCTGACAAAGCTGCAAATCAATACGAGTCAAAAATTAAAACCGTAAAAGGATTTATGCACGAAGATTATACAGTTGCAAAATTAAAAGAGGATGGCGCAAAACTGGGTATTGATGGAATTGTTTATGAAATGATTTCATGGGATAAAAAATATGAGCGAGCTGTTTTAGCCGTTAGTTCTGATTGGATTAAAGCATTGGTTGTAAAAGATTTTGCAACACTGCTAGGAATTGCCGAAGTTGCACGAAGTAAAAAACTTCCAAAATTAAAAATCATTCCTCTTGATGCTATCCCAAAATTCAAACTCACTTTGCCTAAAGAATCTGGAATAATTGGCGTTTTGTCTGATTTTGTCAAGGCTAATGATGTACATTTGGCACTCAAAACATTCCTTTTTGGAAATATTGTGCTAACTGAAACCCGTGAATCTGCTTACAATCTATCTCAGTTAGGCTACAAATCAGTCACTCTAACTGGTGAATATTTTGAAGCCAAAGGCGGAACAGTTGTAATTGATATCAACTCAAAAATTTCTAAACTTACAAAATTAATTTCAATGAGTAGTGATATTGATGGATTAATTCAATCTATTAGTTTGATAAAAAAATACATGCTAAAGAAAAAACATTCGTTAAAAAAATTAGATGATTCAATTCAATCTTATTCTGACAGACTATCTTTGTCTGAAAATGCTCTAACTTCTGTATCTGAAAATTATTCAAACATACAATCTAGAATTAGTTCTGCTAAACAAACAAAAGAAAAATTAACTCAAAGAATTTCTGATTTGACATCTAGAAATAATATTATTTCATCTGAAGTTTCTACTAATGAATCTCATCTTGAATCATTACTTGATCGTATTGGTATAGTTGAGCAAAACTATGCTAGTGGGGAGCAAACTAGAATTGCAAGTGAGTTGTCAAAAATTAATGTTAAAAAATCTGAAATTGAAAAACGATACACTACAATTATGAATGAATACCGTGATAAATCATCTCAATTAACTACTATGCAAACTCAAGATAATCGTGAAAAATCCCAAACAAGTAGATTAAATGATGAAGAAACTTCTTTACATTCTGAGTCTGAACAAATTGAAATAAAAATTAATGATTTAGAAAAACAAAAAACCCCTAAAAGAGAAATTTTAGAAAAATTAAGAGAAAAAGAACAGGAATTAATCTCTACCTCTGGCTCTTCCATTGGACAAGTCCAAGAAATTGATGATAAACTCAAAACTTTAACTGAAAAAGATAGAGAATTAACTAAAAAAATTAATGACTTTCAGCGTAAATCTGACTCTTTGAATCGTGATTTACAAGATTTAGTTGAAAATGAAGTAAAATTGCAACAAATTCTTTCAGCCTTTGGATTTGACAAAGATATGGAAACATTTGATGTTGAAACAATTGTCCAAGGCTTGACTACTGAATTATCCTCACTTAACGCATTAAATGCAAAAGCTCCTGAAGCCTACCTTGAAGTTTCATATGGATACAGGTCAATGTCTGCTAGAAAGAATTCCTTGGAAGAAGAAAGAACTGGAATTGTTAAATTTATTGAAAGTATTGAAAGAGACAAGCGACAAACATTCTTGGATGCATTTGACAAAGTCGATAAAGAGATTAGATTGATTTTCAATAAAATGACTGGCGGTAATGCTTGGTTGGAATTACAAAATGAAGATGATATATTTAATTCTGGAATATCTTATTTGATTCAATTCCCAAACAAGCCAAAAAGAGAATCAACATCAATTAGTGGAGGTGAAAAAACACTTGCAGCAATTGTATTTGTACTTGCATTGCAGAAACTCAAACCTTCTCCGTTCTACTTGTTTGATGAAGTTGATGCACATCTTGATGCACCTAATGCTGAAAGACTATCTACAATTTTGGAGGAAAGATCTAAGGAAAGTCAATTCATTATGGTTTCTTTGAAAGATTCTGTAATCCAAAAAGCCAAGTTAATTTATGGTGTATTTCCTAAAAATGGTGTTTCTAATGTTGTTACGTATAAAGACAAACGTATGCCTTCAGTAAAAACAACTTAGTTTAGTTCAACATGACAAGCTGCAAAATGTTCGTTTTCTATTTTTTCTAAATTTGGTTCTATGTCACATTGTTCAATTGCATATGGGCATCTTGATTTGAATCTACATCCCTTTACGCTCTTTTCTGTATCTGATTCTTTAATTCTTATCTCTCTTATTTTGTGAATGTTACTAGGATCTGGTTCTGAAATTGCATCAATTAATGCCTGTGTGTATGGATGTTTTGGACTTTCTAATACTTGATTAATTGGACCTGTTTCCACAATTTTGCCTAGATATAAAATTGCAATTCTTTGGCCAAAATATTTTGCTGTTGCTAAATCATGTGTGATGTAAATAAATGAAATTTGGTATTTTTCTTGTAATTGTTTCATTAATTCTAACATTTCCGCTCTAATTGATACGTCTAACATTGAAACTGGTTCATCTGCCAAAATAATTTTTGGTTTTAATGCTAGTGCTCTAGCTAACACCACTCTTTGTCTTTGTCCTCCTGATAACATATGTGGATATTTTTTCATAATTTCTTCAACCGGTTCTAGTTTGACTTCCTTTAGAACTTCTAATAATCTTCTATGTCTTTCTTCTTTATTCCCTACATTGTGAATTTCAAGTGGTTCTAATATGATATCCTTAATTTTCATTCTTGGATTGATTGAATCATATGGATCCTGGTGAATCATTTGACAATTCATTCTAATTTTTTGTAAATTCTTTTTCTGTTCATCTATTTCTTGATCTTCAAAAATAATTTTTCCTTCATCTGCGGGTATTGCTTTCAGAATTAATTTTGCAATTGTTGATTTACCTGAACCTGATTCTCCTGCTAATACAAATACTTCTCCTTTTTTAATTGAAAATGAAATCCTATCTGTTGCTTTAACAATTGATGAGTCTGAACTGAATATCTTCTTTTTTATATAATATTTTTTTAAATTTTCAATTTTCAATATTTCTGTCAATACTGATCTATTATTCATCAGGTATATCAAGAAATATGTTCTAAGCGTAAAAATTACGATAAGAATTTTAAGTTAAATAAATACGGAATTAATACTTGAATAATTTTTCAGAAAAAATAATAGATTACAAACAATATATTGTTGATTCCAAACTTCGTTATTTTAAACCACATGCTACTAAAATTGAAAAATCATTTGCTGAAGAAATATCTTATAGCTTAAATCAAAATTCTAAATTTATTAATCCTAAATTTTTTTATGATAGAAAAGGTTCTGATTTATTTGAATCTATTACTTCACTTCCTGAATATTATCCAACTAGAACTGAAATTAGTATTTTAAAAAAATTAAAACAGGATTTACCTTCCTATCTTGATGAAAATATGAATTTGGTAGAGCTTGGAAGTGGTGCTTCTGTAAAAACTCGCTTAATTCTTGATATTTTTACTAAATTACAGGTTAAAACAGAATATTTTCCTATAGATATTTCTGAAATCCTGACTGAAAGTTCTGAACAATTGTTAAAAGATTATGACACTTTGCATATTACCGGTATAATTGACACTTATGAGGGTGGTTTAGAATTCCTTAAAACTTATGATAATAAAAAAAATTTAATCCTTTTTCTTGGTTCTAGCTTTGGTAATTTTACTCCTGATGATGGTAAATTATTTTTAGAAAAAATATTTTCTACTATGAATTCTGATGATTTATTTTTGATTGGATTGGATTTAGTTAAGGATAAAAATATTCTAGAATCTGCTTATGATGATTCCCAGGGTGTTACTGCAAAATTTAATCTTAATGTTTTATCTAGAATCAATGATGAACTTGATGCTGATTTTGATCTTGACAATTTCTCTCACCATTCAATATACAATGAAAGTGATCAAAGAATAGAAATGAATTTAAAATCTTTAGTTTCTCAATCTGTGATAATTGCTAAATCTAATCTTTCTTTGAATTTTAATGAGAATGAATTAATTCATACTGAATATTCTCATAAATATCATGTATCTCAAATTAAAAAATTATTAACTGATGTTGGATTTAAAATAAAAAATGTTTGGTTAGATGAACAAAAACATTTTTCATTGACTTTGGTTTCAAAAAACTAAATATCTTCAACACATCTGAATCCGGAAAATAACCATCTTTCATCTAGCCTGAAGAAATTTCTATAACTCCCTCTAATTGACATTTTTGGAGTTCCAAATGATCCTCCTCTCAAAACTTTTTGATTTGTAAACCATTTGTCATTATA
>ENA-OWPI01001508-OWPI01001508.1-marine-metagenome-genome-assembly--contig:-NODE-1508-length-25554-cov-15.419005_pt1 | contig 25554 bp, 19 predicted proteins | sample MGYA00238138_ERZ651775 | MGnify/ENA primary metagenome ERZ651775 (study PRJEB26906, sample SAMN06265043) | marine metagenome | isolation source: Helgoland LTER site | place: Germany:Helgoland, sampling...
AATACGGATAAATAGCGCATAGGAAGTCCTTAACCGAACGGATACGGCAAAACGAACGAGGCTGTTTCCAGCGTCGTTTAAGTAAATTGATATGTGGGTTTGAGCAGTTATCCGCTATGGGCTGCTGTTGGTGCTAGGGGCAGAACGTAGGAGTAATACCTAATCTACCTAAGCCCACACATTATAACACAAAACAACCAATTTGTCAAGCGATATTTGTATTAAACAGTACCTATATGCTATATATTGAATCAATAATAACTACAGAATAGGTTTCTCAGCGCATCACGGAAGGAGTGCGTGGCTCTATCGCGTGCGCGGAGGTGCACAAAACAAATAAAAGCAAAAAAGGTCGCTCAGTTGGGAGTGCCAAACTCAACGTGAATGACATTGGAGTCATTGTCAAAAAATAACTGATATATCTTTCGCACAGCCTCTGCCTTTCGCGCCGTTACAGTTTTGAATCCATACGCGTCCTGCTGGCGTTGAGCACCCCACCCACATAGTTCGTTAATTGTGTCGCTGGGTGTATCCATCTCAATTAGGCGCTGCTTGAACCCGTGTCGTAGGCTGTGATTGCCAAAAGTGAAGCCAGCCCTCTTTATGGCTGCAAGTGTTCCGCTGCTGGCTGTGTTGCTGTTTTTGGGACGACGTACTTTCAAAAGTGCTTCAAGCCAGTGCCCTAACTCGGGTAGGACTGGGAATGGGCGGATGCTGTTTTTTGTTTTTAAATTAACTCGCCGCGTGTTTTTCCTGATGTACAGAACGCCGAGATTCGTACCTTCTTGGGGGCGAACGTAGTCTTCATCCATCACTCCCCAAATCTCATTGAGTCTGGAACCAGTTAGTGCCGCCACCATGACGATAGCGCTGATGTAGCTGTTTGGGAGGCGTGTGTGACGTGCTTCAAGAAACTTGATGAGGTCTCGCGTTTGGCTCAATGAAGGTGTCTCCCGCTCATTAGAGTCAGTCCCAAGCCCCTTGATGGGCTGGTTAGAGAATGGGTTCTGCTGGTTAATGTCGTGAGCAATTGAGCATTGTTGCCAAGCTGCTCGTAATGAGTTTATTTCTCTTTGGACGCTTGTTGTTTTGACCTTTTCTAGGCGGACTGAGATGTAGCGGTCTACATCACTCCTGCTGATTTGGGTTACCTGCTTGTCGCCAATTAGGTTAATAAAATAATTGATGTTGCGTGTGATGTCCTGAACAGCCTTGTTGCTGACTGGCAAGTGGTCACGCTGTGTTTGCTTTAAGTAGGTTTCTAGTGCATCACTGAGCATGAGCCTGTCCCCACCGCCGTCAAGCATTGAGAGCAACGTGTCGCCAAATGGTGTTAGCCACTCTGCGACGTAGTTTTCACGGTTGTTATCAACGACGCGCTGGTTAAATCCATCCACAATAGCCTCCCGCAGAAGCTGTAAATACTCTTTTGCTTCATGGGATTGCTTGGTGCGCCCTCTGGCGAGAAGGTTCAATTCACGAACATTGGCATCCATGACAAACTGAAACCAAGTCTTGGCTGCTTTGGCTTGGTCTTTGACGCTTATTGCATGTCCCTTGCCATCACGCAAACAGACGTTTTGGAGGTGGGCGAGTTCATTGGATGTGTTGAGAGCTTCCCTCGCGGCTTCTGCTTCGGTTAGAGCCGATAGCTTCTTTTTGACCCTGTCTTTGAAGCTAGGGAAGCACCCGTGTTTAGCGTTCAGACGCTTGGTGAAAAGGTATGTGGTCGTACCATTTTTACCGCGCTGCACTTCGTAGTAGTTTGATGTTGCCATGTATCTGTCCCGCAGGATGACCCGTAATCATGGCAATTTACAACATAACCTAATTAAATACAACAGGTTACGTTATTATTTTGGTGCCGGAAAGAGGAATCGAACCCCCGACCTTCTCATTACGAATGAGCTGCTCTACCGACTGAGCTATTCCGGCTTGTCTCGCATTATAACTTTTGATTGCAGGTACTTACTTCACCGCCTCAGCGTGGTAGCGGGTGACGCGCGCTACTTCATTTTTGCTCCCCAAGATCACGCTCACGCGCTCGTGTAAGCCCGCTGGTTGCAGGTCCAATATGCGCTGCTGACCATTGGTGGCCGCGCCGCCCGCCTGTTCGATGAGCCAGCTCATGGGGTTGGCTTCGTACATGAGGCGCAGTTTGCCCGGCTTGTTGGGTTCGCGTTTGTCCCATGGGTACATGAACACCCCGCCACGGGTCAGGATGCGGTGAACATCTGCGACCATGCTGGCAATCCACCGCATGTTGAAGTTCTTCTCTCGCACCCCTTCCTCGCCTGCCAAGCACTCGTCCACGTAGCGTTTGACGGGGGCTGCCCAGTGCCGCATATTGCTCATGTTGATGGCAAACTCTTGCGTGTCCTCAGGGACTTGTATGTTTTCTTGCGTTAGGACAAAAGAGCCTTGCTCGCGGTCTAGGGTAAACATGGCCACGCCATTGCCCACCGTGAGCACCAGGGTGGTTTGTGGGCCGTAAACGCAGTAGCCCGCGGCTACTTGCTTGCTACCGGGTTGCAAAAAGTCCGCCTCGCCGACGGCTGGCGTGTTCTCTGGCTTCTTAAGCACACTGAAGATGGTGCCTATGCTGACGTTGACATCGATGTTGCTAGAGCCGTCTAAGGGATCAAACAGCAATAGGTATTCGCCTTGAGGGTAGCGGTTTGGAATGACGTGGATGCTGTCCATCTCCTCACTCGCCATCGCGGCCAAATGGCCGCCCCATTCATTGGCTTCAATCAATACCTCGTTGGCGATGATGTCTAGCTTCTTTTGAACCTCGCCCTGAATGTTCTCTGTTTTGGTCGCGCCCAATATGTCTCCCAATGCGCCTTTGGTTACGGAGAGACTGATGCTTTTGCACGAGCGTGCAACGACCTCAAGCAGCAAGCGCAGTTGCGGCGGAAGGGTGCCGTGAATGCGCTCTTGCTCTATGAGATAGCGGGTGAGTGAGATGCGTGAGGTTGACATGCGAGGGTCCTGGTTACGCGGTGGCCGGTACAGTGGGTTAATGCGCCAAGGCGCGTGAGACGACCTCTCGGACATCACCGCTGAGGTCTGGTTTTGAGGCCACGCGCTCGATGGCTGTGCGCGCGGCGGTTTGGTATGGTTCGGCCAAAATTTCCCAACGGTCTAAGGCACGCGCGAGTCGCGCAGCGACTTGCGGGTTAAAGGCGTCTAGCTCCAGCACCTTTTCAGCCCAGAGCACATAGCCACCCGCATCTTCGCGGTGGAATGCAGCGGGGTTCGCTTGGCAGAAGGTGGAGAGCACGCTGCGTGCACGATTGGGGTTCTTGGTGCTGAAGTCGGGGTGTGCCAGCAGTCGCTTAACCGTGGGTAAGACGTCGCCGTTGCGGTCGATACGGGTGCATTGCAGCGCAAACCACTTGTCAATGACCAAGGCATCGCCTTTGAATAGGGCGTAAAACTTGTCAAGTGCCGTTTGCGCAAGCGGGCTAGCCGCGTTGACCAAGGCACTCATGGCGCCAAAGCGGTCTGTCATGTTGTTGGCCAAGTGAAACCGCTGCAGAGCCACTTCTGACCAAGCGATATCACCCGTTAACGTGCCGTCTAGAACAAGGTTGGCAAGTGCCAAGTTGGCGAGGCCGCGTTGGCCGCTACTGGCGGCGTCTGGGCGGTAGCTTTGGGTGGCGTTGTAGTTGCCAAAGGCGGTGGCCCACGCATCACGAAGCTCCGCGGCCAGCGCAGCGCGCAGTCCCTCTCGGGCGCTGTGAATACGCTGCGGGTCAACGGCTTTCAGTTGCTCGGCAATATAGGATTCACTCGGCAAGGTGAGTACCAACTCTTTGAAGCCGGGGTCTAGCGCCGGGGAGGCTAAAACTGCACGCAAAGCATTCACATACGGCGCGTCTGCGCTAGCAGGCTCGCCACTGCGAACAGCGTGTAGCAACCGTGTGAGCGCTAGTCGCTGTGAGGCTTCCCACTGATTAAATGGGTCACTGTCGTGCGCGAGCAGGTGTAACCACTGTGCATCGCTGAGATCTATTTCTAAGACCACCGGGGCGCTAAAGCCGCGCAACACCGAGGGGACCACGGGTTGGGTAACGTTGGTAAACACAAACTGTTGGCTGGCGTCGGTCATCACCAGCGTGCGGCTAAGTAGGGGGCTGGTTGGTTCAGACTCTCCGGCAAGCGTCAGCGGGTATGCTTGCCCGTCCTCGCCAATGAGGCCCAACGTTACGGGAATGAGAAACGGTTCTTTGGTGGGTTGCGCGGGCGTGCTGCCGCAGCTTTGGCTCAGTTCGAGCGTGAGCGTGCGCGCCGCCATGTCGTATTGCGTGCTGGCGCGCAGGCGCGGGGTGCCTGCTTGGCTATACCAGCGCTTAAACGTTGTGAGGTGCGTTGCGAGAGCCGTATCGGGGTTGGCGTCGGCAATGGCTTGCGCGAAGTCGTCGCAGGTTACGGCCTGACCGTCGAAGCGCTCGAAGTACAGCGCCATGCCCTTTGCGAAGCCGGCTTTTCCAACGAGGGTTTGCATCATACGAACAACTTCGGCCCCTTTCTCGTAAATGGTGACGGTGTAGAAGTTGTTAATTTCTTCGTACTGGTCAGGACGGACGGGATGGGCCATTGGGCCTGCGTCCTCGGGGAACTGGGCTGTGCGCAAAACACGGACGTCATCAATGCGTTTCACGGCGCGCCCAGATGCACTGCCAGCCATGTCTTGGCTGAACTCTTGGTCGCGGAATACGGTTAATCCCTCTTTGAGCGACAGTTGGAACCAGTCGCGGCAAGTGATGCGGTTGCCCGTCCAGTTGTGGAAGTACTCATGTGCAACCACACTCTCGACGTTGTTGAAGTCGGCGTCCGTAGCGGTTGCGGGACTTGCCAGAACGAACTTGGTGTTGAAGATGTTCAGCCCCTTGTTCTCCATGGCACCCATGTTGAAGTCACTGGTGGCGACGATCATGAAGCGCTCGAGGTCCAATGGCAGATTGAAGCGCGACTCATCCCACGCAATGCTGGCCATGAGGGCGTTCATTGCGTGTTCAGTCTTATCCAAGTCACCCGGACGCACGTAGATTTGTAAGAGGTGTGACTGACCGTTGCGGGCAGTAATACGCTGCTCGCGGCAGACTAAATCGCCTGCGACCAATGCAAACAGATAGCTGGGTTTCGGGTGGGGGTCTTGCCAGCGCGCAAAGTGCTTGCCATCCGCTAAGTCACCGCTTTCGATCAGGTTGCCGTTAGAGAGCAGCACGGGAAAGGCCGCCTTGTCGGCGCGCAGTGTGACCGCGAAGGTGGCCATCACATCAGGACGGTCTAAGAAGTAGGTGATGCGACGAAAGCCCTGCGCCTCACATTGGGTGAAGAAGGTCGCCGCACTCATGTACAAGCCCATGAGCTGGGTGTTTTGTTGTGGGTTGCAGGTGGTCAAAATCTCGAGGTCAAAGGCCTCCTCGCCCTCGGGCAAGTTTTCTAACACCAGTTGACCGTTATCTACCTTGAAGCTAGATCCCTGGCCATTCACCATGACGCGCGTGAGTGTGAGTTCCTCGCCGTCTAGGCGCAACGCCTGGGCTGACGCAGAGGGGTTGCGACGCACGCGCATTTTGTTGAGCACCCGCGTTTTAGTGGCGTCTAGGTCAAAGGTGAGGTCAACGCTGTCTATCCAAAAAGGCGGTGGCGCGTAGTCTTCACGTTTGATCAGGGTGGCAGCGTGTGTGTTGTCAGCCATGAGTGCTTGCATTGTTTAATTCCGGGTAATTCAAAGCGGGTGGGCGTGAAAGGGGGGCGCTAGACGCCTTGCTTTAACGAGGCTTCAATGAACATGTCTAAGTCGCCGTCAAGCACCTTTTGTGTGTTCGATGCCTCAACGCCCGTTCTCAAGTCTTTGATACGACTTTGGTCCAAAACATACGAACGGATCTGGTGTCCCCAGCCGACATCGGTCTTGCCATCTTCTAATTTTTGTTGCTCGTCCATGCGCTTGCGCATTTCGAAGTCATAGAGCTTGGAGCGCAGGCGCTTCCATGCCACATCGCGGTTGCTGTGTTGGCTGCGGCTATCTTGGCACTGCACCACGATGTTGGTGGGGATGTGGGTAAGCCGAACGGCAGAGTCCGTTTTGTTAATGTGCTGCCCGCCCGCACCACTGGCTCGGTAGGTGTCTGTGCGCACGTCTGCGGGGTTGATATCAATTTCTATTGAGTCATCGATCTCAGGGTAAACGAAGATCGATGCAAACGACGTATGACGTCCGCCTGATGAGTCAAATGGCGACTTGCGCACCAAGCGGTGTACGCCACTCTCGGTACGCAGCAGTCCAAACGCATACTCGCCCTCAACCTTGATGGTGGCGCCTTTCAGACCCGCAACGTCGCCGGGGGTCTCATCTTCAATGGTGGTTTTGAAGTCTTGTCGCTCGGCGTAGCGCAGGTATTGGCGCAGCAACATGCTGGCCCAGTCGCAAGCCTCGGTGCCGCCAGCGCCCGCTTGAATGTCAATAAAGCAGTTGTTGGGATCAGCTTCTTGGCTGAACATACGGCGGAATTCAAGCCGTTCCACGAGCGTGACGAGTTGCGCGACATCGGCTTCAATCGCGCGCAGGCCGCTGGGGTCGTCTTGCGACATGTCAAACAACTCTTTGTTGTCCGATAAGTCGCTGTCGAGTTTGATCAATACGGTGACGACGTCGTCTAAGGTCTTCTTCTCTCTGCCCAGCTCTTGAGCGCGCTTGGGGTCGTTCCAGACGCCGGGGTCTTCTAGGGCAGCTTCTACTTCGCGTAAACGGTTTTCTTTGGCATCGAAGTCAAAGATACCTCCGTAACTCACCGACGCGCTCTTGCAAGTCGTCGATGAGGTTGGAGAGGGCGTTTAGGCTTTCGGCTTCCATGATGTGCTCAGTTCTTTATTAGTTCAGCAAAAGAGGCTATTTTCTCACGCCACAGGGCCACATTGAAGGCGCTGGGTTCTAAACCTTGCTCAGGGCCTATTTTTCTAAAAAAGCGGTGATTAAGTGGGCCAATTCTTCCGGTTTGTCGTGGTGCAACATGTGGCTGACATCGTGCATGACATGGGTTTCGGCGTGCGCAATGTGCTGCAACCGCTGGGCAAACTCTTCTTGAGTGAACTTGTGCTTCCACCAGGTCTGCAAGCTGTCCTCTTCGGCACGCACAAACAGGGTGGGCGCTGTGATGCGTTGATAGATGGCGATGGTCTCTTCAGCGCGGAACAGCTGGCCGCTGATGAGCTTGTGCGCGGCATGCCCCCTAATTTGCCAGCGGCCATCTGGCGTGGGCTCAGACCATTCTCTAGCCAGCCACTGAGCGCGCGCCTCTGTCAGGCGGGGGTTTGTCTTGCGCAGGCGTCTCACCACACCGTCAACCGACTCGTAGGTTTTGAGGTCGAGGGCGCCTTGGTGAAACTGCGCCAACTCGTCCAACCAGCGGGTGTAGCGCCCGGGTGCTTGGCTGGCAATGGTGTTCGCCATGCCGAAGCCCTCCAAGTTGACTAGCCGGCGTATGCGCTCTGGGCGCACACCTGCATAGGTGGTTGCCACATGGCCGCCTAGGCTGTGCCCCACCAAGTCAATGGCTTGGTCGGGGACCAATGCGGTCAGCAGGGTATCGAGGTCAGCGATGTAGTCAGGAAACCAAAAGTTGTCTGCATCGGGGGTTTTGGTCAGTCCAAACCCCCGCAGGTCGGGTGCGATGATCCAGCGGTCTGAGGCCATGGCATCGACCATGAACTGGAAAGAGGCGCCCACATCCATCCAGCCATGCACCAAAACCAGCGGTGCTTGCCCCGGTTGGGGGGTGCCCCAGGTGCGGTAGTGGAACTGCAGGCCCCGTATACGGGTAAAGTAGGTCTGGCTCGGGCGCTTCACAGCGTAGGGGGATGATTGATACATTCGCTTATCTTAAGAAGAAATGGGTGTCCATTTAACCAAATCAGTAATTTGCTATGACAACCAATAAAAAAACAACCGCTGCTCTGGCCGACGACGACTACGACCATTACGACACACTGACGCAGTCCTTTGCGTGGTCTGTTCCCAAACACTTCAATATGGCCACAGGGTGTTCGCGGCGATGGTCGCAGCGTCAGGACGCCTATTACCGCACCGCCGTGATCGACCAGGCGGTTGGGAGCGATGATCCGCTGGGGAGTACCCACCGTTATAGCTATGACGTGTTGCAGCGTGCCGCCAACCGCTTGTCCAACGCATTGGTGGCTGCGGGCGTTCAGCGCGGTGACCGGGTGGCCATTGTGATGCCGCAGCGGTTCGAGACGGCGGTGGCCTACATTGCCCTGTTGCAGATGGGTGCAGTGGGTATGCCGTTATCGCAGTTGTTTGGTCCGGAGGCGCTCGCATTTCGTTTGCAAGATAGCCAAGCGGTGGGCGCCATTGTGGATGCCTCCACGGTAGATGGTGTCCAAGCCGTGCTGTGGCAGTGTCCAGATATGCGGGTACTGGTTCATACCGACACCCCCGCACCTGCCTCGGTGCCAGAGCGGGTGCAACCCGTGGCCTGGGCGGACGCGCTAGCGGCGCAGGTAGACAGCTTTACGCTGGTCGACACCTTGGCGACCGATCCGGCGGTGTTGATCTACACCAGCGGGACCACAGGCAATCCCAAAGGTGCGCTGATTCCGCACAGCGCGTTGCTGGGTAACTTAACGGGCTTTGTGTGCAGTCAAAACTGGTTTGGCTACGACCCAGCGGGTCGGGGCTGTGATGCGGAGGGCTTCCCGGAAGAGCCCAGTCACGATACGGTTTTTTGGAGTCCCGCCGATTGGGCGTGGACGGGTGGGCTGATGGACGCCTTGTTGCCTTGCTTGTTTTTTGGCCGGCCCATTGTGGCGTATGCCGGGCGATTTTCGCCAGATGCGGCATTCCAACTGCTAGAGCGCCACCGGGTCACCCACAGCTTTTTGTTCCCGACGGCACTGAAGGCGATGATGAAGGCCTATCCCCGACCCAAAACCCAGTTTCACTTTGAGCTCCATGCGCTCATGAGTGCAGGGGAGGCGGTAGGTGACGCCGTCTTTGAGTGGTGCGAGAGGGAGTTGGGCGTGGTTGTGAACGAGATGTTTGGGCAGACGGAGATCAACTACATCGTCGGTAATTGCGCCATGAATAACCAGCGAACCGATGTGGGGTGGCCTGCCAAGCCGGGCAGCATGGGTAAAGGCTACCCTGGCCATGTGGTCGATGTGATCGACGATGCAGGCAAGCGCTGCGGCGACGAGGTTATTGGCGAAGTAGCGGTGCTGCGGCAAGGTCATGACGGCCAAAATGACCCGGTGTTTTTTCTTGGCTACTGGAATAACCCCGAGGCGACCAAGAAAAAATACACGGGTGATTGGTGTCGCACCGGTGATCTGGCGCGTCGTGATGCGGATGGCTACCTTTGGTATGCTGGCCGCACGGATGACATGTTCAAAGCGGCTGGCTACAGAATTGGCCCCGGGGAGATCGAGAACTGTTTGGTGAGACACCCCAGCGTGGTCAACGCTGCTGTGGTGCCCAAGCCCGATAAGGCGCGTGGCGCGACCGTGAAGGCCTTCGTGGTTTTGTCGCCTGACGTTGCCGCACAACGTGCGACGTTGGAGGCCCAGGTACGCCAAGACTGGGACGCGGTGTTGACCGTGGAACTGCAGTCTTATGTGCGCGGAAAATTAGCGCCCTACGAATATCCCAAGGATATTGAGTTTGTTGATGCCTTGCCAATGACAACCACGGGGAAGGTGCAGCGGCGGGTGCTGCGGGTGTTAGAAGAAGAGCGCGCCCAGCAGGCGGGCGCAGGTTTGAAATAAATCAGGAGGGGAAGCGTATGAGTGGAAATCAGCGAACCGGATTGGCGCGGTTAGGTCAGTCAAGCTTAGAAGTCGGCCCGATTTGCTTGGGCACCATGACGTTTGGTGAGCAAGTCAGTGAAGCCGATGCCCACGCGGTGTTGGACCGCGCGATTGAGTGCGATGTCACATTTTGGGATACGGCTGAGATCTACTCGGTGCCAACCAAGGCAGAAACATTCGGGGCCACCGAGACGATTATGGGTAATTGGTTCGCCAAGCACCCAGGGCAACGAGACAAGGTAGTGCTCGCAACCAAAGTGGCAGGGCCCTCCCGTGGCATGCCTTGGATTCGCGGTGAGCAGTGTGGCCTTACGGCGGCTGAAATCGTGAGTGCCTGTGAGGGTAGCTTGCGCCGCCTGCAAACGGACGTGATCGACTTGTATCAAATCCACTGGCCTGCCCGCCACGTACCCGCTTTTGGAGAGATGTATTTTGACCCGGCAAAGGACAAGGACTGCGCGCCCATCATGGAGCAGTTGGAGGCGATGCAGCGCTTGGTCAACGCAGGCAAAGTGCGTGAGATTGGGTTGTCTAACGAAACGCCATACGGACTGCACGAGTTCGTGCGTTTGGCCGAGGTCCACAATTTACCGCGCGTTGCAACCGTGCAAAACCCATTCAACTTGTTGAACCGGTCGGTTGAAAATGGTTTGTCTGAAAGCCTCTACCGATTGGGCGTTAGCTTGTTGCCCTATTCCCCTTTGGCATTTGGCCTGTTGACCGGCAAATACGACGATACCGGACTGGTGCACGATGGCGCACCACAGGGGCGTTTGGCCATCTATGAGTCGGTACGTAAGCAGCGCTGGGGACGTCCCCGCGCGCTGGATGCGGCGCGCCAATACAATGCGCTGGCCAAGGCGCAGGGTATGACACCGCTTGAGTTAGCGCTCGCGTTTTGTCATGCCAAATGGGTGGCAACGAGCACGATCATTGGTGTGACCAGCGTGGCCCAGTTCGATGCCTGCCTAGCCGGTTTTTATAAGCCACTTGACGAAGCGACGCTTGCGGCCATTGACGCGCTGCGGTTTGAGTGGGGCGACCCTGCGGTCTAACAACGAGCTAACGATTGACGCCTATGGAACTATCTCAATCCACGCTGTTGCCCGTGTTGCTCGTCGGCGCGGCCTATTTGCTGGGCTCACTGGCTTTTGCTGTTTTGGTGAGCCGAGTAATGGGCTTGGCTGACCCACGGACTTTCGGTAGCCAAAATCCTGGCGCCACTAACGTGCTGCGCTCTGGGAGCAAGGTGGCGGCGGTTGCGACCCTTTTGTTAGACGCGCTTAAGGGCTATGTACCCGTCGCGGTGGTGCTGGCTTACGGCACCAACGTGTCGTGGGCTGGCGACGCGGTTGCATGGGCATCGTTGGCTGGTTTGGCGGCTTTTTTGGGCCATTTGTATCCTGTGTTTTTTCGCTTTAAAGGCGGTAAGGGTGTGGCGACCGCAGTCGGTTTTTTGTTCGGTCTAGAGCCGGCCTTGGGCCTGGCGTGCCTCGCCACCTTTTTGATCGTTGTTTATTTCAGTCGCTATGTGTCGCTGGCCTCGGTTGTGGCGGCGGTATTTGCACCTTTTTACTGGCTGTTCGGTCACGGCGTCGTGTGGCAAGCCGGTGCTGTGTCTGTCGCCTGTCTTGTTGTGATGGCGGTGATGCTTATTTGGCGGCATCGCGCTAACTTGGCGCGTGTCATGGATGGCAGTGAGTCTAAGCTGGGTGCCAAGAAAACGTAAACTAAACCACTATGCAAACCCCATCGAACGAAAATACCCGCCTTAGCGATACACCTCGCGCTAGCACTAGCACTAGCACTAGCGCTGAGTCAGAGCCTGCCGCAGGCTCTCCCAAGGAGATCATCCGCCACCATGTTGGCGCCCGCCTGAGTGAGTCTGCGGTGTATGGCGGTGTGGTCTATCTCGCCGGTATGGTGCCCGAATCGGGGGAGACAGATATCCAGGGGCAGACCCGTGATGTGCTGGCACAAATTGATAGGCACTTGCAAGAGGCGGGTAGCGATAAGACGCGGCTGCTGCGTGTGGAAATTTTCCTAGCGAACATTGCTGATATTGGGGCGATGAATGTGGTCTGGGACCAGTGGGTGAGCGCGGGCAGCGCCCCACCCCGCGCAACCGTTGAGGCCAAGCTGGCGAACCCCGCTTACAAAATCGAGGTAGTCGCCACCGCCGCGGTGAAAGCCTAAGCGCTTAGTCGCGGAAATTGTCGAAGCTCAGTGGCAGGTCTGGGATTTCGGACTTGATCAAGGCCATGGCCGCCTGCAAGTCATCGCGCTTGCCCCCCGTGATGCGCACGCTGTCACCTTGTATGGCGCCTTGCACTTTCAGCTTGCTGGCTTTGAGTACTTGTTGAATTTTCTTACCGTCCTCTGTGGCGATACCACTGCGAACCACGATCACTTGCTTGACGCGGTCGCCGCCAATTTTCTCAATCTTGCCCACATCAAGGAAGCGCACATCGACACTGCGCTTGGTCAGCTTGTTGCGCATGATGTCGTCAATCTGCCCAATCTGAAAGTCGGCATCACCCGTTAGCGTGATTTCTTTTTCTTTCAGTTCAATGGCGGCCGAGGTACCTTTGAAGTCAAAGCGGTTGCCAATTTCTTTTGCTGTTTGATCGATGGCGTTACGTACTTCGACCAAATCGGGTTCCATGACGGTGTCAAATGAGGGCATGTTGCGGGCTACTTTCCTAAGTTCGGCGTGCGAACTGGTCATAAAAGCTGGGGTGTGCGGCAGGCGACGTTGGTCGGCAGGCCTCCAGGCTGTTGATAAATAATGCGACAATTTCCATATGTCTCAGCCCCCGATATTAGTGCAGAAAAACGTCTCCTTGCAAGCCTTCAATACGTTTGGCATTGCAGCGCGTGCGCATGAAATGCTCGTTTTCCAAAGTGCCGATGCCGTGCAAAGTGCCGTTACACAGGGCCTGTTACGCGATCGAGCGCATTTTGTATTGGGTGGCGGCAGCAACATTGTGCTGACAGCCGATGTGCGGCAATTGGTGTTGAAGGTGGAGATTTCGGGTATGTCGCTGGTGAGCGAAACCGATAAGCACTGGATTGTGCAGGTGGGAGCGGGGGTCAATTGGCATGATTTCGTTTGCTGGACGGTCGCGAATGGCTGGCCAGGCCTAGAGAACTTGGCCTTGATTCCCGGCGTGTGTGGTGCGGCGCCTGTTCAAAACATTGGCGCATATGGCGTGGAGTTGCAGGATAGGTTTCACGCCTTGGATGCGGTGGATTTGGAGACGGGACGCGCCTTTACCTTGCAGGCGGCGCAGTGCGGGTTTGGCTACCGTGACTCGGTTTTTAAGCACGAACCCGCGCATGCGGGCGCGATGGGGCTAAAGGGGCGGGCGCTGATTACACAGGTGCGCTTTGCGTTGCCAAAGCAGTGGCGCGCCGAGCTGGGCTATTTGGATTTGCAGAAGCAGGTGAGCGCGACGGGTATTACCGAGCCTGACGCGCAGCAGGTACTTGACTGGGTGGTCTCGATTCGTCGGGCAAAACTACCTGACCCAGCGCTCATTGGCAATGCAGGGAGCTTCTTCAAAAATCCTACCGTGTCGGAAGAGCAGTGCGCCGACATTATTGGCCGTGAGCCCAACCTCGTGCATTACCCTTTGGCGGATGGGCGAATCAAGCTGGCCGCCGGTTGGCTGATCGATGCCTGCGGCTGGCGGGGCAAGCAAATTGGCTTGGCCGGTGTTTACGAGAAGCAGGCCTTGGTCTTGGTGAACCGCGGTACGACTGCCCAATCTGTCACGGGGGGCGAGGTCATGACCTTGGCCAAAGCGATTCAGACCAGTGTGTTCGAGCGCTTTGGCCTCATGCTAGAGCCCGAGCCAGAGGTGATCTAGGCGTCGCGCTCGCTGGCGGTTATTTCTTTGTAGCGTCTTGGTCGTTGGATAGTTTGAACATCTCGCCACCTTCGCCCAGCGCGACCAAACCCGATTTGGCGTAGATGCCCAGCTTGTCCCGCGTGTCCACGATATCGAGATTACGCATGGTCAGTTGCCCAATACGGTCTAGCGGTGTGAACATTGACTCGCCACGCTCCATCGTCAAACGCTCTGCCTGATAGGTGAGGTTAGGCGACTCGGTGTTCATGATGGTGTAGTCATTACCACGACGCAACTCTAGCGTTACCTCGCCCGTGATGGCGCGGGCGATCCAGCGCTGCGCGGTTTCGCGCAACATGATGGCCTGTGGGTCAAACCAGCGACCTTGATAAAGCAGGCGCCCCAAGCGCAGGCCACTCACGCGGTATTGCTCAATGGTGTCTTCGTTGTGAATGCCCGTGACCAAGCGCTCATAGGCAATGTGCAGTAACGCCAGCCCGGGGGCCTCGTATATGCCGCGGCTCTTGGCTTCAATAATGCGGTTTTCAATTTGGTCGCTCATGCCCAAACCGTGGCGGCCACCAATGCGATTCGCTTCCAGAATCATCTCGACAGGGTTGTCAAAGGTCTTGCCATTGAGCGCAACGGGTTGGCCTTCTTCAAAGCGAATGGTTACTTGCTCGCGCTTGATGTCGACGTCGTCGCGCCAGAAGGCCACGCCCATGATGGGCTGCACAATGTGCATGCCGCTCGCGAGGCTTTCCAAATCCTTTGCCTCGTGCGTCGCGCCCAGCATGTTGGAGTCGGTTGAGTAGGCCTTTTCCGAGGACATTTTGTAGTCAAAGCCTGCGTTCTGCATGAATGCAGACATCTCGGCGCGGCCACCCAACTCGTCAATGAACTGCTGGTCTAGCCATGGCTTGTAAATGCGCAGTGAGGGGTTGGTAAGCAACCCGTAGCGGTAAAAGCGCTCGATGTCATTGCCCTTGTAGGTGCTGCCGTCGCCCCAGATGTTGACGTCGTCTTCACGCATGGCGGAGACCAACATGGTGCCCGTTACGGCGCGCCCGATGGGGGTGGTGTTGAAGTAGGTCACGCCACCCGTCGAAATATGGAATGCACCGCTTTGCAACGCGGCAATACCTTCATTGGCTAATTGCAAGCGGCAGTCGACAAGGCGAGCCGCCTCGGCGCCGTAGGCCATGGCCTTGCGCGGAATGTCATCGTAATCAGGCTCGTCAGGCTGCCCTAAATTGGCTGTGTAGGCATGAGGCACAGCACCCTTTTGACGCATCCAGAGCAGAGCGGCGCTGGTGTCTAGGCCGCCAGAGAATGCGATGCCGACTTTTTGACCGACGGGTAGGTTTTGAAGAATGGTTGCCATGGGGTGTAACGAGCTAAAAATAAGGGGCAGGCAGGGGCCAACAGCGCCATGCCACGCAACCCAATATTGTAGAGGACAGCGACCGACCCGACGCCCTGCGTCAGCAGCGGGCTAGGGCAAGCGGTTTTGCCAGTCGTCTGGGCTAAAGCCAACGGTCACGGCGCCGTCCGGCCAAGTGACCACCGGCCGCTTGATGACGCTGGGCTGCGTGACGGCGAGCTGTAGGGCGCTCGCGGCATCGGTGACACCGGCCTGTTGGTCGGGTGGCAACTTGCGCCAAGTGGTGCCTTTGCGGTTAATGAGTGTGTCCCAGGCCACGTGCTCAAGCCATTGGGATGCCTCCGCAAGGGGAACACCTTGCTTCTTGAAATCATGAAACTGCACGTCAACGCCTTGCGCGTCTAGCCAGACGCGTGCCTTTTTTACGGTGTCGCAATTCGGTATGCCGTAAACCGTGACGGCGATAGGTGGGGGTGTTGTTTGGGTGACCATGACGCTATTTTGCCTCGCCCGTAGCGGGTTTTTCTGTGGCTCGGGCTTACAAAGCGCCGTGCGACTGAGACAATGGGGTTTATAGCGGTGCACGCACAAGACGCCTGAAGCCAGCCACTCGCCACCTCTACATTTCTCGAAACCGCCCTACAGCCTATGACCCTCTCCCCAGCCCTCCCAAGCAGTTTGTCCGACTGGCTGGCGCATATTCAGTCTATGCACCCCTCGGAGATTGACATGGGGCTTGCGCGCGTGCACGACGTGGCAGCGCAACTACCCGAGCAACTCAAGATGCCTTGCCCCGTGATCACGGTCGCGGGCACCAATGGCAAGGGGTCTACCTGCGCCATGTTGGAGGCCATATTGGGTCAATCGGGTTACCGAACCGCTTTGTACACCTCGCCGCACTTGGTGCATTTTGAGGAGCGTTGCCGTTTAAATGGTGACCATGTGCAAAGCCCAGCGCTGTGCGAGGCATTCGTGGTCGTAGAGACCGCTCGTCAAGCCGCAGGTGGCGTCCCGTTGACCTACTTCGAGTTCACCACCTTGGGGTGTTTATGGCTGATGCAGCAAGCCCGGCCAGACGTCATCATCCTAGAGGTGGGGCTGGGTGGTCGCTTGGACGCAGTCAACGCGGTGGACACGGATTGCGCCATTGTCACCAGCATTGACATTGACCACATTGAGTTCTTGGGCGGCACGCGTGAGGCGATTGGCCAAGAAAAGGCGGGCATCATGCGAGCGGGTAAACCGGTCATCGTGAGCGACCCCATGCCACCCGATAGTGTGCTGGCGTATGCCGCCGAGGTGGGCGCAGACCTTTGGTTGGTGGGTCGCGACTTTAACGTTTCTGGCGACAAGCAGCAGTGGGGCTGGGCAGGGCGTGGTCGGCGCTACGCTGGCTTGGCGTATCCCGCTCTGCGTGGTGCCAATCAGTTGCTCAACGCCGCGGGCGTGTTGGCGGCGCTGGAGGCGCTACGCCCGTTGCTCCCGGTGCCCGCGCAGTCGATTCGGGCAGGACTCTCTTTGGTCGAGCTTCCCGGGCGTTTCCAGATCGTGCCTGGTGAGCCGACGCTGATCTTGGACGTCGCCCATAACCCACATGCTGTTGCCACCCTCGTGGCCAACCTTGATGCCATGGGGTTCTACCCCGCGACCCATGTGGTGTTTGGGTGCATGGCAGATAAGGACGTGGCGGCTATTTTGGCCAAGCTAAGCCCCTTGGTAGACCACTGGTACTTCAGCGATCTGGCAACCCCTCGGGCCATGCCGACCGAAGCCCTCATGGCCTTGGTTGCGGCGGCACCTGGGCGAAACAAAGGCAGCACGGCGGCGTTTTCTTCGCCTCAAGCTGCCCTCGACAACGCTGTGAGCAAGGCGTCACCCACTGATAGAATCTTGGTTTGCGGATCATTCCTCACCGTGGGGGGTGTTTTACAGCAGGGCGTGCCGCGCCTGCATGCCAAGCACCTGGGTGCGAACGGCGCGTAAAAAGCGCTAAAGACACCTCTTTAAGCGAAATTCGAAGATGGTTTATCTGTATGTTTAAGTCCCGAAAAGAAGCTAGAACAGGCCGTAACGACAGCGTTGAGACGATTCGTCGGCAGGCACAGTACCGTCTGGCCGGGGCTGCGATGTTGGTAAGCGTCGCGGTGGTCAGCTTCTCCTTGTTGTTTGATACCGAGCCACGCACCTTGGGCGTGGATATGCCGATCGCGATCCCGACAAAAGACAAAGTTCAGCCGGTTGTCGGTAAGCAGGTGGCTCAAGCAGAGGCCAAGTCGGGAGCGCCCTCATCCGAGGGTGTGATCGATGAGGACAGCGCGGAGGCGAGTGCCCAAGCTGCCGCTAAGTTGGCCGCACAAGCCGCACAGGCAGCACAGGCAGCACAAGCTTCACAAGAAAAGCAGGCCGCTGCAAAGCTGGCGGCAGACAAGGCGGTAGCCGAGCAAGCGGCGAAGCAGCAAGTGGCGCAGGTGACTGCGAACGCGGAGAACACCCGCGCGCAATCGATTTTGGATGGCAACGCGGCCAGCGCCGCGCCGGCTGCAAGTGCCAAGCCGCCCCGTTTTGATTACCCAGACGACGGGCGTCGTCGTGTGATTCAGGTGGGTGCTTTTGTTGAAAACAGCCGCGCGCGCGCCCTGCGCCAGCGGCTGTTGCGCAACGGTATTGAGACGCTCGTAAATGTCGCTACTGTGAAGGGTGAGCGATTGATTCGTATTCGCGTCGGGCCATTCACCAAGGCCGCCGAGCTACAAACCTATATCGACAAAATCAAAGCCTTGGGCCTCGATGCCCGTGTGCTGACCTACTGAGCAGATGCCCGTGACATGCTTGCTTTAACCGACGCTAAGGCCTAAGACATGTCCGTTTGGAGTTCACTGGATACCGCGTTTGCGGCCCTGCTGCTGGGCTCCTTGGTCTGGGGGTGGTGGCGTGGTCTTGTCTACGAAGTCTTGGCAATTGTGAATTGGCTGGTTGCCGCCGTGCTCACCAGTTGGCTGGCGCCTATGGTCGCTGACGCCATCCCTTTCTTAGCGGGTACTGGCTTGCTGGCGGTCGCCGTTCGTTACGTTGTGATTTTTGTTGCCTTCATTTTTGTAGGCGGCTTTCTCGCCTCCGTCATTCGACGTTTGATTGCTGGCTCTGGGCTGCGTCCGGCTGATCGATCGCTAGGCGCTGTCTTTGGGCTCCTGCGTGGGGTCGTGGCGCTGTTTGTCATTGTTTATGCCGTGACCGCGTTTGGCTTCCAAAGCGAGACGTGGTGGACCAGCTCGATTGTTGCGGATTTCTTGAATAGCTGGCTGCAGCTGCTCAAACCGATGTTGCCGGAAGGCCTAGAAAGGTTGTTACCTTAAATGTGTGGAATTGTTGGCGTGTTGAGTCGCGCACCCGTAAATCAGCTGATTTACGATGCACTCCTTCTTTTGCAGCACCGTGGGCAAGATGCGGCCGGTATTGTGACGCAAACGGGACGAAAGTTTTATATGCACAAGGCCAAGGGCATGGTGCGTGACGTTTTCAGAACCCGCGACATGCGCGCGCTGCCTGGCTCCGCCGGTTTGGGACAGGTGCGCTACCCCACGGCAGGCAACGCGGAAAGTGAGGAGGAGGCGCAGCCGTTTTACGTGAACGCGCCGTTTGGTTTGGTGATGGCTCACAACGGTAATCTGACCAACGCCCATGCGCTGAAGGCTGAATTATTTAACACTGACCATCGCCACATCAACACCGAGAGTGACAGCGAGGTGCTGCTCAATGTTTTGGCACATGAGCTAGAGAACGCCACGCGCGGTATCGAGCTTAAGCCCGCGGATGTGTTCGCGGCGGTGCGTCGCATGCACAAGCGCCTCAAAGGCTCTTATGCGGTGGTGACCTTGATCGCTGGCCATGGACTGGTTGCGTTTCGGGACCCCTTCGGTATCCGTCCCTTATGTTACGGGCAGGGCGATGGCACGGTGATGGTGGCCAGCGAGTCTGTGGCGCTTGAAGGGACAGGACATCGCTTCGTGCGTGATATCGATCCGGGCGAGGCGATCTTCATCGATGCTAATGGCACGGTGCATGCGGAGCAGTGTGCCGATTCACCCAAGCGATTCCCTTGTTTGTTTGAATATGTCTATCTCGCGCGCCCTGATTCACAAATCGACGGCGTATCGGTCTACCAAGCACGCTTGAACATGGGGGAGACCTTGGCGCAGCGTGTTATCTCTATGGTGCCACCGGATTTGATTGATGCGGTGATCCCGATTCCCGAATCTTCGCGACCCAGCGCCATGCAGTTGGCGCACATGCTAGGTAAGCCGTATCGTGAAGGGTTTGTAAAAAACCGTTACGTGGGTCGTACCTTCATCATGCCCGGCCAAGCAGTGCGTAAGCGTTCGGTGCGTCAAAAACTGAACGTGATTGGCTCCGAGTTCAAGGGCCGCAACGTTCTCTTAGTGGACGACTCGATTGTGCGTGGTACGACCAGCCGTGAAATTGTGCAAATGGCCAGAGAGGCGGGTGCCCGTAAGGTGTACTTGGCCAGCGCAGCCCCGCCAGTGCGTTATCCGAATGTCTACGGCATTGATATGCCCAGCTCCGAGGAGCTGGTTGCCTTTGGTCGATCAACCGAAGAGGTGCGTGAGCTCATTGGCTGTGATGCCCTTATCTACCAAGACGTCGGCGGACTCAAGCGCGCCGTATCCGCCTTGAACCCGGCATTAGATGGCTTTGATGCGTCGTGCTTTGACGGTGTCTATTGCACGGGTGACATCACCAAAGAGGATATTGCCCGAATGAGTGACGATCGCGAGGCCGAGCAACGAGCATCGCGTAAACGCGATGAAGAGGAAGAAAACGCATGAGCAGCGAGCGCAAACAAGAAGGCGCGGGCAACACCGCGCCAGCGAAGTGGCACGAGGAAACTTTGGCCGTGCATGCCGCCTTGGCGCCAAGCCAATACGGTGAAAACTCTGAGGCACTCTACCTAACCAGCGGCTACGAACAGCCAAGCGCAGAGGCCGCAGCCGCGCGCTTCGCTGGCGAAGAGGATGGCTACACCTACTCACGGCTGGGCAACCCTACCGTGACCAGTTTCGAACAGCGCTTGGCTGCTATGGAACTGGCGCCAGCGGCCATTGCCACCTCGACGGGCATGTCTGCCATCTTGTTGTTGTGCATGGGTTTGTTGAAGAGTGGCGACCATGTGGTTTGCTCGCACTCCATGTTTGGCTCGACCATCAAGCTCATCGGTAGCGAGTTTGCCAAATTTGGTGTGACAACCAGCTTTGTCGCGCAAACCAACCTAGACGAGTGGCGTGCCGCGGTAACGCCCCAAACCAAGCTGTTGTTTGCGGAGACACCGACCAACCCATTAACGGATGTGTGCGACATTGCCGCACTGGCCGATATCGCGCGCGCCGCGGGCGCTTGGTTGGCGGTGGATAACTGTTTTGCATCACCCATTTTGCAAAAGCCGATGACACTGGGGGCGGATATCATCGTGCACTCTGGCACCAAGTCGTTGGACGGGCAGGGGCGTGTCATGGCGGGGGCTCTGTGCGCTAGCGCCGACTTGGTGAACAATGTGTTTGCGCCTGTCATTCGCAGTGCGGGAATGACCTTGTCGCCATTCAATGCGTGGGTCGTTTTGAAGGGTTTGGAGACCTTGGGTATCCGTATGCGGGCCCAATCTGCCAACGCCTTGGCCTTTGCGCGTTGGCTGTCAGCGCAGCCGCGCATTGCCAAGGTCTTTTATCCCGGCTTAGAAAGCCACGGGCAACACGCCTTGGCGATGCGGCAACAAAGCGGTCTTGGTGGGAGTGTGTTGTCTTTTGAGTTGAAGGCGGATAACGCGACCGATGCCAAAGCGAAAGCCTTTGCCGTTTTAAACCATCTGAATTTGGCCAAAATTTGTACCAATTTAGGTGACACCAAAACGCTTGCCGCCCACCCTGCAACAACCTCCCATGGACGTTTAACTGAGGCGCAGCGTGCGCAAGCGGGTATCGGTCAAGGGCTGATTCGGGTGTCTGTCGGCTTGGAGCATGTTGGTGACTTAGAAACCGATTTTTTGCAAGCCCTGACGCATGCTGCCTGACTCTGCCCTCAGGTATTCCTAGAATCAATAGGCTCTGTTATGACCACCCAAAACCCCACCGCACGTGTGCGAACCCGCTTTGCGCCTTCACCAACCGGTTTTATCCATCTTGGAAATATTCGCTCGGCCCTTTACCCGTGGGCATTCGCACGCAGTACGGGCGGTGATTTTATTTTGCGTATTGAAGATACCGACCAAGCGCGATCGACGCAGGCCTCAGTCGATGTAATTTTAGAAGGGCTGGCGTGGTTAGGGATGACACCCGATGAGGGACCGGTCTACCAAATGACCCAAATGGATCGCTACCGCGCCGTCTTGGAGGAGATGAAGGCAAAGGAGCTCATCTATCCGTGCTACATGAGCGTCCAGGCCTTAGATGCCCTGCGTGAAGCGCAGATGGCGGCTAAGCTAAAACCCCGGTATGACGGCACATGGCGGCCAGAGCCCGGTAAGACGCTGCCGGCTATTCCTGAAGGCGTGCCGCCAGTTTGGCGATTTAAGAATCCCCAGGCTGGGGTAGTGGCATGGGATGACAAGGTAAAAGGTCGCATTGAGATTGCGAACGAAGAGCTTGATGACTTGGTTATTGCACGCCCAGACGGCTCGCCCACCTACAACTTCTGCGTGGTGGTGGATGACATGGATATGGCCATTACCCACGTGATTCGCGGGGATGACCATGTGAATAACACGCCGCGGCAAATCAATATTTTTCATGCGCTTGGCGGAACGCCACCGGTTTATGCGCACCTGCCAACGGTATTGAATGAGGCGGGCGAGAAGCTAAGTAAGCGCAGCGGCGCGAAGGCGGTGACGCAATTTCGTGATGAAGGCTATCTGCCAGAAGCCATGATCAATTATCTGGCCCGCTTAGGGTGGAGCCATGGGGATGATGAGGTCTTCTCTAGCGAGCAGTTTTTGAAGTGGTTTGACTTGGACCACTTGGGTCGTAGTGCGTCACAGTTTGACGAAGCTAAGTTGCGCTGGGTTAATGCCCAGCACATCAAGGCCAGCAGCAATGAAGACTTGCTCGCCTGCGTATTGCCAATCCTAGCGGCACGCGGTATTGCCGTGGACGCAAGCGACAGCGAGCGCTTGGCCCACATATGCGCTTTGCTGAAAGATCGCTGTGACACCACTGTGGCGCTTGCGGACTGGGTGGCCACGTTTTATGCCCCCGTGAGCCCATCAGCGGAAGACATGGCGACGCACGTCACCGAGGCTATACGCCCGGCGATTGCTGACCTGGCCGATGCCTTTGCCAATATTGAGTGGCATAAGGAAGCAATCTCTGCGACCTTTAAATCGGTGCTTCAGGCGCATGCGCTCAAGATGCCTCAGCTGGCGATGCCAGTGAGGGTATTGGTGATGGGCACCCCGAATACCCCATCAGTGGACGCGATGCTGGCTTTGCATACGCAAAAAAATGTACTTGAGCGTTTAAGAACAACGTAGAAAATGTTTTATACTTGCGGGCTTGATCATCGGTTTGTCGCTTAGTTGCGGGGTTGTTGATTAGTTTGAGGGGGTATAGCTCAGATGGGAGAGCGCTTGCATGGCATGCAAGAGGTCAGCGGTTCGATCCCGCTTACCTCCACCAAAAATTTAGAGCCTTAAAGAATTGAACGGTTTACCGTTGTATAATTTGAGGCTGTTGAAGTCCAGGTTTTGACCCTATCGTCTAGAGGCCTAGGACACCACCCTTTCACGGTGGTTACAGGGGTTCGAATCCCCTTAGGACTACCATATATAAGCCAATTGAGTCTGACCCGCAAGGTTGGATGGGGTGTTGAAGTTGAGAGGACCTGCAGGACTGCTCATACACATATACACCGAGATACCAATTGGCTTATATATGGTACAAATTTCTGGCGTTAGTTCAACGGATAGAACATAGAGCTTCTACCTCTAGAATGTGGGTTCGATTCCTGCACGCCGGACCAGGTTATAGCGAGTCTATCCAGTCCAAAGCGGATTGGTAATTGTTGAACCATTTCATTTTTAAACGATTGCTATATATGTCGTTGACAAAAATGTAACAGGTGTTATAATCACTTAGTGACACGTGAATATGTAAATGCCCGCTACTGCTGACCAGATCAGTTGTATGCATATAAATATTTAGTTGTTGACAAATCCCATGCAAGTGCATAAGGTTCGGTTATTGCCTTAAAAATAACTCACGCCTCGCAACGTGTACGGCAATGCAGAAGCCGGTTAAAGACAAGGGTTGTTCCTGTCGAAGAAGCACTAATTTGGACAGGTGGGCGAGTGGTTAATGCCAACAGACTGTAAATCTGTCACCTAACGGTTACGAAGGTTCGAATCCTTCCTTGTCCACCAGAACGTTCTGCTTTGTTCGCAGATACTATGACCCGTAGGATGAGAAGTGGGGTGACTCCCAAGTGTGGTACTACTCTTACCGAAGTAGCGTTAGCAACACGATAGCGGTCCCGGTCGGGAAGCGGGTGGAAGGAGCGTATGCTCTATAATTACCGCCGCGGGACGTCAGAGCTTTTAGGTCCGATAGTATATCGGTTAGTATACCACACTGTCACTGTGGTGAGACGGGTTCGATTCCCGTTCGGACCGCCAATAAAACCCGGATTACACTTTTACGTTAATAAAGTGCGTTATTGCCGACACGATAGAGGCACGGTGCATTGGATCTACCGCAAGGCAGTTAAGGCGACTTGAGAAATCACAAAGGCGGGGTCGCTTGCCCGTCTAAATGGAAAAGGCAGCGCGGACAGAGTAACAACTCAGTTTAGGGCCTATGTGGTGTAGGTAGCTAGACACTATTCTAAAACACATTACTAAGAGTCCAGGTTCAGAGCGTGGCATAGTGTGTTTCAGAATAGAAAGAATAAGCGCCCGTAGCTCAGTTGGTTAGAGCAGTCGACTCATAATCGATTGGTCAGGGGTTCGAGTCCCTTCAGGCGCACCATAAAAAAGTAACAATATGCCCATGTACGAAACAACTGTTAGAACACCCACCGGTGAAGAAAAGAAACGAGTCTACGCAGATACCCCGCAAGAGGCCAAACGACTTCTTGAACAACTACACGGCGGCCCAAGAGCAGTTCCGTACATTCCGCACGTAGTACCAAGTTAATTTAAACAGCACAAAAAGTCAGTATAAGTAAAACATATTCCTCGATAGCTCAGTTGGTAGAGCAACAGACTGTTAATCTGTGGGTCACACGTTCGAGCCGTGTTCGAGGAGCCAAATTTTTAGGGGATATGGCGTAATTGGTAGCCGCACTAGATTTAGGTTCTAGCGTCGAAAGACGTGTCAGTTCGAGTCTGACTATCCCCACCAAACAAATAATATATGAAACCCATTGATGTTGAAGCAGTAAAAAAATTTATTGATGCACAAAGTGCCGAAACTCAAATTTATTTGGGTTGCGACAGCGAACGTGTCAAACTTCATAACGGTTGGTGGGCAGATTACACACTGGCTGTAGTTGTGCACATCAATGGCAACAGCGGATGTAAAATATTTGGCGAAGTACAGCGGGACCGCGATTACGATCAACGTATTGGACGTCCTGCACTGCGTTTGATGAACGAAGTGTACAAAGTTTCTGACCTGTATCGTAAACTGAGTGATGTGCTGACAAATAGACTGGTAGAAGTACATTTGGATATCAATCCAGATGAGCGGCATGGTTCTAATTGTGTAATTGCGCAGGCAATTGGATATATAAAAGGAACGTGTAATGTTACTCCATCTGTTAAACCTTATGCATTTGCTGCCAGTTATGCCGCAGATCGTTTCAAAGGATTAGCAGGTGCAAGACTTAGATCTGTTAATAGTTAATTTTAGGAAGTGTGGCTGAGCGGCTTAAGGCAGCGGTTTACTAAACCGTCGACTCGTAAGGGTCCGTGGGTTCGAATCCTACCACTTCCGCCAATGGGCAATAACCAAATTTACAATACAATCTTTCAGCATGTCTGTTCCTAGTAATAATTTATACAATTTTGTCGCGCAGGTCTTAGAAAACAAGTTCTTGGTCAGATACTTCTATCCTTGGGGCGAAAAAGCATTTCAGAACATAATAGATCACGAAGAAGACTGTCCTCTTGATTGGGACGCTAGACAAACTATAAGGTATACCGAAGTTCCAGTGATATTATGTAATGATCAAGAACCATTGGACTTTGACTTGTACAATGATGATTGTTTACTAGAACAGCTCGATCATACATTTTCTTACAAAAAAGAGATAATCCGGCACCTGGCTCAAAGTGTTAAAAATCTCAATCTTAGATGGATTCAACCTGCCCACAAAGCAAATCATTGGGTGTTATTACATAGTGAACTGAATTCTCCTCAGGTGACACAATACGAATCAACAGGTTTGTTCAAAGGTGCATATTGGTGGAGTCAC